>ENA-UOJL01002711-UOJL01002711.1-human-gut-metagenome-genome-assembly--contig:-P47-NODE-2711-length-13760-cov-4.952207_pt1 | contig 13760 bp, 9 predicted proteins | sample MGYA00242347_ERZ723894 | MGnify/ENA metagenome assembly ERZ723894
GACATCCTGTATGTGGAAAGCGACAATAACAAGTGTATTCTTCACTGCTCAAACGGGGAAGAACACGTAATTTATAAAAAACTGAACGTGATCGAACAAGAGCTGGACGATCCGCGCTTTCTCCGCTGCCATCAGAGTTATTTGGTCAATATGCATCACATCCAGCGGGCGGAGGATCAATTCACCTTATTTACCGGCGATGTCATCATGATCCGGCGTAAAAATCTGAAGGAGATCCGAAACAAATATCTGCAATATATCGGCCATTCCAAAGCCTAATATGCCGAAATCCCGGACAATCAGAATGTCCGGGATTTTTCTATAAGGATAAGACTCACCGAAACGATAAAAAAGGCATCGCCGCAGCGATGCCTTTCAAAATAGAGGCAAACAGGACACCGACGACCGGACTCACGGGTGCGGCTGGCCGTCGCGGTATGCCTGCATGATGGATTTGAATACCTGTCCGTTGCCGCGCCGAATGCTATCCGGCTTCGGAAAAGTTCACCACAATATACTCCTCAAACTCCATGATGGATTCTTTTTTCGGCCACGCCGGCATGGTTTTGCTTTTTTCCTTTGCCTCCTGCACCTGCTCTGCCGTCGGGGTTTGGATAAACGTATACCCGTGCAATTTAAAAATTTCGATCAGCATAGGGGATTGCGTGTCGCGGAAAGCGCCGACGCCCCACATAAGCATGGAGCGTCCGTTCACCTGTCCTCCGGCGTCGGTAGAATACAGATAGGATGCATCGTCCCGATTTGTAAAAACAACCGGCTTGCTCACATCACACTCCGCAACCAGCCGCGTGGCGATCGCGTTCACAGCAAACTCTTCTTTTTTGTAGCGGCTGTAATCATTATAAAACCACCTGTTCAAATCCGCTGCTTGAAGCAAAACCAAAAAGGCCGCTAAGGCATAGGCTGTGTTCCGCACGATGCGGATGTTGGTTCTCTCCAGCGCGAACATAAACATCAGGGCAACGGCGGCGACAAAAAAGCAGAAAGTCTGCGCCGCTCGGTACATAACGAATCCGGTTATCAAATGGATGAAGAAATTGGAAGCAAACATTCCGCCGAAGCATAAAAACAAAACCAAGCTTTTCCTTTTGACGGAGAACAGAGCGAAGAGCAAAAAGCCGATAGCCGAAAAAAGGTCGAAGATCAAAATAGGCAAATAGGAAAACTGCAGCATATCTTTGATGATTTGCTTAACGGTCTTTTTCAGAATCCGCCAATGCCCTTCGGTGCTGTTCCAAATGCTGTTGCGCACAAATACGCCGTATTGATCGGTTAGCATTTGCAAAGCATAAACGAGGCTGTAATACAAAACAAATGCAAGCGTTAAAATTGCCGCAAACTGCAAGCCTTTCAGGATCAGTTCTTTGAAGGGCACTTTGTCTTCATTGACAAGCAGCTTTAAAATGAATATGAAAAAGACGCCGCCAACATATAAGAAAATAAACGATTCATACGAGGAGATCGAAATCAGGATATTCAAAACGGCATAAAGCAAAGCGATTTTCCGATGTTCATATACAAACTGATAGGAATAGAGCAGGGCAAAGGCGAAGCATAAGTAGGATATCATGGTGGTAATGACATCCAGATTATAAATAAACTTTTCATTGATGATGGAATAGGAAAGATAAATGCAGGAAAACAGAGCCAGTGATTTTGAGGACAGCCGGCCGTGGGTAATATACTGAAACAAAGCGCACAGAACCCATGCGGAGAAAACGAACAGCGTTACGGCCAGAAAATCGTTAAAAAACGGGATGAATCGGATAAGCCCAGTCAGCCCGTTCAGCAGCAGATGCAGCAGCCTGCCTTGCTGGATCATGGAGCCCCAGCCGTCCGTGTACAAATAATGGTGAGCCGCCGGATCGTCCACGCCCATCGAAAAGTTGGTAATGGCGAACCCATAGGACAATACGGCCACGAATACAGTTAGCGTCACAAAGATTTTATCGGATAAAAGCCGTTTCTTTAAAATAAGCCAAAAGGAATCGGTATTGCTTGTCTCCATCCCCATACACATCCTTAACAACAGCAACAGCCGGTTCGGATACCGGCATTTCACGGTCATTTTACTATATTCCCCGGAAAATGTACAGAGGCAAAAATTTTCTGCCGGGAAACGGCAATTTCTGCGGACGAATACCGTATAGATGTGCTATACTGAAAGAAACCATTGTATACGGAAAGGAAGAAGCCTCATGCCAAAATTTTTGGAGATCGACCCCACGGAACTGCAGGAAAACGTATTCCGGCAGATCGGGCAGCAATGGATGCTCATCACCGCCGGCAAGCCCGGCAAATTCAACACCATGACCGCCAGCTGGGGCGGGCTGGGCGTGCTGTGGAACGCCAACGTCAGTTTTGTATTTGTGCGCCCGTCCCGCTATACCTATGAATTCATGGAGCAGGAGCCGCACTATTCCCTGTCCTTTTTTGGCCCCGACCGGCGGCGGGCGCTGCAGATCTGCGGATCAAAATCCGGACGCGACGTGGACAAAATGGAGCTGACCGGTCTGACGCCCTGTTTCGATACGCCTGCCCCCCGTTTTGAGGAGGCGGAGCTGACGCTTGTCTGCCGCAAGCTGTACACGCAGGACCTCGATCCCGCGCGTTTCCTCGACCCGGCCATCGCCGGCAATTATCAAAACGGCGACTATCATCGGATGTATGTGGGGGAAATCCAAAAGATCCTGCGCCGCGTGTAATAGGAATACACAACAAAGGAAGGGCTGACTTATGTCAGCCCTTCCTTTATACCCGCCGGTAGTGCGGGATAATGTCCCGATAGGTGCCGTCCTTCATCCGAAAGCCCTCCGGGATCACGCCCAGACGGATGAAGCCCAGCTTTTCATACAGATGCAGGGCGGGGCGGTTGGTGCAGACAACGGCGTTGAACTGCAAAATGCGAAACCCCAGTGCCCTGGCGGTGTCCAGCGAATGTGTTACCAGCTGCTCACCGATATGCTGACCCCGCTGCTCCGCCTTTACCGCGTAGCTGGCGTTAGCGATATGCCCGCATCGTCCGACGTTATTCGGATGCAGAATATACAGCCCGACGATTTCACCGCTTTGCGTATCGGCTGCCACGCCGGTAAACGACTGCTGCGCAAAAAACGCCGCGCCGCCGGCGGCGTCCAACAGCTCCGTTTGCGGGAAAGCCACGCCTTCCTCCACGACCGCGTTCCAAATCGCGATCAATTGCGGAATATCCGCATAGGTAAACGCCCTGAGCTTAATGGCCACTCGGATCGTCTCTTTTCTGTACGGCGGCGCGCTTTCGGCATAAAAGACCGACGATTTTTTGGATCGGACGCCCCACCAGATTTTTTTCATACTGGTTCATGCCCAGCAGCCACATGGAGCCGCAATATACGATCACAAACACCACGCCCCACGCCAGCAGCACCAGCAAATTGCTCATATCCGCAAACAGGAACAACAGCACGCCTAAGGCAGTCGGCGCCACCAGTGCCGGCAGAAACATCAGAATACGCTTCCAGAAATAGACGATATTCAATCCGATCGCCCGGTGGTAATACCAGTTCATGGCCAGCCCGTTGCCGAAGAACACGGCGATCGCCGTGCCGATGGCGGCGCCGATGCCGCCGAGCCATTTACACAGCGGAATGCTCATGAGGATGTTGGCAACCGCGACGATCAGGTACATCACCGAACGAAACTGGTGCATATTTTTGGCGCGCTGGATCTCGATGCCCAAATTCTGGATGGAGGGCACGATCGTCGAGCCCATGAGCAGCAGCGTGATGATATATGCGTCGCTGTATTCCGCGCCGCCCCAGAAGCGGTCGATAAACGGACGTCCGAAAGTGAAAAAGCCGAGAAACACCATTGCCAGCAGCATGAACTGCAGCCGTCCGACGCGTGTGAACAGCTTGGTCAGCTCGCGGTTGTCGTTGGTGGTGGACACAATGCGGTGTACCCGCGGGATCAGCACGTTGGACAGCGTGGTCGCCATGGCGAGATAATACATATTCAGCTGGTCGGCGGCGGAATACACGGCGACCGCCAGCGAACCGTGGATCAGACCGAGCAGGTATTTGTCCACGCTCCAATTGAGCTGGTCTACCACGATGCCGAGAAACACAAACGACGTAAAGGCGAAGATCTCCTTCATCAGGCGGAAATCAAACCGGCGGAAGGAGAATTTCATGTGCAGTACCTTGCGGCAGTACAGCGCGCACCAAAGAGTGTGCAGCGCATGGATGATCGTGGTCAGCAGCGCCATGGCGACCGACCGGAAGCCGAACAGCAGCAGCGGCATCATCAGCAGCGGATTGAGCACGGTTTTCAGTGCGTTCATCAGCCGGTGGAACACATACCGCTCGTTGACCACCAGCGTGGATTCAAACAGGCTTTCGGGGAAGGTGATCGCGACGTTGACAACCAGAATCGGCACAAGCAGCTTGACCTTTTCCATTTCCGCCGCGGTCAGCTTGTTGCCGAATATAATATGCGTGTTCTTCATGATCACCAGACCGGCCAGCAGCGCGATGAAGGAGATCAGCAGATACATCGACATGAACATACCGTTGAGACGGCGGATACCCTTCACGTCCTGCTGGGCTTTATAGCGGGAATAATAACGCACGAACGCGCTGTTGAGCCCCAAGCTGAGAAGGTTCAGATTGGACACAAAAGCCACGGCCAGATTATAGGTGCCGTATTCGCTGGTTCCCATCATGCGCATCATAAACGGGGTATATAACAGCGAGATAACCATGCCCAGCACGACCGATCCGTAATTGATCAGCACGCCGAGCTTCAGTTGGTTGGGTTTCACGTGCGCATTCCCGCCTTTCGCTTACTCCGATTGTTGCGCCTCATCCGGCGCAGCCGAGGATGCCGGTTCCGTCGATGCCTCCGCTGCGTCCGGCACTTCCGCGGACGAGGTCATCCGCTCCCGGTAATTGATATAATCCACCACCAGCATCTGTAGGATCGCCATGGCGGGCACGGCAAGGAAAATGCCCCAGAAGCCGAATAACCCGCCGCCGACCGTGATTGCCAGCAGCACATAAATGGGGCGCACGCCGACCGACTGGCTGACGATCCGGGGCTGCAGCACGTTGCCGTCCAGCTGCTGGATGGCGAGAATGCTCAGCCCGACGATGATCGCCCGGATCCAGTCGCCGGACAGCAGCGTGACCAGCACGCAGATCGCGCCGCCGATGATCGCGCCGAAATACGGGATCATATTCATCAGGCCGACCATCAGGCCCAGCGCGATGGCGTTGGGGACCCCGATGATCGCCAGCGCAATGCTGACGATCACACCGACAACCAGCGCATCCAGCGCTTGGCTATACAGGTAATTATAGAAGATCTTCGCGGATTTATGTCCGTAATCGCTCAGCAGCGCCATGGGCTTCTGCTTGAGGAAAAGTCCGGCGATTGCACGCAGGGCGCGCAGGAGGGATTCCCGGCTGAGCAGCATATAGATCGAGATGATGACCGCCATGAACACATCCAGCAGCGACGAAGCGAAGTTGGCAATGCCGGACAGATAGGCGGTGACGTTCTCCACGGTCAGATACGAGGACAGGTATTTGTAAATCTCCTCCACCTTTTCCTGCACGTTGAATCCTTCCAGCAGACCGCCGGGATGCGTCCATTCCTCCAGCATCGCGAGTGCGTTTTTATAATAGGTCGGGATTGCTTTGACAAAATCCATCAGCCCCTTCACCAGAGCGGGCGCGGCGAACGTCAATACCAGTCCGAACAGGATCGCGAGCACCAGATAGACGATCAGCACCGCGAAGGCACGGGCATGCGCGTGGATGAAACGCGGTTTGGCACGGGAAAACAGACCTTCCAGCTTCGCAGCGGGCGCATACAGCAAAAAGGCCAGACCAAAGCCGATCACGAACGGCGTCAGAATATCCAGCAGGCGCAGCGCCGAGCCCCAGATATCGCTGAAGTTGTCAAACGTTTTATAAACCGCGATCACAGCTACCGCAAATATAAACGCGCCGACCCATTGTTTCAGCCCATTCAATCGTTTCATTACAGAGCGGAGATCCGCGTCCCACCTTTCCGTATTCGCCGCACCCCTTAAAAAGGCGATGTCAGCGTGCGGTCTTTTGCCGACCGGTGTCAAAGTATGACGCTAGTATATCAAGTTTTTCCCGAAAATACAAGGGGGCACGATTCCGGAGGAAACAAAAGGACGTTTCTGTAATGAAGCTATGGAAAACGCGAATGGTTGAAAAAGAGTGCAGGGGAGCGTCCGCCGTCTCGGCGAAAACGCGCATTTCTCCGGCTCGGCGGCGCACGCCCCGATAAATTTTGCCGTATGGCCGTGTGCGGCAAATTCTATGGTTGTATCATGGGCAGAAATGTGGTATACTTCTTTTATTATTGCGCCACACAAGCGGATTTATTATTTTTTTGATAGAGGTGACCGGCTATGGGACTTATCAAAGCTTTATTTGGGGATTACAGTAAGCGGGAGCTCAAACGCATCCGGCCGATTTGCGACAAGGTGCTTGCGCTCGAGGAGACCTACCGCGCCATGAGCGAGGACGAGCTGAAAGGGCAGACCGCCAAGCTGAAAAATCGTTTGGAAATGGGTGAGACGCTGGACGATATCCTGCCGGATGCGTTCGCGGTTTGCCGCGAAGCCAGCGACCGGGTGCTGAACATGCGCCATTTCCCCGTGCAGGTGCTCGGCGGTATTATCCTGCATCAGGGACGTATCGCTGAAATGCGTACCGGTGAGGGCAAAACGCTGGTGGCGACGCTGCCGGCCTATCTGAACGCCCTGTCCGGCAAAGGCGTGCATATCGTGACGGTCAACGATTACCTCGCCCGCCGCGACAGTGAATGGATGGGCAAGGTGTATCGCTATCTGGGGCTGAGCGTCGGTCTGGTTGTGCACGGGCAGGACAACGCCGCGCGCCGCGCCGCCTACGCCGCCGACATTACTTACGGCACGAACAACGAGCTGGGCTTTGACTATCTGCGTGACAACATGGTCATCTACAAGCAGCATAAGGTGCAGCGCCCGCACAACTATGCCATCGTGGACGAGGTGGACTCCATCCTCATCGACGAGGCGCGTACTCCACTGATCATTTCCGGTCAGGGCGATAAGTCCACCGACCTCTACCAGCAGGCGGATAAATTTGCCAAGGGCCTGAAAATCACCCGTGTGCGCGAAATGGACGCGAAGGAAGAGCAGGATACGGTGGACGGCGATTACATCGTCGATGAAAAAGCCCGCACCGCCACGCTGACGCAGTCCGGCGTCGCGCGCGCGGAGCAGTATTTCCATGTGGAAAACCTCATGGATCCCGACAACATCACCCTGCTGCACCACATCAATCAGGCGATCAAGGCGCGCGGCGTCATGCAGCGCGACGTGGATTATGTCGTCAAGGACGGACAGGTGATCATCGTCGATGAATTCACCGGCCGTTTGATGTTCGGCCGCCGGTATAACGAGGGCTTGCATCAGGCGATCGAGGCGAAGGAAAACGTAAAGGTTGAGCGGGAAAGCAAAACCCTCGCCACCATCACGTTCCAGAACTATTTCCGCCTGTACAAAAAGCTGTCCGGTATGACCGGTACCGCCATGACGGAGGAAACCGAGTTCCAGCAGATCTACAAGCTGGACGTGGTCGAGATCCCGACCAACCGTCCGATGATCCGTGAGGATTTGCCGGACAGCGTGTATAAGACGGAAAAAGGCAAGTTTAATGCCGTGATCGAGCAGATCGCGGAGTGCTATGAGCGCAAGCAGCCGGTGCTGGTCGGTACGATCTCGATCGAAAAATCCGAGCTGCTCTCGAAGATGCTGTCCAAACGCGGCATCCCGCATGAGGTGCTCAACGCGAAGTACCACGAAAAGGAAGCGGAGATCGTCGCGCAGGCGGGCAAGCTGGGCGCCGTCACGATCGCCACCAATATGGCCGGCCGCGGTACCGATATCATGCTCGGCGGTAATTCCGAGTATCTTGCCAAGGCGGAAATGCGCCGTATGGGCATTCCGGAGGAGCTGATCGTCGAATCCACCGGCTACGGCGAGACCGATAACCCGGAGATCATCAGCGCGCGCGCCACTTTCCAGGAGCTGAATGCCAAGTACAAGGCCGCGATCAAGCCGGAGGCAGAGGCGGTGCGCGAGGCGGGCGGTTTGTGCATCCTCGGCACCGAGCGGCATGAATCCCGCCGTATCGACAACCAGCTGCGCGGACGTGCCGGCCGTCAGGGCGACCCCGGTACCACCCGCTTCTATCTGTCGTTGGAGGACGATTTGATGCGTCTGTTCGGCGGCGAGCGCATCAACGGGCTGATGGAGATGCTCGGCATCGACGAAAATATGCCCATCGAAAACAAAATGCTCACCAATTCCATCGAGAGCGCCCAGCGCAAGGTGGAGGCGCGCAACTTCGGCATCCGCCGCGACGTGCTGCAATATGACGACGTCATGAACCGTCAGCGCGAGCTGATGTACAGCCAGCGCGACAAGGTACTGGACGGCGAAAGCGTGCGCGACAACATCATCAGCATGATCCGGGAATCCATCGAGACAAACTGCAAGCAGTACGCCAACGACGCGGAGCCGCATGAAAACTGGAATCTGGACGGCCTGCGCGAATACTATGCCGGCTGGCTGGCGACGCAGGACGATTTCCGCTATACGGAGCAGCAGCTGGAGGACATGGACAGCCACGATCTGGTCGAGCTGCTCTATGACCGCGCGATGAAGATTTATGACGCCAAGGAGAAGCAGTACGGCAACGATATGATGCGTGAGCTGGAGCGCGTGGTGCTGCTGAAAACCGTTGACCGCTACTGGATGGATCATATCGACAATATGGATGAGCTGCGCAAGGGTATTCATCTGCGCGCTTACGGCCAGAAGGATCCGGTCGTGCTGTACCGCGTCGAGGGCTTTGATATGTTCGACCAGATGATCGCGTCCATCCGCGAGGATACCGCCCGTCTGATGCTCACGGTACAGATCCGCACGCAGGAAGAGCCCAAGCGTGAGCAGGTCGCGAAGGTGACCGGCACCTCCGGCGCATCGGACGGCAGCGAGAAATCCCGTACCGTGCGCAAAACCGCCAATCAGAAGGTCGGGCGCAACGATCCCTGCCCCTGCGGCAGCGGCAAAAAATATAAAAAGTGCTGCGGCGCTCATGAGGACGCCGCGGAATAAGGCTTTCGCCCCATCCACGGGATTTTCCCGCCGCAGCGATCAAACGCCGGCAGCGGGTGGCGTGCGGGCAGCCGGGCTGCCTTGGCCGCCGCGAGTATTCTCTTTTTCAGAAAGGACGTTTTTCTATTGAAACTCGGAATTGTGGGATTGCCAAACGTCGGCAAATCCACTTTGTTTAACGCGATCACCAACGCGGGCGCGCAAAGCGCCAATTACCCGTTCTGCACCATCGATCCCAACGTGGGCGTGGTCTCCGTGCCGGATGAACGTCTGGACCGACTGGCCGAGATGTACAATCCCGCCAAGGTCACGCCGGCGGTTATCGAATTCGTGGACATTGCCGGCTTGGTCAAGGGTGCGAGCAAAGGCGAGGGACTGGGCAACAAATTCCTCGCCAACATCCGCGAGGTGGATGCGATTGTCCACGTCGTGCGCTGCTTTGAAAACGACGATATCATCCACGTGGAGGGCAGCATTGACCCGCTGCGCGACATCGAAACCATCAATTTGGAGCTGATCTTCGCCGATATGGAGATGCTCGAACGGCGCATCGACCGCACGGGCAAGGCGATGAAGGGCGACAAATCGCTGCAGAGCGAATACGATTTTCTCAAACGTGTGCTGACGGCGCTTGAACAGGGCAAACCGGCGCGGTCGGTGGAAACCACGCCGGAGGAAGCGGCCATCTTGTCCACGGTCGCCTTGCTGACCTCCAAGCCGGTGATCTATGCCGCCAATCTCAGCGAAGCGGATTTTGCCGCCGGCAATCTGGAGGCGCATCCGCATTTTGCCAAGGTGCGGCAGCTGGCGGCGGCGGAGCACGCCGAAGTGCTGCCCATCTGCGCGCAGATGGAGGCGGATATTGCCGACATGGACGCGGAAGAAAAGCAGATGTTCCTGTCCGAGCTGGGGCTGGAACACTCCGGCCTCGACCGTCTGATTCAGGCGAGCTATCGGCTGCTGGGGCTGATCTCTTACCTGACCGCCGGCCCGCAGGAGGTGCGCGCGTGGACGATCACAGAGGGCACCAAGGCGCCGCAGGCGGCGGGCAAGATCCACACCGACTTTGAACGCGGCTTCATCCGCGCGGAGGTCGTCGCATACGCCGATCTTATGGCGTGCGGCTCCATGACGGCCGCCAAGGAAAAAGGTCTCGTCCGCTCCGAGGGCAAGGAATACGTGATGCACGACGGCGACGTCGTTTTGTTCCGCTTTAATGTGTGATCGTTTTGATACAGCTGTAAAAAACAGGCACGTTGAAAACCACTGGTTTTCGGCGTGCCTGTTTTTTTAACGTTTTCTATTTTTGATCAATCCAGCACAACTTCGCGGCCGGCTTCGGCGGAATCGTAGATCGCCTGCATCATGCGCGCGGTCACGACGACCGTATCGATATGTGACGGCAGCTTCTCACCGGTGCGGATACAATCCACAAACGCGTTGATCTCGTTGTGGAAATGGTCGGTGGTGGGATAGGACGGCGTAATCTCGGTCAGCATACCGTCTTTCACGCCGTAAATCGTGAAGTTCCCGCCGTATTGCAGACGGACGCCCGCTTTATCACCCAGGAAATCCACATACATCTCGCCCGGGCCGATGTTCTGCGCCCATGCGCCGTTGATGGTGATGACCGGGCCTTCGGTGCGGATCAGCGCCGTCACGGCGTCGTCCACGTCAAAGGTACCGTTCAGATCCTTGGAGATTTCCGACCACATGCTGACATAGGTATAATCCTTCATCGCGGTTCCCAGCTTGCTGAACGTCTGGGCGGAAACGGTCTTGGTGGCGGGATCGCCGCAGCAGTACATGATCAGATCCAGGAAATGCACGCCCCAGTCGATCAGCACGCCGCCGCCGGCGATGGCTTTTGTCGTAAACGGGCCGCCCAAACCGGGGATCGAACGGTGAGCGCGGAACGAGCCGTACACCTGATATACCTCGCCCAGCTCGCCGTCGTCGATCAGACGTTTGATATGGTTGACGGCGGTGTTGAAGCGGTTGACGACGCCGATGTTCAGCGTCATGCCGGTCTCATGCTGCACCTTCTGCATCTCCAGCACCTCGGTCAGCGTACGGGCGGCCGGTTTTTCGCACAGCACGTGCTTGCCGGCGCGCATGCAGTCGATCGAGATCGAGGCGTGGCCGTTGTTCGGGGTGCAGATGGAAACCGCCGTGACCTCGGGGTCGTTGCACGCATCGTGATAATCCGTGATCGCGATGCCGCAGCCGTAATCTTTTACCGCTTTTTCGGCGCGCTCAGGAATGATGTCGCAGAAATATTTGATTTCCGCGTTCGGGCAATCCAGATAAGCCGGGATGTGCGCGCTGTTGGCGATCGTACCGCAGCCGATAATGGCAACTTTGATTTTTTCCATGTTCGATTTCCTCCTTAAATTTTAGAGCGCAGCAGATCCATAGCCATGCGGATATCCTCCGCCGGCCGGTCGCCGACTTCCCGTTCGATGGTCAGATAGCCGTGATAACCGACCTGACGCAGCGCGTTCAGATACGCGTCGAAATCCACGCCGCCTTCGCCCAGCGGCGTCTCGATAAAGTAATCCGACAGCCGCAGATCCTCGATGCCGCCGTCCGCAAAGAAATCATAAATCATCTGCGGATCGGTCTTTTTGACCATGATGCCGTCCTTGGCGTGCGTATGTACAATGTAATCTTTCAGGATGTGTACGCCCTCGACCGGATCCTGCCCGGACACCATCACAAAGTTCGCCGGATCGTAGTTGACGCGCATGCCGCGGCAGCCGAGGCTGTCCAGAAACGTTTTCAGAGTCGGCGCGATTTCCGGGCCGGTTTCGATCGCGAAGCTCATGCCCAGTGTATCCGCGTACCGCCCCAGCTCACCGCACGCCTCCTGCATGACCTTGTACCGTTCGCAGGCCGTATCCGCGGGGATCACGCCGATGTGCGTGGTCACGACCTTGCCGCCCAGCTCGCCGGCGATCTCCAGAATGCGCTTGGAGGTCGCGATTTTCTGCAGGTTTTCGTCTGCACGGGCAAAGCCGTGACCGCCCAGATCGCCGCAAACCGCCGAGATCTCCAGCGAATTCTCCCGCAGGATCTGCTTGACCTCCGCAATTTTGGACGGTGTCATGTTTTCGGGAGCCAGCTCCCCGGCAACCATGTACATCTGAATGCCGTCCGCACCCAGCGCATGCGCCATTTCTACGTTGGTTTTAAAATCCTTACGGAAACTGTCGACAATGATACCAAGTTTGAAATCTGCCATAAAATCCTTCCTTTCCGCCGGTCTGCACAGGCTCTCCGACAGTATTCTAAGTTAATTTTAGACTGGATTTTTGGCTTTGTAAAGTGCAGTTTTTGGCATTTGATTTGTCTGAATTTAAGCTATTGCAGCAAGCCGGGACACATTGCACAAAGAACCGGCGGATATTTTTATCAATTCCCCGACTGAACCGCGCAGAGCCCGTATATACTATATTGAAAGCCATTTCCCGAATATTGCAAAAGGGACGGTGACCGGACATGAGAATCGAAAAAACGATTTTGGTGGCAGGGGGCGGCTGGGGCGGCTGCGCCGCTGCTTACAGCGCGGCTCTTCAGGGAGCCGCTGTGATTCTGGCTGAGCGTACCGATATGCTGCTGGGAACCGGTCTCGTCGGCGGTATTATGCGCAACAACGGACGGCTGACCGCGGCAGAGGAGTTGACCGCGATGGGCGGCGGCGCGCTGCTGGCGATCACCGACGCGCACAGCCGTCATAAAAACATAACATTCCCCGGCCATGAGCATGCCAGCCTGTACGACACCGGCGCGGTGGAACCGGCGGTACGGGCGCTGCTGGTGCAGGCAGGCGTCACCGTATACACCGGCGCGCGCCTTGTGTTGGCGGACATCACAAACGGACGGCTGGCCGCCGTACAGACCGCGGCGGGCGACCGGCTGCGCGCGGATGTGTTCATTGATGCGACCGGTACGGCGGGGCCGATGAACCTCTGCACCCGTTATGGAAACGGGTGCGCGATGTGCGTGGTGCGCTGCCCGAGCTTCGGCGGGCGTGTCAGCCTGACCGCGCTCGCGGGTGTGCCGGAATGGCAGGGCGAACGCCCGGACGGCGGCGTCGGCGCCATGAGCGGTTCGTGTAAGCTGCACCGCTCCTCGCTGTCTCCCGCATTGGCGCGGCAGCTGGAACAGGAGGGGGCGGCGGTCATTCCGCTGCCGCCCGCGCTGCGGCAGGATCATCTGAAGCTGAAGGCGTGCCAGCAATATGCGCTGCCGGCGTTCCGGGACAATCTGGTTTTGCTGGATACCGGCTCTCCCAAACTGATGACGCCCTATCTGCCACTGGACATCCTGCGGCAGATACCGGGGCTGGAAAACGCGCGGTATAAGGATCCCTACGCGGGCGGGCGCGGCAATTCCATGCGGTTTTTTGCCTGCGCGCCCCGTGACAACGCCCTGCGTGTGGAGGGCACGGACAACCTGCTGTGCTGCGGCGAAAAAGCGGGATTGCTGGTCGGCCACACCGAAGCGATCGTCACCGGTACGCTGGCGGGCTATAATGCGGTGCGGCTGGCGC
>ENA-UOJL01002712-UOJL01002712.1-human-gut-metagenome-genome-assembly--contig:-P47-NODE-2712-length-13744-cov-4.511871_pt1 | contig 13744 bp, 10 predicted proteins | sample MGYA00242347_ERZ723894 | MGnify/ENA metagenome assembly ERZ723894
GATATAATCAATATAAATTTCACATATCTTACTTGTCTGTTTTCCTTCTACCATTGTATCTTCAGACAGGCAGCCGGTCTAAAAAACCGGGTCCAACGTTGAATTCTTCCATATATATGGGAGCGACTATCACAGTGTTTGGGTGGGACTAATAATTCACGTTCTAGTACGCACTTCATAGCCTTCTGAATGGGGAAAAATCACATAACGCAGAGTTCCGTTTCGCATCACACCGTCCCCAGTTTGCACTTCGTGGGTACTGTGTCAATCAATCGTTTTTCCTCCAGCAATCTTATGCACTCTTCCATACCACATGTCTGCTGTCGCTCAGAGTCATCTTATACGTCACGTTTTGTTCAGCACCTGTGGAATATAACGGGGATTTGGGCCCTCATCAAAAACTAGGGTCATAAATAGTACTCCTCAAAAGTCCGGCAGCAGGGCAATTCCAATAATCATCCACCAAACATATTCGCTGGGCAAAACACAGGAAACTTCCTGTGTCCAACCTATCGGAAAAAGCAGCGAAGCATCAAGCCACAAAACGCCAAAACATCCCCAAAAGGCAAATTTTGTTTTCAAAAAATCACCTTTCTTTCAAAGCACGCAAGTCCATAAAAAGTGTCGAGTTGCTTCCTACGGATTGGACAAGTATTTTTTGAGCGCGTGAAAACGTGACCGTCATAGCATGTATGGCATAAGATAAAATGAAAAAACATTGTACACAATCTACCACTTCAGTTGGATTGTAGGTGGTATTTTGATTGGCATGGTAAGGCTTGTCCTTTATACACTCTGATTTTGTGCTTGAATATGACGAAGAGGTGGAGAAAATGAATCAAAACAGAGGGAGTAACCGCAATCAGGAAATACGGGATTGCGGGCCGGAACCGTTTGTAGTAAACATGGATCATTTGGCAAAAATGAACTCCAACTATCGGACTGCGTTATGGACCGGAGACCATCTGCAAGTGACCCTGATGAGCATTCCCGTGGGCGGTGATGTTGGGATAGAAATGCATGACACGGTGGACCAGTTCATACGAATTGAAGACGGATTAGCTTTGGTGAAAATGGGAAAACGCAAGGAGCATCTGGACTATCAGCAGCGAGTAAACAGCAACTTTGCCATTCTAATTCCAGCCTGCACATGGCATAACATCATCAACGTTGGCTGTACGCCGCTCAAGTTATATTCCGTCTATGCTCCGCCGAAACATCCTTTTGGAACGGTTCATAGAACAAAAGAAGACGCACAACGTGCTGAAAATCACAAATAATGAAAGATGCCAGTATGCTCGGACCTTCGACGGTAGAGCATACTGGCATTTCTTTTTGTAATTTTAAGAATAGCTGAAATCGTTGGACAGATACTATTTGTGAATCAGATTTTTTGGGAGGATGCTTATGGATTCCGTGTGGGAGAAGACATCGAATGGTTTTGGTTTTGAAAGTCTAAAGCAGGATATCAAAACGGACGTTCTCATCATCGGAGGAGGCATGGCTGGTATTTTATGTGCGTATCTGCTGGAACACTCAGGGATACCCTACGTGCTTGTGGAAGCACAAACCATCGGCAGTGGAATCACTAAAAACACAACTGCAAAGATCACCTCCCAACACGGATTGATTTACGACAAGCTGATCCGTGAATTTCACGTTGATCAAGCCCGACAATACCTGGAAGCCAATGAATCAGCTCTTGCAAAATACCGTACTCTTTGCAGTGAGATAGACTGTGATTTCGAGGAGAAAACCTCCTACGTTTATTCTCTCGACAATCGTCAAAAGATCGAAAAAGAAATTGCCGCACTGGAAAAACTGGGAGCTCATCCGGAGTTTGTGGATCGGCTTTCCCTGCCTTTTCCTGTGGCAGGTGCTGTAAAAGTTTCAAAGCAAGCTCAGTTCCATCCGCTAAAATTTATCACTGCCATTTCAAAAGGATTGCGCATTTACGAGCATACAGCTGTTAGAGAACTCGTCGGAACAACGGCAATTACCGACCACGGCAAAATCACAGCCAATCGTATTATTGTGACCACCCACTTTCCGTTTTTGAATAAACACGGAAGCTATTTTTTGAAAATGTATCAGCACCGGTCTTACGTGCTTGCACTGGAAAACGCTCCCAATGTAAACGGGATCTATATAGATGAGGCACAAAACGGATTATCCTTTCGAAATTATCAAAACTTATTGCTTGTTGGAGGCGGAGGTCACCGGACCGGCAAAAAAGGCGGAAACTGGAAGGAACTACGTGATTTTGCACAGCGGTATTATCCAAATGCCAAAGAAAACTATCACTGGGCAACCCAGGACTGTATGACACTGGACGGTATTCCGTATATTGGCGCTTATTCTTCCAGTACGGAAAATCTATACGTTGCCACCGGGTTTAATAAATGGGGAATGACCTCTTCCATGATTTCAGCCATGATCCTGTGCGATTTAGTGCAGGGAAAACGGAATGTCTATGCGGAAGTGTTCTCTCCTTCGAGAACCATTCTCCGTCCACAACTGGCCATCAACGCCTTGGAAGCAGTTGTCAATCTGCTGACTCCTACCACCAAACGCTGCTCTCACCTGGGATGTGCATTAAAGTGGAATCCCATTGAGCATACTTGGGACTGCCCTTGCCACGGTTCGCGATTTACAGAGGATGGAAGACTGATTGACAATCCCGCCACACAGAACCTAAAAAGCAGATGACAAGCGGCTTACTACAGGCGGATATGAAAGCACAAAATGAGAATCTGGTTGCCGCCAATTTTAAGGAACTTTCGAAAGACTGCCATACGGATGTTTCGAATGGACTCTCTAGACACCATAACTCTCGTAGCAATCCCTCTCCAAAGTTTTTGGATTTAATTGCTGAAACAAAGTTCCCAACAGAAAAAAAGAAAGTACCATATGAGTTTTCTCACACCTTGTCAAACCACCTTCACATCGTTTTTGGGGGTTATTTTGGGTGGCCATGCTTATTTCGGCGTTTCCGGCCCACTGCGGGTTTCTGCGATTTCCATAGCACTCTGGCACACAAGGTAAGATATGCCATTCAAACAGGCAAGCAAAAGGCCAGGATCACTCCCGGCCTCTATATCAATATTTTTCTGTCAGCTTTTGATCAAGCAAGTCCCCATACTCACTCGCCGCTATATCCAGCAGGGGGATCACCAACATATGTAGCATATTCCTCCATATCAGCCATAGCCTTTTCATATTCTTCTTGTGTCATCATGCCGGCGCGGACATTTTCCTGCATGTTCTCTATGGTCTTGTTAATTACAACATCTTCCGTAGGCGGAGTTTTTTCATTGTAATAATCCACTTGTTGCTGGAAAGAGGCCACCTCAATGGGATTGCTGCCCATTTCATTGACAATTTGAGCGTCGTTGACCTGAGTTAAGGATGGGGCATCGATAGGATAAGCGCCATATACAGAGCCCTGAATGTAATAATAGTCACCTTCTGTGTTTTTTCCAGCGCCAACACTTGGATGATACAAGAAAAGCAAATAAGATTTTCCCTCTTCAAATTCGCAAGAGGGTGAAACTTTCACCACTTCGTTTCCGATGGTTCCCCCTTCCTGCCGAACCGCAACGATTCCATCCTCGGGAGCCTCTCCTCGGAATGTCTCATTTACCTCAAAGTAATGATCTGTAAAAGTGGAACCACCGCCATTGGTATACAGGACCTGAAAAGACTCCGAGGGTTCTTGATAGGTGCAGGTTGCTACCAAAGTGGATTCCTCCATCATCTCCCCTACCGTTATCCTAGCAAGTGTCTTGGATTTCAATGTTGTATTTTGAGCAGTGGAAGAGGACGTCTGAGACAGACTGCTCTCATCCACGGAACTGCTGGTCATTTCCTGCGCAGTACCAGCGTTGACCTGCGAAACTATAACCCCTCCCACAAGCGCAACGAATAGAACAGCCACAAAACCAGCAGTCAATTTCAAAACATTACTTTTTTTCACAGCATTCACTCCCTTTCTACAAAAAGTATCCTTTCAGTGCTTCCACATCTCCATCCTCAAAAACGCCAAACTCCAGATTCCCCACCTCCTGTACACAAATGGGATGATCATGACCATTTTCAGATACTGTCATGAAATCCAGCCTCATGTAGCCTACCAAACAACCTCACGTTGCCAATCCTCTCGATTTCCTTCAATCTGAGATTTCAATTTTCCCGTTTTCTGTCACGCGGAATTCCGCACAACCTACATTGTCCACCCGTAAACGATACCGCCCGGGGACCGCCAGGGCTTTTTCGGGGAGAAGCTCTGTCAGCACTGTCTCCTTCCCCGGTTCCACAGGATTGCTGGTATAAACCGATAACTGAAAAACCTGATCCGCTCGGGGATACACCTGATAAAAGGCTCCCTGGTAATAGTAGTCGATCCAGGGGCCACAGGCTCCATAATACAGAACGTCCGAGGCAGGATCGTTACCATCCAAAGGATTTTCCATTTGGTACTCCACAAATCCAGAACCATCCCGATTACGGCCTATGTCAACAATCGTAAGTATAAGACCACCGGAGTCAGGCTCCTGCGCCGAACGGGGCGGAGGAAAAAACTCAAACTGCTGGGAAGGCAAAGAACGCCAATAAAGATATCCCCCCACACCGCCGGACACTAGCAATACAGCGGCCAACACCACACAGAAAATCGCCGCCTTTTTTGGGATTTTACGTTTCATCAAGATTCCCCACCCTCTGCCAAGTTTCATTTGAGGAAAGCTGTCCGGATTTTCTCAAACCGCTTTATCGAGACTGAATGGCGATTTTCCCATCGTCCATCACGAGAAATTCGCTCTCTCCTACATTGTCCACCCTCAACCGATAGCGTCCAGGAACCGCCAAAGCCTTTTCGGGAAAATCTATGGTAAACACCATTTCTTCCTCCGGTTCTAAATCATATTCCGAATCGGTTTCGTTCTGTGTCTCCAGGTCCGCTCGAGGATATACCTGATACCACTCGTTCTGGTAATAGTAATCAATCCAGGGGCCAGCGTCTCCATAGGACAAGGTAAGGGCAAACGGATCGTCTGCGTCCCAGTTGTTTTTCAGTTGGTACTTTAACGAACCGGAACCGTCCTCATTGCGATTTACCTCTAGGGTATCCAGCAGCAAACCGCCAGGGTGTGGAGATTCTGCCGTAAAGGAAGGAAAAAACTCAAACTGCTGGGAAGGCAAAGAACGCCAATAAAGATATCCCCCCACACCGCCGGACACTAACAATACAGCAGCCAACACCACACAGAAAATCGCTGTCTTTTTTGGGATTTTACGCTTCAAGGGGATCACCTTTTTTATTTTCTTTCTAAATTTGATCATAGTCGTATAAACCGTTTATGTCAATACATATTCTGTCCTTTTGTTATATTTTTTATTGATTTACACAAGAAGCGTGTACAAATCCTCATTAAGGGTACCACTCTTCTATCCTACTAAATCAACAAGAATGAGATTCTCTGTATTACCGGGTCATTTGCCCAGTCTTTCGGGGAAAAGGTGCAAACTATCACCAACATTCTTGGGACCAGGCATGGTGGATCATTTCCACATCGCCAGTCATCTTAGAGTGTTCGTTGCTGAAAGAATAGGTGGTTTTCCAAAATTTCCTCCTGGGTGAAGTCCAGCTGACCATTACCCGGTTGACCCCCAAAAACAGAAGAATGCCCGGGGCATTTTCCCCGGGCATTCTTCTATTGAAGCATATATTTTTTCAGATCTTTACGGTGGGAGACCCCAAGCTTCTTCTTGGCTACGTCGATGTGTTTTTTCACGGTGTTGGGAGATATATGCAGCAAATCCGCCACATCCTGGGTATTCCACCCCCTGGCAGCCAGCATGCACACGGCAAATTCCGTGGTAGTGAGATCGTCCGCCACATCGTGGCCCGTAATGGGATTGTGCACTCTGCGCCATCCGGCAGAAAATCGGTAGGTGATCTCGATAATCCTTCTAAAATCTTCGGGCCACCGGGGCTTGATCACAGCTTCCAGCATCCCGCCCAGCAAGCCATGATGCTCTCCCAGCCCCTCGATCAAGTCATCGGGCCGGGCCAGCTCCCAAGCCGCCAACAGATGGGATTGGGCGCGGTCCGTTTGCTTGAGGCTCATGGCATCCATCACTGCAACCAGGTGGAGATAGATCGCAGGGATGGGATACTGCCCAGCACCCATGGCAAGGGCACCCTCTACAACGCCGATACTAAGCCCATAGTCCATCTGCAAGTACAAGTAATGCGCGTACACATACAAGGCGAATGCTCGCAATCCGGGAGGAAGCAGGGGCATAAACTTTTGGATGTCCGGCAAACCTTCCGGCAATGGCAAATGCAGGAGCACCGCCCCAGCCGCCGCCACAAACGCCGATGCTGCCTTTGACTCGGGGGAATCATGGCTGCTGGCAAAGATCGCATTCAGCTCATTCAGTGCAAACCTTGCCTGTTGGATGCGTCCCAGGGATAGGTTTGCATAAGCAAAGAGCAGGCAAGCTGACAGCCGCTCACCCATGTCCTCGCTTTGCAAATACTGTTCCGCCTCCATAGCCGCGGCTTCCGGCTGGCCGCTGAAATAGTGGTACTCCGCCAGGGCAATATCTCTCCGGGGACCAGAAGCCATTCTCTCCACCGTATCCAGGCACTTGCCTGGTATAAAAGCTGTGTTCATCAAGGGCATGAGATTCCGGTTTTCCAACAGTTTTCGAGCCAGGCTTCTATCAACAGGAGCCTGCTGTTTTCTTTTCCGTGGGTCGCTGGGCTTTTCCGCTCCAATAGGGATAGCCCAGCTTTTTCCAAACTTTACTGCCCCAGGCACACGTCCCTCCGTGCAGTATTGGTTCACTCGCCGTTCGGATACGCCCCAACGCTCCGCCACATCTTGGATGGATTGATAGTCGTTCACTCGAAATCCCTCCCTCATAAATCCTAAATTAAGTATAGCCGAATGTGAAGACACTTTGCAAGGGTGTTCTCACACTGGGACTCTTTTCTGGCACAGTGTGGGGGTACACCGCTTTTACAAAGCTTCTTCTCCCCTAACACACTCGATGAAAGACAGAAATATTGGAAGATGACTAAGAAAATCCCCCATTGGGGCAAAAACCGGAACGGGGGATTTTCTATTGCTCAATTTTACTTAACAAAAGTTAGATCAAAGTTCATCAAGATGCTGGCAGCCTGGGCGCGAATAGCAGTGCCCTGAGGCTCCAATGTGCCGTCATCGTGACCGTTGATCAGCCCGTTACCGTTGGCCCATTTCAGGGCAGTCTCGGCCCAAGAGGACACATCCCCTTCATCGGAGAACTGAGCCAGGTTCCCGGTCTTTGTCAGATCGTAATCCTTGTATTCCGCATAGTTGTACATCATTTGCGCAAACTGCTCACGAGTCACCTTGGCATTGGGAGCAAAAGTCCCATCTCCCATTCCGGCAACGACTCCATTCTGTTCCGCCCATGTGATGGCATCCACCGCCCAATCGCCAGCAGCGGCAGCATCGGTAAAGGTGGCTTCACCGGTGACTGTGGGTTTGCCCTCCACATTGTAGAGGATCTGTACAGCCATTGCCCGGGTCAGCTGGGTATTGGGTTCAAACGTAGTAGCGCCTGTGCCAGCCATCAGACCATTCTGGTACACGTACTGGATAGCCTCCGTATACCAAGCTTCACCCACATCGGTGAAGGGGTTGTCCCATACAAAGGTGACAGTCACAGTCACACCGCCGGTGGGCTGGGTAAAGGTATACTTTCCATCCCCAATATTTGTCACCGTGACAGCCTTCCCGGAGTTATCGAGAACGGTCACACTTCCCACTTTGTAACCCTTGTCCGGGGTAGTAGTGATGGTAGCCGTAGCTCCTTTCTTGACATCGGTCACAGTCGCAGTACCATTGGTGGTAGTAGCTACGGTGTTGTCATACACAGTAATCGTTGGAACATAGGTATTCAGATCTTCCGGGCGCATGGTATCCTTGATATAGTACTCGTCATTCTCCACTAGATCGGCTTCCCCATCAGCGGGCAAATACTCCGTGGAGCCCTCTCCAGTTTCAAAGTGGTCGCCAGTGCTATCCGCGTTTTCGATCTTCGGTGCGGAAACAACTCCATCAAATTCAAAATAGTTCTTATTCAGGTCGTAAGTACCGCAAGTTTTATTCTCTGTTGGGCTCAATTCAAAGGCATATCGCACATCGATAAACTTGTTGTTCTGGATGGTGAGGTTCTCCGCCTTCAAAGTGGAATTATCCACCGCAATGGCGCGGTTGGAATTTTTAAAGGTATTATCCGTGATAGTCACGCCGGCCTTACCATCTATTGCCGTAATGGAAATGACGCTGGTACGGCTTTCCTCATCTTCTCCATACGCCTCGTCGATCAAATCGATTTCATTGCCCGTAACGACAGAACCATTGCCAATACCCGTGATAGCTGCCCGAGAATTCGCTTTAATAGTGTTATTGGTAAAGATCAGAGCATAATCGCCGTCATCTTTAGGCTCGCCTTCACCCATCACCACATTTCCCGTATATTCCACCCCATCGGGCATGACGAAATCGCAGTGATCAATGGTCAGGGTGTTAGCACTGTGGTAAATATACCATTGTCCATCATTACTGATTTGCAGTTCCAAATTTTTCAGTGTGTAGACAGCATCCCCACTCTGGCTGAAAATGCCAGAGCCTTGAGAGGACCGGATCACCGGTTTTGTGCCATCGCTCTTGGTCACACCCTCAAAGGTAAGTGTCTTTTTCACGCTGATAGGAGAGGACAAGGTAATATCCGACAGCACCTGGATGATATCTCCATTTTGGGCAACGTCGATAGCTTCCTGAAGTGTGGTGTAGTAAGTATATCCGATGACAGCCACCGCTTCCCCGCTGGAGGGTAGCACCTCAATAGTACCATCTTCATTTTCTTGTTTTTCTAGCCCATCTGCCACCATGTCCTCGGTAAGCTGTTCAAACAGACCGCCAGTCACTTTCCCGTTGGCATCAAAGGTGACTTTACTACCAACGACAACAGCAGATGTAACAGTACCTCCAGTATGGTTAAACATGCTTACTTGGTTCGTAATGCTTGTACCAGCAACTGTGGCTGTCGTATTTTCTGCGGTGCAATCCAAAATACGAACCTGTCCACTGGAACCTGCTAAATTTGCCCCAGCAATTAAGCCTATGGTTTTGCACTCGGTATTATCCGAACTGATCGTTACCCCTTCTACATGGCAGTCCGTAATATAGCTTCCATAGTGAGCAATACCAGAAATGCCTCCTAGACGATCCTCTCCGGAAATCGAAATATTTTTAACAGTGCACCCGGTCAGCGTGGCGATGCCTTCTCCTCGATAGCCAATAATGCCACCAATATAGCTGCCTTCATTTCCCTTGATATAAGATCCATTTGTCGCATCTACATGGCAATTACTGATAGAAACGTAGCCATTACCAATAATTCCTCCAGCGTACCACCACGCATCGATCTCAATATTTCCTTGAACTGCCACATTGCTTACAGTTCCCGTAAATCCATAACCAACTACAGCACCTACGTACAGGCAACCCTGAATGTCAACATTATTCAATGTAAGATTTTTCACCACAGCTGGTGAATTTGTTGCCCCAAAAAGACCAATGGAGTTATTACTAGCCTGGTTTTCATTGATTTTTCGATTGATATACAAGTTGGAAATGGAATAATTTCCAGTTCCATCCTCCTTGGCGCCGTCAAAAGTACCTTTAAAAGGATTGCTGGATGTGCCGATGGGCGTCCATTCCTTATCACCCAAATCGATGTCCGCTCCCAGCTTGACGGTCTTCCCGCTAAAGGTATTGCCCTGGTTGACCAACTGTGCCAGGCCGGCAAGCTCCGCGGCATCTTCAATAGTGAATATGGTATCATTTCCGTTGTACCATGTGGTATCCACCGTACCGTCCCAAGCAGCTGTGCTGCCGTCTGCTGCCAGTGCTGTCATTGGTACCATTCCTACCACTAGGCAGAGCGCCAACAACCATGACATCAGTTTCTTCATGTATCATTCCTCCTATTAAAATAATAATTGATGTATGATTATGGGAAGCACAGTCTTCACCATGCTCCCATCTCATCCAGTATTGTGAAAAAATTCAAATATCTCCCTCCCAAAAAAGGTGGGACACCTTGGATATCTCTTACCAGCTCTGGTTTCAATAAGGGTAACTGAATATTTATTTTTATACTTATGTAAATAATAGCATATAATTTTAAATATGTCACTATTAAAACTGTATAATTGCCCTTTCTCTTGCTTTTTTTCGCGAATTATAGAGGTGGTTTTATGGATAAAGTAAAAAAATACATGTCGCATTTCGTGGCAACATCATGGAACAGGGGTGTTTTCTGCCTCTTGTTCCTGAAGCGTTTTGCATGAAAAAACGCCGGAAAGCAGGGCTCTCTGGCGCTGTAGGACAAAGCTATCTTCATTCACCCATGAAAAAGGCCGGGATTTCTCCCAGCCTTTTAAATCTATCTCTTCTATTCCCTGCCGCTCAACAGCGGAAGCAGCTCCTTTTTAAGATTTCGGTCCATGAGCAGGTTTCCTGCCACAGCAGTGATAGCAAGGACCACCGCCACCACCACAAGCACCTCCGGATAACCCGTGGCGCAGTCTGGAGGCTCCTCCACCATCCGATCCTGTTCCACATCCGTTTCTCCCACACTGTACTGGGTGGAAAAACTCCCTTCATCTCCATACAGGGTTTCATCTACTGGAAGCGTTTCCCCTGCCCACAGGCTGACAACTCCACCCAGAATGGCGAATACCGCTGCCACCATCAGCAGCCCGCTGAGGATGGAGCGCTTACACTGGATTTTGCTCCACCCCAACCCACGCTCTATGGCAAGCCGCTTCTGTTGTTTTACCACAAAGAAATAGAGCAGCAGAAAAAGAACCAGCAGCAAACAGAAAAATCCCATCACGCACAAGAGTATTGCCACACTTCTTGCCTGGGAAACGCTGTCCATGATCTGGGTATAGCCGTTGTCGTCAAAGGTGACGGAGAGAAACTGGCTTTGAGGCAAGTTGGCAAAGGCAGCTTCACAGGCGGCAATGGTGCCGTTTTCAATTTGGAAAGAAGTGGTTGTGGCGCTCATGGGACCATAGTCGGCGATGTTGTCCACGTCTGAAGCGGTAACGGACTTTGCGGGAACGATCACCATGTCTCTCCCCATTTCCGAAGCGCCCAACTGCACGGATTCGCTGCCTTCCGGGCTGTAGCGGTAAATTCCCACGATGGTATATGTATCCTCAAAAAATGTGGGATACACCTGGCCCTCCCTATTTAACAGTGAAAAGTCCAACGCGCTGGATGCGTACCCAAACAGCTGGCTTGCCGGTGTGTTGTAATTTGCAAAGTACAGGGACAGTGGCAGGGAATCTCCCAAATGCAGTCCATTGGTTCGGGCAAACTCCTCTGTAATGAGGCACACAGAATCCCCTTCTTGGAATTGTTCCTCAGTGATTTCCTCCCCTTCCACCATTGTGGCTTTATCCTGGTGGAAAGAAGGCAGCAAGGAGAGGCTGTCCGTGGGAAGGACCGGAAGAGTGGTATCCAACCCTTGGAGGGACTCCACTAAATTGAGCCAATACTGGCCCCGGCCCGTTTCAAAAAAGCCGTCCGTCACTTCCTCCCAGAGGGTATCCCTGTCCGGGACCACTGCGCTTTCCAGCCTATTTCCGGAGCTGTCACACTGGGTGGTATAGGGACACAGAAGTGGGACAAATTCCACGGTAGTGGAAATTGCCTCCCCATGGGTATTGGACCAATACTGCATACAAGCAATATATGTTTTCCCTTTTTCCAAAGTGGGCGGGTTCTGAGAAAAATGGTCGCAGAACCAAAGGGAATCCCCATCTTGATTGCCAAAGAGCACCTGTACCACATCTACCCTTACCGGCTGGGTGGGAACACAGGTTTCCTGGGGTGTAAATTCCACAATGTAATAGTTGGACGTGGCCTGCCGGGTAGTGGTCGTCTCTAATCCACTGGGAAGATGAGCGCCGTAATAGGGCCGTTTCTCAGGCCCGGCCACAAAGGCGAACTCCATTTCCTCCACCATATCTACCGGTAGGAAAGAGTCATACACCGCAGCGGAGGAATGGGTGTAAGCACCCAATGCAGCGTCCCACACAGAGGAAAGTTCTGTGGCGTTCGGAGTCTGCTCCACGGTGGCAAGGGTGGTGAAATTCTCTTCCAAGGAACGGATCTCACCCTCCGCCCGCTGCCACAAGATCAATCCCAACACACACAAGGCTGTACTCCCCATGACAGCCAACCCACACAGAAACAGCTTCACCGGTGCACGAAACAACTGCTTCAAACTGTTTTTCACAGCACTCCTCCCTCCTTTGGGTTCCACTGTTCCTGGACGCTGACAATGGCCCCATCCCGCATGTGGACCACCACGTCCGCTTGGCTGGCAATGGTCAAGTCGTGAGTCACCATGATCAGGCAGCAGCCCCACTGCGAGACAAGTCCTTTTAAGATGTCCAGCACGGCGCGCCCGTTTTCCGTGTCCAGGTTGCCGGTGGGTTCATCGGCCAGCAGCACCTTGGTCTGAGACGCCAAGGCCCGTGCGATGGCCACCCTCTGCTGTTCTCCTCCGCTGAGCATGGCCGGAAATTTCTTCTCCTGCTGCGATGTCAATCCCACGCTCTGGAGCAGCTCCCTGGCACGTTCTTTGCAGGCTGCCCTGTTTCTCCGTTCTACTTTCATGGGAAACAGGACGTTTTCCAGCACTGTGAGCAACGGGAACAAGTTGAAATTTTGGTAGATCACCGACACATTCTCCCGGCGATATTTTTCAAACCCGATCTGCTTTAGAGGCTGTCCGTCAAACAAGATCTCCCCACCCGTGGGAGTCCCAAGCCCTGCCAGCAAGGAAAGAAAGGTGGTCTTTCCGCAACCAGAAGGTCCAACAATCGCGTAAAATTTTCCCGGGGAAAAGGTGCAGTTCACACCCTTGAGCGCCTGAGTTCGTTGATATTTCGTCTGATACACAAAGCTGACATCCTTGGCTTCTAACATTGCCACAGCGGCACCCCCTTCTCACATGGCTCCCTCTTGTTTGGTGAGGATTTCCAGCACATTAAACCGGCAAACTAGCACGACTGCCCCCATACTTCCCACCACCGAGACTCCCACAAACACCAAGCCGATTTTGATGGCCGCGGCTCCCAGAAACACCGCCGAAAAAGCAACCGCAATACCGCTCCCCACAAAGGTGAGCAGCAAATGTTCCAAAAGGAGCTTTCCTCCGGACTGCAGCAACGGCTTTCCCAAAGCGGAGGCAATGGCAATCTCCCGGCGTGTACTCCGCAACATAAAGAAGGTGGTGACCATCACCAAGGCTCCGATCAAGACACAAAAAGCTGGGGCAAACCGTTGGAATATCTGAATGTTTGCCATAAGCCTTTCCGCTGTTTCCCGAAACACACGGTCCTGGATCTCCAAGGCATTTCCTGTGCGGGGGTCCGCTGCGGTGGGATTGATCTCTCGAAACCCTAAATTTTCTACCGCGCTTTTAAACCCGTTTAATTCCAGCGGATGCTCCACCAAACCCTGGAAGGAGTGATAGAAAAACGGCACGCTGTTTTTCTCAAAAAGGCCGTGCACCCAACCAATGGGCACGATTCCATTGACCACACTTTGGCCGCCTGCCCTCTCTTGAAAGATCCCCACCACTTTCAGTGAAACAGTAC
>ENA-UOJL01002719-UOJL01002719.1-human-gut-metagenome-genome-assembly--contig:-P47-NODE-2719-length-13698-cov-4.257715_pt1 | contig 13698 bp, 10 predicted proteins | sample MGYA00242347_ERZ723894 | MGnify/ENA metagenome assembly ERZ723894
CCATCTCTGTTACAGGCGACACCATTGCCGACCTACACGAAGACTTAAGTGCCGAGCAGAAGGCCCGGATGACTTACGACAACATTCTCCGGTTTACAGATGACCCGGACGTCCGCGACCCCATCAAATTTTTGCGGGAGCGGGAAATTGTCCATTTCCAGAGGTTCGGCGAAGCGAACCATACTCATTTAAGCAAAAATGGATCCCCTGTAGGCCGCTGCCCACAGGGGATTTTTTCATGGATTAGAGGGACTTACGCACAGATCCAGCCCTCCTGATAGCAGACCGCAAGGTAGTCCCGAGGTTGGTAATAGAAGTCTGAATTGTAGTTGGAAATAGCCTTGTCGATCCAAGATGCATAGTCCTCCATCAGCTTGTCCACAATTACCTGGTTGTCCTCACCCTGAGCGTCGTCCTCGATCAGCCGTTCGTAGACCTCACCAATGGTCCAGTAGTCCGGTACCGTGTAGCGGCAGGCGGCTACGTTGTCAAAGGAGCCCAAGGGGATTTGACAGAGTGTAATAAAATCGTCCGCTGTCTTCTCGATGAGCTCACAATGCTGCATCTTTCAACCGGGATTTCCGGAAGCTCCACAAGGAAAAGCATGGCCCCAGGGAATGGAGCCACTGACAAAAGCAAGCCGCCAGGGCCTTTGCCCTGACGGCTTTTTCTCACATATTCCAAATAATCTTCGCGTCCCCATCCTCGCTGATGAGGATCTTATGTATCAGAATCATTGCAACCGCCTTCTTTCGCTGGTAATCGGCGGTTTTCCAGGATTTTGCCAAATTGATGACAGTCCCTGTTACGTCCTCACGGTTTTGGAGTTCTTCCATCTGCTGGTATAGTGCCAGACGGTCCTGCTTGAGCTGGGTGGCTTTTTTGTTGGCGATGGATAGGAGATCCTCATTGAATCCCCCGTTCAGCATGGTATCCATGAGCTGCTTTTCCGCCTGATCAACGGCCTTGACCTTTAGCTTCAGGTCGTTGAGCTCACCGCTGCTACTCTTGTGAGAGTGGTATCTGGTCTCATTCAGCCCTGACAGTTTCTCAGCAATACACTGGTAAACCATATTTTCCAGATCCTCCGCATAGATGGTCACCTTGGGACCAGCACAGATCCTCTGGGATCTGCCGGTGCAGTTGAAATACCGTCGCACCTGTCCTTTCTGGTTGGCATTTCCTTTGATGGTGGTCATGGAATGGCCACATTGTTCACACACCACTTTGCCGGCCAGCCAGCTGGTGGGGTTGCTGTAGCTTTTGCTGATCTGACGGTTCTTCTCCAGTTTGTGCTGGCATTTGAGCCAGATGTCGGAATCCACAATACCTGGGTGGCTCAGCAGGACCAGCCGCATATCCGACCAATCCGGATTGTCAGACTGGTGTTTGGTGTGGCCATAGAGCTGGGCACCACATTCTCCCGTAAATTGGGAGACATCTGTGACGATCTCCGTCCCATGCCGGTCGTAATAGTCGTACACATTAGAGTCGGCCTTCACATAAATGGGATTTTTTAGCAGATTGGAGATCTTAGCTGTGGTCCAGTGGCTGCCATTCAAAGGCTGTTTCCCCTCGGAATTCAAGATGTCCACCAGCCTGCGCAGGGAAACCGTTTCCTGGGCGTACACCTCAAAGAGGTACCGTACCTGCTCCGCCTCAGAGGGGATAGGGTCCAGCTTTTTAGTCTTGACGTTGTGAATGATCGCAGGCACCAGCTGGAAGCCATAGGGCCTGCGTCCTCCCATGTAGAATCCCATCTCGCTTCTGTGGAGATAGGCTTGGGAGACACGGTTGATGATGGACGTACGCTCGAACTCGGCGAAGACCATCAGGATTTTGACGATCAGATCCCCATAAGGGGAGGAGGTGTCAAATGCTTCCTGGGAGGACACAAACTCCACCTTATGTTCCTTGAACTCCTGCAAGATGTTCATGAAATCGGAGAGGGAGCGGCTCATCCGGTCCAGCTTATACACAATTACTTTGCGGACCTTACCTTGGCGAACCAATCTCATCATCTTCTGGAACCCATCCCGGTTCACATTTCCACCGGAGAAGCCATTGTCGATGAAGATGACCACCTTTTCCTCTCGTTCTTCGGGGCGGATCATCATTTTGCAATATTCAATCTGAGTTTCACAGCTGATGCTGTTTTCTCGTTCCACCGACTTGCGGGCATAGAGAGCTAACATGTTTGACACCCCCTTTCTGAAAATTTACCAGACAGTTAAGCTAAAATCCTCCTTCCTGGCTTTAGCACATGGGCCAGCTCCTCCACCAGGCGGTCACGGTCACCGCCTTGGGCAGGGGAGAGGGTCAAGTGCTCCACCCGGTGTTTGACTGACTTGATGTCGGTATACTCTTCCTGTAGATGCAGAGGTTCCATCGTTGCATCACCCCTAGATTGCCCCGCAAAGAGGCGTTGTATTGGAATCCAGATCGATCCCGTCCGTCACTAGAATATGCGTGAAGTCACAGCATATTTCCTGGTTTACCAGGTTCAGGATGTCTTCCCTAGTGTAGGGGAAGAAGCAGCTGACCAGCGTGGGAGGCGTGACAGGAACCGCCCGATGCCGGTACTGCCGATCGTAGTAGCTGCACTGCTTGACCACACCTTGTCCGTTTTTGTAGTAGGCAAGGTCCAAATAGACGGCCCGGTGCAGCTGGTTTTTCAGTCGGATGCGCAGACGGATGGGAAGGACTTGAAGGCGCTCCCCCCTCTCCAACCAGGATCAGAAACCGGTATTTCTGATTTTGGCCAGCTTTGTGTTTCAGGTACTCTTCCAAGGGCAAGCTGGTGGATCCGTCCCGGACGAATTCCACCCCGTAAAAGGTCTTGTCCAGTTCAGACTGGATCACAGATAAAAGCATGTCTTTCGGGAATACTTCGGGAATACATGGCTTTTTAACTTCTGAGGCCTGTATTGGCGATCAGGTCTCACAGGACTTCGGTGCCGGTCCAGGTAAAAACAGTCTTGGATCGCGCAGGTTGTTCTCTGGATAACCAGGGACAGGTACAGCGTATGGCCGTGCTTTGTCTTGAAAGTGGTTCGGAATGTGGAGCCATCCTCTGAGGCGGCTTCTAACTTCAGGATACTTTTGGTCATGATTTCACCTCCTGAAGGGAGAATATATGGCTGAAACCACGCAGTATACGGTCAACGGGAGCGAGTCAGGTTCGATTCCAGTCTGCTTTCAACCGGATTCCTTTGAACCCCCGGCGTTGATTTCCGATTTTTATGCGTTCCACTGAATGGGATCAAGATTTAGCGCCATAATGATACTGAAATATACGTGTCTGATGGCACGTGTGAAGCTAAGCATCAGACCAATTTCTCTACGCGCCTCTGATTTTTCCTGGATGGAGAGAACATGGCACTCTGCTAACCGTATGAAGACTTCCTCATTCTCTTCGTTTAAAATGACCATAACTCCATCTGAGTTGTTATTGGAGAGATAGATCCGAGACAAAAGTGTGCTGCCTTCTTTAAAAAAGATGTACGATGGAGAGGTGTTGCTGGCTGTACTGTGGACTCCCGCGATCTAAGGATACGATTGCCTGGTCATCCTCTCCGGACAGAGCTTTTTCCTGGATTTTAAGGCATTGCTCCTTTAATGGCTTTACGTCAGGTTGGGGACTTGAGCCCTGCCAGCATAATTTATCAAGTATCTTTTTGGGGGCTTCAGGGTCGGAAGAGTAGATAAGGTCCGGAGAAATTATGCTATCTTGGCAGAACTCATTGCACTCATACTCCACCTGGTTACCTTCCTGTTCCATCATGGTGAGAAATTCATTTATGTTGTTGTCTTGTTTTTTGCTCATGACTGAGACCTCCTTGTGATTTTTGTAGCACAATCATATCTCGGTCCCTGGAAAAAGAATAGGATAAAAATGACGTAAGAGCGTTTGGAATCCCCTGAGCACAATATCGGCGGAATCAGTATGAAGAGAAGCGGGGAAAAGATCAGGAGCTTTGATCTAAAATATCATTATGACCAGTGGCGGGTTTTCGACGCCGTCAAGAATGTGAGCAAAAATGCTAAATTGTCTCAAATTTTACAGAAATCACTCATAAGGATGCGATGACAAAACATAAAATATGTGATAAAATAGCTTAGAAATTGGACCCAATTGCGATAACGGCAAGTCTCTTATTTTGTTGTAAGAACGTGAAGGTGGTTAATGACTGGGACTTCTTGGATGTACAGGAAGAATGTGATGCCTCTATCTATGTCAAGCGAAGAAGATAAAGTAAGTGACGCGGGGGAGAGAAACCTACCTCCGCATCTCTGATCGGAATTATTGGACTATGCCGGGTAAGTGGGCATCCTCTAGGCATGCCTTTGTTGCTTTGACAGATCTGATGATCTACTTAGGAATATGTCACCAGTGTCATCCAGTGGCTGTGGGCTGTGGGGCGGGCAAGACAACTGCAACTCTTGGTGCTTACGGTGATTCTGTTTCGAGATGATGAATTCCATTTAGCTGGGACTGTCCCCGTTGGTGAAGCAGTTGATCGACAAGTTACAAGTTAGTGGGAAGCAAACTGCTTTTCGAGTATTTTCAGGCTAACACTCTGGGAAAACCAGAGAATTAAATAGCAGCGATAGTTAAGGAGGAACATGCATGAAAAAAATAGTGTCTTTGCTGCTGGTATTGTGCCTTGTTGTGGGCATGGTGCCTTTGGCGGCCAGTGCGGAAGTTCAGGTAGCAGAAGATGGGGTGCTGGAGGTTTCCGATGCCAACGATCTAATCGAGGCTTTTAAAGGCGTTTCATCTGGTACTCAAACTATCATTCGCCTGAAAGAGAACATTACAATTGACAAATCTATTTCCATTGATGAAAGTCAAATAGTTGTGCTTGATTTAAATGGCAAAAAAATTGAAAGCACTGTGGACGGATATACTTTGGTAAACAACGGTACTTTGACCATTGATGATGAAGAAGAGTCTGGTATTATTTGCAACACGAGTACAGGTGAGGCAAATGGAATGACTCACTTTATTCTGCGAAATTATGGAGATTTGACCATCAACGGAGGAACGTTTGGCGATACTGACACAAATCGAGAGAATGCAAACTCGGAAAATTGGGGCGCAGCTATCATCAACATGGAGGGTACCTGCACCATTAACGGGGGTTATTTCACTTGCGGCGATAATTATTGGAGTGGAAAACCAGCTCAAGCCTCTGGCAGTACCGCTAATTATTCTTATGCAGTCCGTAATTACGCCACCATGAATATGAACGGTGGCACTGTGTATGGAAAAATGAACGGCGGTATTGCGGCTGATGGTGGCCTTGTTACAATTAACGGGGGAACTGTATCCGTGACAGGAGAAAAATCATATGCTTGCCTTTCTGCGTACAGTGGCGGAGGAAAGTTTGTTGTAACGGGTGGAACGTTTATTAAAAGTGGAAACAGTAATCCCATTCTGAATAATTTTTCAGGAATGCCTTCTTGGGATGCAAGTGATGATTTATTAGCGAATGGGTATGAGATCTCCGGCGGAACTTTTACCGTAAATGGGAATGAAGTTAATATGATTTCCACGGCTGTTGCTCAAGTAGGAGAGAAAAAATATTCTACATTGGCAAGGGCTGTCAGTGAAGCTGGAAGCGGCAGCACAGTGACATTAGTTAATGACTGTACTGTAAGTACACCTATCACAATTGATAAAGATTTAACCCTTGATTTAAATGGTTACAAAATTACGAATGAAGTGATTGATGATAGACCGATCCAAGTTACGGCAGCTGTCAATTTTACGGTGGAAGGAACGAAGGATGGCAGTGGAATGATAATCCCTGAGAGTAACACGGAAAGCTATGGGTTTATTAAGATTTCTGCTGCTGCCACCGTTACGCTTAATGGAGGCAGCTATAGTGGTAATACGGACGATGGTGCGTTTGTAAAAATATTTCGAAATGAAACAGTAGATGCTTCTGGAGCCACTGTTGTTTTTAACAACGTAACTATGACCTCCAACGGGCAGTTCTTCAATACAGACACACTTAATACAAGTGCTGATATAACTACGCTTCAAGTGTCAGGAGGAACCTTTACCAGCGAAGGCAAAGCATTTGGTACGGATACCTTATATGCAAGTCCTGTGATCTTTAGCGATGCGACAGTCACGGCGGGTACGGGACCTTGTATCGAGGTTTGTGGCCCGAATGCGACGTTTACAGACTGCATCTTCACTGTGACAGGAACAAATAGCAATGGCTTTGGTACAACGGCAGTGGCAGTGAGTTATGAAGGACAGGCAACTATCAACAGCGGTACATATTCTGCCCCTAACGGATACGGCGTATATGCTTACAACAGTGGTGGCACAATAAATGTCAAAGATGGCACAATTTCTGGTGGAAAGGCGTCTATAAAGGCTGATTCTGATGTTCAAGACCCCAAAATTGGATCTATAATTACCACTACTGGTGGAAACTTTAACGGACCTCTTGATATCAAAAGTGGTTCAGATAGCAATGCGTCTCTTACCATCTCCGGCGGTTACTTTACCTCTGATCCCAGCCAGTACCTGGCAGAGAAGAAGGCCGCTATAGAGAGCGACAAGGCAGGGTATAACTATATGGTCGCTGACGCAACCGAAACATCGGCTGAGGTTGTACCCGCTGCCCCAGATGCTAATGTAAACCCTGATTTGACCGGGGAGAACCAGACGGTTGCCGAGAAAATCCAAGAAGAGTTGACCTCTGAAGTTGTAACCGGTGATGGCGTAACTGCCGCTGCCAATTCCGTGGCAAACCAGAATACCGTAACAGCCACTAAAGAAGTGCTTAAGGAACTGAATGCGGCAATTGGCGAGAGTGGCACTCAAGCAAACGAAGGAAACACCACGATCGTTATCCAGCCCTACATGGACCTTACCATTGAAGATGTGGATACCGAAGACAAGACTGTGACCTTGGATATCACACCCATGTATCGCACAGTGGCCACCACGGCTAATTTGAATAAAGATGAGGCAATTGTTTTGCCAGGAACTGATGATGAAGATGCCGTTAACGCGGTGCAAATTGGGAAAGAGAAGCCGCTAACCATCACCAAACCCGTCACCATGACCTTAAAGTTGCCGGGTGACTTCGCGGGGAAAACTGTCTACATCCAGCACAAGTGGTATGAGTATTCCGCTACCGCAGATGACCAGGGAGAGATCAGCTTCACCAACCCCCATGGGTTCAGCTCCTTCACTTTCAGCACGGCCACTCAGGCAGCGGCCAAGATCGATGACACCATCTACACTTCGCTGCAAGATGCGGTAAACCATGTGGAAGATGGCCAGACTATTATATTGCTGAAAGACGGCTCTGCCACGGTGGACCGTGAAGTCAGCTTTACCATTACAAATGAAAATAGTAATACTTTTAAGGCCACGTTGACTCCCGGCAGCGACTACACCATGACCGAGGGCCAAAATGGGTTGTATACCTTTACAAAGAAATCTTCTACTCCGATTACACCTGGCCCTGGTGACGAGGACGAATTCCCCTTCACCGATGTGAAGACCAGTGACTGGTATTACAATGCGGTGAAGTATGTGTACGAGAATGAACTGATGGCCGGCACTTCTGAAACCACCTTTGAGCCCAACACTAAGTTGAACCGTGCTATGGCAGTGCAGATCCTCTACAACCTGGAAGGAAAGCCTGCGGTGACTACGTCCTCCACATTTACCGATGCAGCCGCAGCTGGTGAGTGGGCATTGGATGCCATTGCTTGGGCGCAGCAGACAGGGGTTGTTGCTGGTGTGGGCGAAAATTTGTTTGCCCCCGACACTCAGGTTACCCGGGAACAGTTTGCCCAGATGATGTACAACTACGCCAAGTACAAGGGTTACGACCTCACGGCTGATGGCGACCTGACCCAGTTCTCTGACAGCAGTAATCTCCAGTCTTGGGCGGTTACCGCTATGAAGTGGGCTAACGGAAACGGGCTCATCAATGGCTTTGAGGATGACACCCTCCAGCCTGCGGGTACTACCATTCGCGGACAGGCTGCAAGCATCATCATGAATTTTGACAAGAACGTGGCAAAGTAAAGAAAGCAGAAAAAACTCATAATACCTGAAAATAGGGAGAACGAAACCCTGACCTCCGCCGCTTAGACCAATGACGATGGCAGCGTCACGATCCAGGTATACGAAAATCTGGGCGACCATAACAGTACTGCTGCCTTGTACACGGTGAATCGATTCACCGGAGCTGGGACAGACGCTACTGGCGCCGAGGTAAATTTGGCAAGCTAAAACAGGGAATCTCCTAAAACAGTTGTGTGGATCACCAGTTACAACTTACTCAATCGATGATACTACCTGTATCCGGATGAATCCACGGCCCTAGAAATTTCTTCTTTAAGACCGCATAGCTATATGTCACCCCCGTCCCGCTCCGGATGGACTTGTCCCAATCATATACCGTGAGTTCCCTGACAGAACGGTCCACCATGAGCCAGCAGATGTGGCAGGGGATGTGAAATCAAAATCAGTGTTGAGAGCCCTTGCCTGTATCACCGGCAGGGGCTTTCTCTATTTTGGAAAAGAGCATACCATGAACAAAACCATTACTCAGAAGTTTCCAGAATAGAATCCGGAGGCTCTCTGGTCGTGTCAAGAATTTTTCGCACTTTTAGTTCACAGATTCTGTTGTAAATGAAGTCAGCTAGCAGTGGAGGTATCCTTAATGGCAATCAATGGGGCTGGGAGATCTCCAAAAAGGCGGCGGATTACCTGCGGGCAAAGTACCTGTTTGAGTCGGAGGATGAGGAAGAAACCTTGCTTCTCTCCGACTCTATGGTATAATAACCGCAGAAGCTGGGAACGCGGGCGGCGAGGGAAGTATCCCCGCCCAGCCCGGCGGCTGGAATGCCGCCTGCGCGACGTGCCCACCGCAGGTGTGGTCTAATAGTCCCAAAGGAAGTGATCGCCAGTGAACACTCAGAGCAACAACTCAATGGCACTTTGGGAAAACCAATGCCCATCCTGTTCCGCGCTTCATCGGTTGATGACAGGCAGGCATAGGGACCCTGGGGAAACATACGACCAGGTCATGGCCATGGCCAAGGAGCTGATCTCTCAGGGCAAATTGGAACTGTTCGCCGGGGACTGTCCCCTGGAGGACGCGGACAGAGTCTTAAACGCAGAGCAGCACTTCACCGTGTGTCACTACCTGCGGTGCAGAACCTGCGGGAACCTCTACTATGTGGGGGCCTGCATCCGTGGAAAGCCGGTATTTCGCCGGGTGACGGACTTGGAGGCGGAGCGGGTCGGCTTCCGCCTTTGGGGGCGCTGTGGGACTTACTTCGAGAACATGAAATAGAGAGCGAAAGGCCGCTGCCAGGCAAAACCCAGCAGCGGCCTTTTTTGCGCCCCGCAGCCAGGAACCGGAAGGACCACCCATTCCCACCTGTTTCGCGCCAAGAAGTCCGTTGTGGTAGTTTTCTTTCCTCCGGAAAAAGGCTCGGATCAGGGCCGAAGTGAGGGTGTGAAAGAAAAGCAGGAAAAATCTATCGGGCGTGTATCAACACGGAAGGAATGATATTGGGATTGGCAGTGCCAACCGTCAATCAAATCGGATTCAATACTTTGTTTACGCCTTTGCGGATGCTGTTGACACCAAACTGAATTATCGGTATGAATACGACTCTGCTGGAAATATCGATGAGGTCTATCGCGCTGTTGAATCAGATGCACTTGAATTCTATCAAAGTTACGAGTATGATGAGCTTGGACAGTTAACCAAGGCCACTGATATCCGGGGAACGGTAACCTGTTTCTACAACACTGCGGGCAATTTGTTGAGCCGCACATTATCAGGCGATACGGTCACATATTCCTACGACCATGCCCAGTGGAATGACCTGCTCACAGCCTACCATGGGCAGAAGATCGCTTACGAAGGCCAAACCTACAATTTCTTCAGCAATTCTGTGTCAGGCATTGTTATCAGTGGAAACCCTGTCTGCTATAACAATGATACCCGCTGGAATATGGAATGGGTCAATGGAAGGCAGCTGATGGAGGCTAGCTCCAATCAGGAAGAGATCTCCTATACCTATGACCGCAATGGCCTGTGGACCACCAAGACAGTGGATGGTGTGTTACTTATCATTACGCCTATGCTGGTGATAAACTGGTTTGGCAGAATTGGAACGGCAACGAGTTTTTCTTCTTCTATCAACTATTTGGAAACTGGAGAGTGGAGCTAATATACAAATCTTAGTTTTGGTGGGCCTATCCTTGTGATGTTGTTTGCAATGGCGGCAGCTTCCCATTCTTCTACTTCTCCTACTCCGTCGTATCAAATGTATTGGTAGGTGATATAAAGAATGCTGTATATGTTAAACGGCAGTATAGCGATTTTGCTTTTCGTACTGATTTTTGCCTTCGGAGCGAAGCTTAGTAAAGGGAGAGCTTCAAAAATGAAGAAAGGGGTGATTTTACCTGCGCTGGCGGGGAAGAGCTGAACTTTCAGATGAGAGAGAAACAATGTTTGAACCCCACTATGGGCTATGTGTGGGCTATCTGGGAGTAACCGTTAAATTTCCCGGCGGATAAAAAGACCGTCATCTCAGTGTCCAGGCAATGAGATGGCGGTCGTTATTTCCATTATGGTTTAGAAATTCGGCATTCATGGGGCACGTTCACCGGGAGGAAAGATTCTACCCAAGTCTTCTCCGTCTGATTCAGCCCAGGTGCATTGTTCAGGATCCAAACCGGGTAGCTGCAGTTGAAATCGTTTAGCATGACTTTGCTGCCTGGAGTAGCGCTGGCCGTGTGTCCTTATCCGCTCCCTCATAGATCTGGATCTGTACACTGCTGACTTCCAGTGATGCTACAACATGCCCGGAGGATTGGGAACACTTCATGACCGGCACCTCGGCGAAGGTCATCTTCTGGACTTTCTTCCTGGCCTGAAACACCTTCCTCTGCAAGGAGAAATAGGTGGATACCGCTATCTCATTTTCCTGGTACCATTGACTTACCAGCAGCCCGCTGTCCCAGCACGCCTCCACACGTCGGCTCCATTCCACCAATCGGTGTTGCTGGTTGGCTCTCTGCAAACTCTCCCATTGCTCCATATCTCCACCCTACTACTTCAGAGTCTTGGATACTATCCGGTACTACCAGGTACTTCCTTGGACTCTTATAGTTTGGCACAGGATTTCTCCGTTGGCAAGTCGCCGATTTATTTTACGCTTACAAAACAGGCCCCAAATCCGGGGACCTGTTTTATATTCAAAAAATAGGTTATCTTCCACTTTCGAAGCTACTGGTTGCTGAATGTGGAGTGGCCTGGGGGCTTATCTGTCAGCTCGTTTTTCCATCTCTTTCGCTCTTTTTCCAGCTTCAAGATTCTCCTCCATACTTCATTTTCTTCGCGGTATTGGAAAACATTAAAATCTTTTTTAAGAAATTCTTGCTCTTCGTTTTTGAATTGATATAATTAAGATAAAACAAACAGTTGAGTCTATTTTTATTCGTGATATGGAAATGAACTGAACTGCTATCAGGAGGAGATTTCGGTGAAATGTAAACTTATTCGGGTCTTAGGGACGGTTTTTACAATTGCCCTGTTGACGGCAATGCTGAGCGTTAGCGTAAGTGCGGAAACGAGGTCAGATGTAAAATATCTGGATGAAAATGGGGTTGAGCAGACGGCTACATTTGCCACGGTAGTAACGGAAGATACGAAGGCCTGGAATGATGCATGGTATTTAGTTGCCAATACAGTAACGATTGATGATCGTGTTGTTGTCAACGGGAATGTCCATTTGATTTTAGGAAATAATGCAACCCTATATGTGTCGGAGGGAATTAATGTTTCAGCGGGTAATACTCTGACGATTACTTGTCAACCATTGGGATCAGAGGATCGGTACGGAGAATTGAGTTGTAACGTCTATTCGGAAAAGACAATGGGACTCGCGGCAATAGGTGGCGCAGCGGACGAAATCGGCGGTACAATCACCATCAATGGTGGTAAAATTTCAGCCCAAAGTTCCGGTGGCGGTGCGGCTATTGGAGGAGGTTATGGATGTCCGGCAAGCAACATCAAAATAAATGGTGGAACTGTTGATGTGAGTGCTGGCGAAGGTGGAGCTGCTGCTATTGGTGGCGGTTACAATGGAGATGGCGGAAATATAACCATCACTGGTGGATTGATTGAAGCGAATGGTGGGCAAGATTCTTCTTGGAATAATGCTGCCGGTATTGGTGGTGGAATCAACGGTGCAGGCGGCAATATAACTATTACTGGGGGAAAAATGGATCGAGTTTCTTCCATAGGAAGTGGAGATAACGGTGGCCCTTGTTCCATTGTTATGGATGGGAGAAATATCCCTGAAGCAGAAGAGCCGCTTATCGTATATGCAGATAACATTAATGCTCCAGGAGAAACTAGCACTGTGAAGATTATGGGAAGGGTCGATTTTCCCGTTCAACAAAACTCTTCTATTGTAACCTGTGGTGGACAGGTTACAGTGAATCAAGCAACGATTCATGCCGGAGATAGATGTGAATTGCATGGTGAAAACGTTTCTGTTTCTGACAGTACTGTTGAAGCAAGAGTTTTGGGAAACATCATCGAAGTAAAAAATAGTGTTGTTACTTCATTAGATGGAGAAAAAATAACTGTTAATGATAAAAATACAGTTATTCAAGAGCAGTTAACGGGAGTGGATGTTACTTTCAATGATGGAGTTGTTGAAGGCGAATTGTGCGTAGGAGATGCCGGTAGAAGCAATGGGAATCTTGTTATAAATGGAGGTTCCATAAACGTATTGTCCCTTAATTATGAGAGTACGGCATCAGTATATAATGGTGTAATTTCAACAGCCTATCTGATGAGAAGCAAATTGAATCTGTATGGTGGAGAAATAAGAACAGTTATTAGCACCGAAGGTGCTTTTGTATATGATTATTGTGGTACCGCTTTACCGAATGACTTCGAACCTTATGATATTTTTTATCTGGATTGTACCGACAAAGATCAGGTCAACGGCGTTGTTGGCGGTATGGTCAGTTTGATCGAAGATCTGACAATTGGTGAGAACTGGGAAGTCACTATTTTGCCAGGGGGAAGCATAAGCACGTCAATATACCGTTTAATCAATAACGGAATAATTCTAGTTGGCGGGGATTTTGGGTGGACTTATACGGGCAACTCCCCCTACTATGCCGTTAATGCCGACACGGCTACCGTTTCCGCTGTTTCTGCCAGCGGCAGTATTGAGCGGGACGGTGTCACTTATGTCCAACCGGACGCCTTAGTCACCTTGCAGCCCAAAGAAAATGGTGCTGTGAGGTGGGTAACAGATCCATCCTATTTGACTATCCAAAACAATAAGTTTTATATGCCCGCGGAAGTGGTGAACGTCAAGTCTTCGAAGCTGCCTTTGGAAGTTACGCCTGCCATCAAAGTGGACGGCAAAAATCTGACTGGCTTTACGGCTGGAACGTATTATTCTATCTCTGATGCTATCTTCCGTCCTACCGGAACCACGCTTCCCATCCGACCGGAGTGGTATGGAACTACGGTGTCTATTATCAAGCTAGGGGACGGCTTTGCCACTGGGGATAGCTTCGCCCAATCGTTGGCCATTCCCGCTCAAAGCGATGGAACAGGCTCTGGTACAGGGGGAAGCACAGGTGGCAGTTCAGGTGGAGGCTGT
>ENA-UOJL01002721-UOJL01002721.1-human-gut-metagenome-genome-assembly--contig:-P47-NODE-2721-length-13694-cov-29.206540_pt1 | contig 13694 bp, 10 predicted proteins | sample MGYA00242347_ERZ723894 | MGnify/ENA metagenome assembly ERZ723894
CCTTGTGCAGCTGGTCGGAAACGACAAAATCCTGAAAATCCAGCATGGACACGCATCCGCCGAAGGGCTTGATGCCGAAGCCGGAGATCAACTCCGTCGCGGTTTCGGGGATGGTAATGACCTTCCAGCCCTCGTCCTGCTTAAATTCCTTGAGAATGCGGCTGATAAGCGTCGTCTTGCCTGCGGCAGGCCCGCCGGTCAACACGATCCGCGTGATCTGTTTTGCCAAAAGGACCGCTCCTTTTCTTGTAAGGGGACCTCTGCCTCAATGCCCTTTCACCAGATCTTTTGTCCCAATCCTGCGGTATGAAAACTTGAAATACACAAAGTATTCCTGCGGTTTCATACCTTGTCTTGGGTCAAATTCTCTCGCCGAATGCTCTCGGTCATTGTATCAGCGTTTCCCTATCGTTTTTTATAATTTAATAGTAACATTGATGCGCGGCAAATGCAAGAAAAAGTATTTTCAGGCCCGGCGTTCATGGATTATTCAAGCAAAACAGGAAGCGGTGTGCCATAATATATTATTCGTATATTATTCAGAAAAAACACAGGGGGGTTATGGGTGTGCAGGATTTTGTTGTGTTCGATCATGTCTGCAAGACCTACCGGATGGGCGACGTGCGCATTGATGCGCTGAAGGACGCCTCGTTTGCGATTGCGGAGGGGGAGATCTGCGTGATTGTCGGGCAGTCCGGCGCGGGCAAGACGACGCTTTTAAACATTCTCGGAGGCATGGACCGGCTGACGAGCGGCCATGTGCTGCTGGCGGGCGAGGATGTGTCGGGGTTTGACCGTAGGCAGCTGACGGCCTACCGCCGCCATGAGGTCGGCTTTGTGTTCCAGTTCTATAATCTGCTGCCCAATATGACGGCGCTGGAAAACGTGCAGATCGCGGGCCAGCTTTGTAAAAATCCCATCCCGGCAGACGAAGTTCTGCGGCAGGTCGGCCTCGGCGAGCGGATGCAGAATTTCCCCGCCCAGCTCTCCGGCGGCGAGCAGCAGCGCGTGGCCATCGCGCGGGCGCTGGCCAAACGGCCGCAGTTGCTGCTGTGCGACGAGCCGACCGGTGCGCTTGACTACCAGACCGGCAAGCAGATCCTTGCGCTTTTGCAGAAGCAGAGCCGGGAAAACGGCATGACCGTCGTGATTATTACGCACAATTCCGCCCTGACCGCCATGGCCGACCGCGTCATCCGCGTCAGAAGCGGCCAGATCACCGACGTGCGGCGCAATGAAGCGCCCGTGCCGGTGGAAAGCATCGAATGGTGACGGGTATGCTGAAGCTGACAATGCGCCAGATCCGCAGCAGTCTCACCCGGTTTCTGGCGATCGCGGCGATCGTCGCGCTGGGCGTGGGATTTTTCTGCGGTCTGCGGCTGACAAAGACCGCAATGGTACATACGCTGGACGACTATGCCGAGGCGCACCGGATGTATGATTTCCGCCTCGTCAGCACGGTCGGCTTTGACGAAACGGACGCGGAAGCGCTCGCCGCCGATGCGCGCGTGGCGGCCTGCGAGGGGGAAAAGAGCGCGGATGCGCTGGCCTCCGTCGCAGATGGGGCGGCGAAGCCGTGCAGATTTTTGTCGCTGCCTGAGCAGATCGACCTGCCGGGCTTAAAATGTGGAAGATTTCCGCAGACGGCGGAGGAATGTCTGGCTGACGGGCTGCTGTATTCCGAAAAGGATCTCGGAAAAACAGTCGTTCTGACGGAAGAGAACGACGAAGATACGCTGGACGGCTTCAACCGCCGGGAATTCACCATCGTCGGCATCGCCAAGAGCGTCTTATACATCAATTATGAGCGCGGCGGCACCTCCATCGGCAGCGGAACGCTTTCGTCATTCGTGTACATCCTGCCGGAGGCGTTTGCGCTGGAATACGACACGTCGCTCTATCTCCGTCTGGCCGGCCGACAGGGCGAGGTCTATTCCGACGAATATACCGCCTGCATTGACGCTGCTGAGCCGTGGGTCACGCAGCTTGCCGAGAGCGCGGCTTATGGGCGCAGCGATCGCCTCTATGAAGAGGCCGAGCAGACGCTCTCCGACGCGCGTGAAACGCTGGATGAAAAGCAGCAGGAGTTGGCCGATGCAAAGCAGGAGCTTGCCGACGCGAAGCAGGAGCTGGAAGACGCGCATCAGACGTATGCTGACGGCGTTGTTTCTCTGGCCGACGCAAAGCAGGAGGCGGAGCAGGAACTGGCCGACGCATACCAGAAGCTGGTGGATGGGCAGCGGACGATCGAGGAAAATGAACAGAAGCTGGCCGATGGCGAACAGGAGCTGGCAGACGGCGAAAAAAAGCTGACCGACGCGAAGCAGACCTATGAGGAAAACGCCGCCAAATTTGAAAAAGAAAAGAAACAGGCCGAGAACGAGATAAGCTTCGCTTTCGCGCAGCTCCAGAAAGCACGCGAAACGCTTGCCGAGCAGCAGCAGCAGTTAGACGCGCAGAAAGCCGCGCTCGACAAACAGGAGGCGCAGATAGACGCTGCGCTTTCCGCAGGAGCGATGTCGCCGGAGGCGGCGGAGGCGGCCAAAGCGCAGATCGCGGCGGCGCGTGGGCAGCTTGCAGCGGCGCAGGCGCAGCTGGACGAGGGCAAGAACGCTCTGGCCGACAATGAGAATCAGCTGGATCTGGCGGCAGACGCGGCGAACGAGGCGTTCGCGGAAAACCAGAAAAAGCTGGACAAGGCGAAAAAAACGCTGGAAGAAAAGCAGCAGGAACTGGAAGATGCGAAGCAGGAGCTGGAAGATGGCCGGCAGGAGCTGGAAGACGCAAAACAGGAACTCAAAGACGGCTGGGCGGATTATTACACAGGTAAGGCCGAAGCAGAACAGAAGATCTCCGACGCCGAGCAGGAGCTGGCTGACGCAAAGCAGGAGATCACAGACGGCGATCAGAAGCTGGCCGACGCCGAGCAGGAGCTGGCCGACGGTGAACAGAAGCTGGCAGACGCCGAACAGGACTACCGCGACGGCGAAGACGAACTTGCAAAGCTGGAAAACCCGGATGTATTCATATTGAACCGCAGCAGCAACGTCGGCTACGCCTGCTTTGAGAGCGATTCTGATATTGTGCGCGGCGTGTCAAAGGTGTTCCCGCTGTTTTTCTTTGCTGTGGCTGCGCTGGTCTGCATCACAACCATGACCCGCATGGTTGACGAGCAGCGGACGCAGGCAGGCGTTCTGAAGGCGTTGGGATACTCAAACAGCGCGATTTTGTCTCAATATTTCCTCTATGCCGGAACCGCTTCGCTTCTCGGCTGCGTGCTTGGCATTGCGGCAGGCTCGTATTTCCTGCCGAAGATGATCTGGCATGCCTATAACATCATGTACGGCTTTACCGGCATCCTGTATGCCTTTGACTGGCCGCTTGCGCTCGTCTCGTCGGGCGCGTATCTGCTGTGTGCGCTCGGCACAACGTGGTACGTCGTACACGCCGAACTGCAGAAGCCGGCAGCGGAGTTGATCCGCCCCAGAGCGCCGAAGGCGGGCAAGCGCATTCTGCTTGAACGCCTCCCGCTGATCTGGGACCGACTCCCCTTCCTGCATAAAGTCTCCATCCGGAACATTCTGCGCTTTAAAAAGCGCATGGTCATGATGATGATTGGCATCGGCGGCTGCACGGCGCTGCTCATCACGGGCTTCGGCATTCAGGACTCCATCAGCAGCGTCGTCGACTATCAATACGACGAGATCACCCGCTATGACGCCGCCGTGACCTTCCAGCACGCGCTGAGCGGCAGCGAACGCGGGGACTTCCTCGCCGTCTGCGAGAAAAGCGGCGCGGAGGGCTGTATGTTTGTCGCGGAAAAAAGTCTGGACGCTTCTGCCGGCGGCACGGTCAAGACCACAAACGTCGTCTGCCCGGAATCGGGCAGCGTGGACGGCTTTATCGACCTGCACACGCAGGAGAAAACGCCGATCCCCTACCCGCAGGACGGCGGCTGCATCATCAGCCGGGGCCTTGCGCAGGCGCTGCGCCTGTCGGCGGGCGATACCATCATCCTGCAGACAGGCGACATGCGCCGGACGGAGCTGACCGTCGAGGCTGTGTTTGAAAACTATGTTTATAATTACGTCTATCTGACGCAGACTACCTGGCAGGACGTCTTCGGTGAAGCGCCCGGATACGAGGCCGCATGGGTCAACTATCAGACGGACGAGGACGCGCAGGCGGCCTCCGCAGCGCTCGCGGGCGCGAAAAACGCGGCAGCAGTTACCCTCAGCCTTGATTTCCGCAGCCGTGTGGCGACGATGATGCAGAGCCTGCAATATATCGTGCTGGTCGTCGTGCTGGGCGCGGCAGCGCTGGCATTCATCGTGCTGTATAACCTCACGAACATCAACATCACCGAACGCGAACGAGAGATCGCGACCATCAAGGTGCTTGGCTTCTACGACGGCGAGACGAACCGCTACGTCTTCCGCGAGAACATCATCCTGACCGTCCTCGGCGCGCTTGTGGGCCTTCCGATGGGAAAACTGCTGCACGCGTATGTCATGGGACAGATCAAGATCGATCTCATGTGCTTCGATGTGCGCGTCGCGCCGCTGAGCTATCTCATCTCGGCCGCGCTGACGCTGGTGTTCGGTCTGCTTGTCAATCTTGCCCTGCGGCGGAAGATCCGCACAATCGATATGTCGCAGGCGCTCAAATCCATTGAATAGCAGAAGAAAGAGAAGAAACAACCCATGAAAAAACTGCTTGTTTACCTGCGGCCCTACCGCCTGCAGGCGATCCTGGCCCCGTGCTTCAAGCTGCTCGAGGCCGCGTTTGAGCTTCTGGTGCCGCTCATCATGGCGGATATCATCGACGTCGGCATTTCGTCCGGCGATACGGCGTATATCCTGAAAAAATGCCTTGTGCTGGTCGGACTCGGCCTGTGCGGCTTTGCCAGCGCCACGTGCGCGCAGTATTTTTCCGCCAAGGCCGCGACCGGCGCGACGGGCAGCCTGCGCCGTGCGCTTTTTGCGCACATCCAGTCGCTGTCCTACGCCGAGCTTGACCGGCTCGGCACGGCCACGCTCGTCACGCGCATGACGAGCGACATGAATCAGGTGCAGACGGGCCTCAATCTGACGCTCCGCCTACTGCTGCGTTCGCCCATCGTGGTTTTCGGCGCGATGCTCATGGCCTTTACCATCGACACAAAGTCGGCGCTTATCTTCGCCGTGGCCATCCCGGTGCTCTTTGCCGTTGTGTTTGCCATCATGCTCAGCTGCATTCCGCTCTACCGGCGCGTGCAGACGAAGCTCGACGGCGTGACCGGTGCGGCGCAGGAAAATCTGTCCGGCGTGCGCGTCATCCGCGCCTTTACCCGCGAACAGACAGAGACGGAAAGCTTCGCGGAGAAAACCGGAGATCTGTTTTCCGCGCAGCAGTTTGTCGGAAGACTTTCCGCGCTGCTCAATCCGCTGACGTATGTGATCATCAATCTGGCCATTGTCGCGATTTTGCGCGTGGGCGGCGTCCGCGTGAACGAGGGCGCGATCACGCAGGGCCAGCTGATCGCGCTTTATAACTATATGTCGCAGATCCTGGTCGAGCTGATCAAGTTTGCCAATCTGATCCTGAACATCACAAAATCCGCCGCCTGCGCGGGCCGCATTTCGCAGGTGCTGGACACGAAGTCCAGCATGGTGAGCGGCGCGGACGCGCTGCCGGACGGCGCGGGAGAGGCGGAGCTGGAATTCCGGCACGTCAGCTTCCGCTATCCGCAGGCAGGCGCGGATGCGCTGACCGATATCAGCTTCTGTGCCGCGCCCGGCGAGACGATTGGCGTGATTGGCGGCACAGGCTCCGGCAAATCGACGCTGGCAAATCTGATCCCCCGCTTCTATGACGCGACAGCCGGACAGGTGCTCGTGCGGGGCGAGGACGTGAAAACGCTTCAATTGCAGGCGCTTCGGACGCGCATCGGCGTTGTGCCGCAGAAGGCGCTGCTCTTCTCCGGCACCATCCGGGACAATCTGTACTGGGGCAATGCGGATGCGTCCGACGAGGCGCTCTGGGACGCACTGCGCGCAGCGCAGGCGGATGGCGTCGTGCAGGATAAGAAGGGCCAGCTGGACGCCGAGGTCGAACCCGGCGGGCGCAACTTCTCCGGCGGCCAGCGCCAGCGGCTGACCATCGCCCGCGCGCTTGTACGCAGGCCCGAGCTTCTCATTCTGGACGACAGCGCCTCCGCGCTGGACTTCGCGACGGACGCAGCGCTGCGCAAGGCGCTGTCGAAGCTTCCGTGGAAACCCACAGTCGTGCTGATCTCGCAGCGCGTGTCGTCTATCCGGCACGCGGACAAGATCGTTGTGCTCGACGACGGCCGCATGGCTGGACTCGGCACGCATGCACAGCTGCAGCAGACCTGCCCGGTCTATCAGGAAATCTGCCGGTCGCAGGAGAAGGGGGAGGCGAGTGCATCATGAAGCATACATCCTCCTGGGCGCTGCGGCGCGTGTTAAAAAGCCTTGGGCGGTATCTGCCGCTGCTGCTTGCATCCTTGCTGCTGGCCGCGGCCAGCGTGGCGGGCACGCTCTATATCCCCATTCTGGTCGGCGACGCAATCGACCAGATCGTCGGCCCCGGACAGGTCAATTTTGCTGCCGTGGGCAATCTGGCAGTCAAAATTGCGGTGCTTGCCGGACTGACGGCGGTCTTGCAGTGGGTCATGACGGCCATCCACAACCGCGTCTGTTTCTGCGTGACGCGCGACGTGCGCCGCCAGGCGTTTTCCCATCTACAGCGGCTGCCGCTTGCGTATCTGGACAGCCATCCCTCCGGCGACACGCTCAGCCGCATGATCGCTGACGTTGACCAGTTTGCCGACGGCCTGCTCATGGGCTTCACGCAGCTGTTTACCGGCGTTCTGACCATCGTGGGAACACTCGGCTTCATGCTTTCGATCAGCTGGAAGATCACGCTGGTCGTCGTGCTGCTGACGCCGCTTTCTCTGCTAGTGGCAAAGTTCATCGCGGGTCATACCTATTCCATGTTCCAGCTGCAGTCAAAGGCACGCGGGGAGCAGACCGCCCTGATTAACGAGCAGCTGAATGGCCAGCGCGTCGTGCAGGCGTTCTCGCATGAGGACGAGAGTCTGCGCCAGTTTGACGCGATCAACGACCGTCTGACAGCGGCGACCATGCGCGCAACCTTCTTCTCGTCCATGACGAACCCGTCTACGCGCATCATTTACAACATCATCTATGCCTGCGTCGGCTTTACCGGCGCGCTCAGCGCCGTGGCAGGGGCGATCACGGTCGGCGGGCTGTCGTGTTTCCTCAGCTACGCGAACCAGTATGCCAAGCCCTTCAACGAGATCACCGGCGTCATTACGGAACTGCAAAATGCGCTGGCCTGCGCCGCGCGGGTATTTGAACTGATCGACGAACCGGTTGAAACGCCTGACGCCCCGGATGCAAAGACGCTCGAAGCCGTCTCCGGCAGCGTGGAACTCAAGAACGTCGCATTCTCCTACACGCCGGAGCAGCATCTGATTGAGCACCTGAACCTCACCGTAAAACCCGGCCAGCGCATCGCCATCGTCGGCCCGACGGGCTGCGGAAAGACGACGCTGATCAACCTGCTCATGCGCTTTTACGACGTGAAGGCCGGCTCCATTTGCGTCGATGGCAGCGAGATCCGCTCCGTCACGCGGGAAAGCCTGCGCCGCCAGTACGGTATGGTGCTGCAGGATACCTGGCTCAAGACCGCCTCCGTGCGCGAGAATATCCGTCTTGCAAAGCCGGAAGCGACAAATGCCGAGGTTGAGGCCGCCGCGCGTATGGCGCATGCGGATTCCTTCATCCGCCGTCTGCCGGAGGGCTATGACACGGTGCTGTCCGATACAGGCGGTGCACTGTCTGCCGGACAGCGGCAGCTGCTGTGCATCGCACGCGTGATGCTCCGCCTGCCGCCCATGCTCATTCTCGACGAGGCGACCAGTTCCATCGACACGCGCACCGAAGCGCACATCCAGCAGGCGTTCGACACTATGATGCAGGCCCGGACAAGCTTCGTCGTGGCCCACCGCCTGTCCACCATCCGCGAGGCGGATGTGATTCTCGTCATGAAGGACGGCCACATCATCGAGCAGGGGCGGCACGAGGACCTCCTTGCCCAAAACGGCTTCTACGCCAACCTGTACCACAGCCAGTTCGAGGGGTAAGCCTGCCCATTGCTGCACAGAAACTGAAGAAGCGATCTGCCGTTTTGCTTTTTCCTTGCAGAAACGGCGGCTGTGCAGTATGATAGACAAATCGTAAGAAACCGCCCGGCAGGCAGCGTCTGCTGGGCATGAAGGGAGTATCATATGAACATGACAGGCAGAGAAGCCTTTGAGAAACAGGATGTATTTGGAATCGGTGCGCCGAACGACGCGTATGCACAGTATTTTATCGGGCAGTCCTATCTGAAGCCGCTGACTGTCCCCGGCGCCTGCCCCGTGTTTCTGGCGAACGTGACCTTTGAGCCCGGTTGCCGGAACAACTGGCACATTCATCATGCAAGCAAGGGCGGCGGACAGCTGCTGATCTGCACAGCCGGGGAAGGCTGGTATCAGGAGGAGGGCAAACCCGCCGTGAGCCTGACGCCCGGCATGGTCATCACCATCCCGGCAGAGGTCAAGCACTGGCACGGAGCGAAGGCGAACAGCTGGTTCAGCCACATCGCTGTCGAGGTTCCCGGCGAGAACACCCGCAACGAATGGTGCGAGCCGGTTTCGGATGAAGACTACGCAAAGCTCGGCTGATGGGAGACGCAATGAGCCGGGACATTTTATTATTTGATCTGGACGGAACGCTGACGGACTCCGGGCCAGGAATCATGCACGCAGCGCAGACCGCGCTGGACTCGTTCGGAATCACCGGTCTGTCCGAACAGGCGCTGCGGCAGTTTGTCGGCCCGCCGCTGGTCGAGTCGTTTGCCGTCTATCTCCTGCAGGCGGATGTCCAGACGGCCATCGACCGCTTCCGTGCATATTACCGCGAGACGGGCTGGCTCGAAAACGAGCCGTATCCCGGCGTGCGGGAATGCCTGCACGCACTGAAAGCGGCGGGAAAGCGGATGTACGTCGCCACGTCCAAGCTCGAGAGCATGGCGCGGCAGGTGCTGACGCATTTTGATCTGATGCAGTATTTTGACGGCGTGTGCGGCGGGATCGCCGACGACCCGGAGGCTGGGAAAAAGGTCAACGTCGTGCGCCGCGCCCTGCGCGAGGCAGAATGCACGGAGTTTTCCCGCGCCATTTTGTCCGGCGACCGGGAATATGATATTTACGGTGGTCACGCGGCGGGAATCCAGACCGTCGGCGTGCTCTACGGCTACGGCAGCCGGGAGGAGCTGGAATCAGCCGGTGCGGACGCGCTTGCGGAAACGCCAGAGGCGCTGCTGGCGCTTCTGCTGTGATTTTTCCGGTGAAGCCGCTTGTAAACAGGCGGTTTGTGTGATAAACTAAACCAGTTGTGTAAAAAACCAGAATGATTTGGAGGGCGACCCATGTAGCGGCTGACGATTCAATCAAAAACAAACTGAATTTGGAGGAACATACATGGCATCCCTGAAAGAAGAGATCTCCCGGCGCAGAACGTTTGCGATCATTTCGCACCCCGACGCCGGTAAAACGACCCTGACAGAAAAATTCCTGCTCTACGGCGGGGCCATCGCGCAGGCGGGCGCGGTCAAGGGCAAGAAAAATTCCCGTGCCGCCGTATCCGACTGGATGGAGATCGAGAAGCAAAGAGGCATCTCGGTCACATCGTCCGTCATGCAGTTCCAGTATGAGGGCTTCTGCATCAACATCCTCGACACCCCCGGCCATCAGGACTTTTCCGAGGACACCTACCGCACGCTCATGGCGGCAGACTCCGCCGTCATGGTCATTGACGGCGCGAAGGGCGTCGAGCCGCAGACCCGGAAGCTCTTCAAGGTCTGCGCCATGCGCCATATCCCGATCTTTACCTTTATCAACAAAATGGACCGCGAGGCGCGCGACCCGTTTGAGCTGCTGGACGAGCTGGAAAACGAGCTCGGCATTGAAACCTACGCCTGCAACTGGCCCATGGGCTCCGGCCGGGAGTTTCAGGGCGTGTACGACCGCCGTTCCAGCCAGCTGATCTTTTTCTCCGGCGTGTCCGGCAAGAACCGCGCGGACAAGATGGAAATTGATCTGTACGACCCGCAGGTCGCGCAGCTCATCGGCGAACGCCGCCACCAGCAGCTGATCGACGATGTGGAGCTGCTCGGCGCAGGCCGCGAATTTGACCTTGAAGAAGTTCGTGCGGGCAGGCTTTCGCCCGTGTTCTTCGGCTCGGCCCTGACCAATTTCGGCGTAGAGCCGTTTCTGGAGGAATTTCTGCGCATGACGCCGAGTCCTCTGCCGCGCGAAGCGGACTGCGGCGTGATCGACACGTTCAGCCCGGATTTTTCCGCGTTTGTGTTCAAAATTCAGGCAAACATGAACAAGGCCCACCGCGACCGTCTGGCCTTCATGCGTATCTGCTCCGGCCAGTTCCAGCGTGACGCAGAATATTATCATGTCCAGAGCGGCAAAAAAATGCGCCTGTCGCAGCCGCAGCAGCTTATGGCCTCCGAACGCGAGATCGTAGATGAGGCTTACGCAGGCGATATCATTGGCGTGTTCGACCCCGGCATTTTCTCTATCGGCGACACCATCACCGTGCCGGGCAAAAAGTTCAAATTCGGCGGCATCCCGACCTTTGCGCCGGAGCATTTCGCGCGCGTCAGCGCCAAGGATTCCATGAAGCGCAAGCAGTTCCTCAAGGGAACCGAGCAGATCGCGCAGGAGGGCGCGATCCAGATCTTCAAGGTGCCGAATTCCGGCATGGAGGAGGTCATCGTCGGCGTCGTCGGCACGCTGCAGTTTGACGTTTTCCAGTACCGCATGAAGGCCGAATACGGCGTCGACCTGCGTATGCAGCAGCTGCCGTATGAGCAGCTGCGGTTCATCACCAAAGCGCCGGTCACGGATCTCAAGGATCTGTACCTGTCCACCGACGCGGAGCTTCTCGAGGACTACCGCGGCCGGAGCCTGCTGGTCTTCGCCTCGCAGTGGTCGATCAACTTCATCCTCAAACGCAACCCCGGCCTCGAATTGTCGGAAACGGCGCAGTAAGCGCAGGTTCAGGCTACAAAGGCTCCCCTCTCCTATTTAGACGGGGGAGCCTTATTTGTTTATCCAAAAAATTTTATGCCGGATTTCCGGTGTCTGTGTAGGGGGCGGACGACTCTGTCCGCCCGCACAGGATGCAGCGCTTCCTTGCAGGTATCTATGGCGAAATTGTATGCACCTGCCACTTTGAATGTAGGGGCCGATGTGGGCATCGGCCCCTACAACTACGCGGGCAACTGCATACGAATGCGCCGGAGATTTCTATAAAAACAGCTGCATCCCGCCGGGTGGACGGAGCCATCCGCCCCTACCAGCTGCACCTGATTTTGGCCGTGGGCGCCTTACGTCTGTGGAATCTCCCCAAACACCCTGCGCACGCCGAGGCTGCGCAGGAGGTTCAGCTTTTTTCGGCACGTTTCTTCCGTGTCGAACAGCAGAACGCGTGCGTCATCCGCCTCGTCCCGAAAAAAGCAGTAGCAGCAGGCAAGATCTTCAGAGAAGTGCGGCGGATACCGCGCGATCAGTGCGTCCGCTGCGGCTTTGTCAAGCGGCATTCCGACACCAGAGAGACAGGGAACGGGAAACAGCATACGGATGGGCGCAAGATACACCCAAAGTCGGCTGCCCCAGACCGGGAGCAGTCCGCGCAGGTATCCTTCCAGACTGCCGCCGGAAACTTGCGTGTCGCACCAGACGGCAGGGGCATCTGGCACTGCTGTTTGAACAGGCTGCAACAGCCGTGCGTCGCGACAGCCCGGCGCTTCGCAGAACAGATATCCGCCGTCAAATTCCGCAGGCGGCACAGTGCCCGGCGCGAGCAGGTACAGCTCCGCGGCGGGTTCTCTTTTTTCTTCATCAAAGCCCGCAATGCCGCATTTCAAGGCAGAACCGGGCGGAAATGGATACAGAATCATGGACAAGCCGCCTTTCCTGTGATATAATGCTATGTATAAAACTATGAGATTGCAGGAAAAGCTATGCCGTTTTCGTTTTTGCCCCGCATGATCTATCCGCATCTGACCGACGTGCGTGCAGAAGACCTGACCGCGCGCGGTATCTCGTTTCTGATGCTGGATTTTGATAATACCATCGTCCCCTATACGACAAGCAAACCGACGCTGGAAATGGCCGCATGGCTCAAAGCCATGCAGGCATCCGGAATTGGGCTGTGCGTCGTGTCGAACAGCAGGAAGCCCCGCGTCGTGGAATTCTGCAAACAATACGGGCTGGACTGCATCACGCATGCAAAAAAGCCCTTTTCGCGCGGCATCCGTGCGTGCCTGACGCGCTTCTCGCTGGAACCGGCCCGCTGCGCGCTCGTCGGCGATCAGATCTATACGGACGTGCTGGGTGCGAACTGCGCGGGGGTGCAGTCGGTTCTGATTTCTGCGATTCATAATCATACCATATGGCTGAAGCTTCGGCATGTTGCCGAACTTCCCTTTATTGCAATCGGAAAATGGAGGATTCAACATGAAAAACATTGAAAAGTATCAGAACCTCATCTCGAAGGGTGAGGTTGACGCGCTGCTGCTGACCTCGAAGCACAACCGGCAGTATGCCGCGGAATACTGCATCGCAGAGGGCGTCGCCGTCATCTGCAAGACGCAGAGCTATTATTTCACCGACTTCCGCTATATCGAGTCGGCGCAGAAAAACCTGCCGGGCTTTGCCGTGAAGATGGTCGATACGGAGCACCCGTACACAAAGCTGATCAACGAGGCCATTTCCGACAACACTGTCAAGACCATCGGCTTTGAGGACGATACGCTGACCGTGGAGGAATATACGCTCTACAACACGAAGCTCAACGCCGTCCTGCATCCCTACGCCGCCGAGATCAACGCTCCGCGCGCAAGCAAGGAGCCGTGGGAGATCGAATACATGAAAAAGGCGCAGGAGATCACCGACCGCACCTTTGACGATCTGCTGAACGTCATCCATCCGGGCATGACGGAAAAGGAGTTGTGCGCGGAACTCATCTACCGGCTCTACAAATACGGCTCCGAAGGCCCGTCGTTCGACCCCATCACCGTCTCCGGCCCCAACACCAGCCTGCCGCACGGCGTTCCGTCCGAGCGCGTTCTGCAGTACGGCGATTTCGTCACCATGGACTTCGGCTGCCTGTACCATGGCTACTGCTCCGATATGACCCGCACGATCGCGTTGGGCTATGTGTCCGAGAAGATGGACAAGGTCTACCATACCGTGCTTGAAGCGCAGCTGGCGGGCATCTCCGCGACAAAGGCAGGCGTCACCGGCAAGGAGATGGACGCAGCCGCACGGAATGTGATCAACGCCGCAGGCTTTGAGGGTCTGTTCGGCCATAGCTACGGCCACAGTCTCGGCCTTCTCATCCACGAGGGCCCGTATGCCAATATGCGCAATGACAAGCCCATGCCCGCTGGCGCGGTCGTATCGGCGGAGCCGGGCATCTATATTCCGGACGAATTCGGCGTGCGCATCGAAGACGTGACGGTGCTCACCGAAAACGGCTGTGAAATTCTGACGAAGAGCCCGAAAAATTTGATTATTTTATAAAATATCTTGAAAAGCCGAG
>ENA-UOJL01002724-UOJL01002724.1-human-gut-metagenome-genome-assembly--contig:-P47-NODE-2724-length-13686-cov-5.768249_pt1 | contig 13686 bp, 11 predicted proteins | sample MGYA00242347_ERZ723894 | MGnify/ENA metagenome assembly ERZ723894
TGCGGAATCTACGAAAAACTTACCCGCCTCGCCCGGCCAGGTCCTAGGGTGACTTGCTTGCCGCCTAGATGGCGTCTTGGCGTCTAGATACTTGGCTGATTTTTTGGAATGAAGGGGGCTCCTTGTTGACAAGGAGCCCCCTTCTGGTTTGGTTACTTTAGGGTTGTGGGCACTTCCCTATTTGGCATCGGCCCAGGTTATGCCGGTGCTGGCTTCGGCGATTAGGGGGACGCGGAGGTCTACTACGTGCTCCATGACGTCGCGGACCATGGTGGTTAGGCGCTCGACTTCGTCGACCGGGCACTCAAAGTCCAGTTCGTCGTGCACCTGCAAGATCATGTGGGCGGCAAAACCCTCTTCTTCCAGGCGGCGGCTTACGCGGGCCATGGCGATCTTGATGATGTCGGCGGCGGTTCCCTGCATGGGGTGGTTCATGGCCGTGCGCTCGCCAAAGCCGCGGAGTTGCGGGTTTTTGGCCTTGAGCTCCGGAATATGACGACGGCGGCCGTACATGGTCTCGGCGTAGCCCGTCTGCTTGGCGCGCGCCACCACGTTGTCGAGGAATGTACGCACGCCCGGGTAGGCCTCGTAGTAGCGGTCGATCATGTCACGCGCCTCGGCCATCGAGATATGCAGCGACTGTGACAGACCATAGGCCTGCTGGCCGTACACGATGCCAAAGTTCACGGCCTTGGCGCGACTGCGCAGGTCGGGCGTTACCTCGGACACCGGCACACCAAATACGCGCGCCGCCGTCTCGGCATGGAAGTCCTCGCCCTCGTTAAAGGCGCGCACCAAGTGCTCGTCACCCGAGAGATGTGCCAGCAGACGCAGCTCTATCTGCGAGTAGTCCACCGCCAAAAAGACGCTTCCCTCGCCTGCCGAAAACGCCGTCTTGACGGTACGACCCAGCTCCGAGCGCGTCGGGATGTTCTGCAGGTTCGGGTCGCTCGAGGACAGACGCCCCGTTGCCGTGATGGTCTGGTTGTACGTGGTGTGCACGCGACCGTCACCACGGCGCAGCGGGCCCAGCGTATCCAGATAGGTGGACTTGATTTTGGACTTTTCACGCCAATCCAAGATCAGACGCACGATTTCGTGGTCGCGGGCAAGGTCGCTCAACACCTTGGCGTTGGTCGAATAGTAGCCGCGCTTAGTCTTCTTGAGGCCCTTGGTCGGAAGCCCCATCACATCAAAGAGCACATGCGACAGCTGCATGGGACTGCCAATATTAAAGGTCTCGTCACCCGCCAGGTCGCGAATGCTGCGCTCGACCTCGGTGATCTGGGTCGCCAGGCCCTCGGACAGATTACGCAGGCGGTCGGGATCCACGAGCATTCCCGCGCGCTCCATCTTGGCAAGCACCGGCACGAGCGGCATCTCGATGCCATCGAACACGTTGGCGGCATTCTCACGGGCCATGCACTCGCGCAACGGCGTCACGAGCGCCAGCGTCAGAGCCGCAGTACGGGCGGCAGGCGCTGGAGCGTCCTCACCAGCACCCTCTGCACCGCGCGCCGCAGGCAACGCCATCTGCAGATACGTATCGGCAAGATATGCCTCATCGAACTCGGAGCGATCGGAATCCAGCAGATAGGCAGCGACCACGGTATCGAAGATACGCGTGGAATCGGCAGCGAGCGGATCCATGAGCTCGGGCTCAGAAGAATCGATGGGCGAAAGCTCGTGCAACAGCGCCTTCGTATCCGGGCTCGCCACGCGGCCCTCCATAAACAGGCGCGCAAGCACGCCGGCGATCACACCGTGAGCGAAGTTGAAGCCATCGACTACGGCAGTGGAGGCGCCGTCGCCCTCCTCGAGCGCGAACAGGCCCTTGGACGTCGCCAACCACAGCGTGCGCGTCAGTCCAAAGAGCGCGCCCTCTTCCTTATCGTCGTCCACCACGGCGGCGACCCACTCGCCCGCCTCGATCGCACGCGAAACCTCGGACGCCACGGCAGCAAGCGCCTCGGCATCGCCGGCAGCGGTGCGCTCAATCGTGGGCATCTCAAACATACTGGAGACAGCAGCAGCCCCGCCCTCGCCGCCGATCAGCGCCAAGAAACGGTTCTGCATGGCGGTGATACCAAGCGTGCCCAGCGCAGCGGAAACCTCATCGGCAGAATACGCCGGGAAGGACGTCGCCTCAAAATCGAGCTCAACGGGCGCATCGGTGCGGATGGTCGCGACCTTGCGGCTCAGCAGCGCGTCGTCGATGTGCGCGCGCAGGTTCTCGCCCATCTTGCCCTTGACCTCGTCGGCATGCGCGATGACTTCGTCCAGGCTACCGTACTTCGCAATGAGCGCACTCGCCTTTTTGGGACCGATGCCCGGTACACCGGGGATGTTGTCGGACGTATCGCCCTTTAGACCGTAAAAATCGGGCACGAGCGCCGGCGTAATGCCGTGATACAGGTCGTCCACGCTCTCGGGCGTCATGATCGCCACGTCAGACAGGCCCTTGCGGGTCGAGACCACGTTGACGTGCTCGGTCACGAGTTGATACATGTCGCGGTCGCCGGTCACCAGTAGCATGTCGCAGCCGGCCTGCTCGCCCAGGCGCGCCATGGTTCCCAGGATATCGTCGCCTTCCCAGCCCTCGGACTGCAGAATCGGCACGTTGAGCGCACCGAGCAGCTCCTTGATCATAGGGAACTGCGCATGCAGATCGGGGTCCATGGGCGGGCGTTGCGCCTTATACTGCGGCAGCATCTCCATGCGCACGCGCGGCTTACCCTTGTCAAACGCCACGACCACACCGTCGGGGTTAAAGGCATCAATCATCTTAAGAAACATGTTCAGAAAGCCAAAGATCGCGTTGGTGGGGCGACCGTCCGGCGCGTTCATGGTCGGCGGCACGGCGTGAAAGGCGCGGTGCATGAGCGAGTTGCCGTCGATAACGGCAAAAGTGCGGCGCTTGTCAGACATATTAAATACCTCGCTTTGGGCTGGGCACGGTTTGCTCACTCCAGTTTACACGCTCCCCGCCCCGCGGCCACCTCACATCAAGCTCCCCCGCCACCGTGAGCCCGCGCGTGATACGATGGCTCACGGTACATCAACCAGCACGATCGATCCGAAAGGAGCCTGCGTCATGGAGCGTCCCTGCGCATGGAAAAAGTACACGCCACAGCAAGTCGAGGAGCTCTAGGAGCTTTGCCGCGGCTATAAGCAGTTTTTGAGCGAGAACAAGACCGAGCGCCTGTGCGTCAAGACCGGCATCAAGATGGCCGAGGAGGCGGGATACGTCGACCTGGAGACCGTAATCGCCGAAGGCCGCGAGCTCAAGGCAGGCGACAAGGTGTACGCCGCCAATCACGGCAAGGACCTCATGCTCGTCAACCTGGGCAACGCCCCGCTCGAGCAGGGCTTTAACATCCTGGGCGCCCATGTGGACTCGCCGCGCCTAGACCTTAAGCAGAACCCCGCCTTCGAGGCCGGCGACATGGCCTACCTCGACACGCACTACTACGGTGGCGTCAAGAGCTACCACTGGGTGGCCTCCCCGCTCGCACTCGTGGGCGTCATCTGCAAAAAGGACGGTACCACCGTCGACATCAACATCGGCGACAAGGCCGACGACCCGGTCTTTACCATCTCCGACCTGTTAATCCATCTCTCGAGCGAGCAGATGGCCAAGCCCGCCAAGGACGCCGTCGACGCCGAGATCCTCGACGTGATCGTGGGCGGCCGTCCCGTCAAGTTCGATGAGGACGACAAGGACGCTTCCAAGGAGCCCGTCAAGCAGATGTTCCTGGATATCCTCAAGGAGCAGTACGACGTCGAGGAGGAGGACTTCCTCTCCGCCGAGATCGAGGTCGTGCCCGCCGGCCCCGCCCGCGACATGGGCCTCGACCGCTCCATGATTCTGGGCTATGGCCATGACGACCGCGTCTGCGCTTACCCCTCCATGCTCGCCCAGATCAATGTGGCCAATGTCGAGCGCACGAGCATCACGCTCATCGTCGACAAAGAGGAGATCGGCTCCGTGGGTGCCACCGGCATGACGAGTCGCTTCTTCGAGAACACCGTCGCCGAGATCATGACGCTCGCCGGCGAGGACAGCCCGCTGGCTCTGCGCCGCGCGCTCGCCCGCAGCCGTATGCTCTCCTCCGACGTGTCCGCCGGCTTCGACCCGGGCTATGCCGGCAAGTTCGAGACCAAGAACGCCGCCTTCATGGGTCGCGGCCTGTGCTTTAACAAGTACACGGGCAGCCGCGGCAAGGGCGGCTCTAACGACGCCGCCGCCGAGTATGTGGCCCTCGTCCGCGACCTCATGGGCGAGGCCGGCGTGGACTTCCAGACCTGCGAGCTCGGCCGCGTCAACGCTGGTGGCGGCGGCACCATCGCCTACATCATGGCCAAATACGGCATGAACGTCATCGACTCCGGCGTTGCCGTCCTGTCCATGCACGCCCTGTGGGAGGTTGCCAACAAGGCCGATATCTACGAGGCCTATCGCGGCTACAAGGCCTTCATCGAGCGAGCCTAACCAACCCTTCATCAGTTGCGGTGAAATACGGACTAAACTGGCCCATAAACGGCCAAAACAGACCGTATTCCACCGCAACTTCCTTTTTGGCAGAGGAGAGTCCATGCTGCAGGTCATCATTTCGCCCGCCAAGCAGATGCGCGCGGCCCAAGATGCTTTTGAAGTCCTGGGCATCCCACCCTTTGTGCGCGAGACAGCTCGCCTCCACCGCGCACTGCTAGATATCGAGCAGAATGAAGGCAGCGGCGGCCTGCAGGCCCTTTGGAACGTGAGCGACAGGCTGCTTACAGCGTGCCTGGATACGCTTCACGAATTTATGCCCGTCCTGAGCGATGCCGACCTCGCCGATCCCGATATCGCGCGTCGAATCTCCCCCGCCGTCATGTCCTATCACGGCATCCAATACCAAAGCATGGCGCCCGAGGTCACGGATGCCGCACAGCTCGACTGGCTGCAAAACCATCTCTGGATCCTCTCGGGACTCTACGGATGCGTACGCCCCTTCCATGCCGTCGAACCGTATCGGCTGGAGATGGGCGCGAAGCTTGCCGTTGACGATGCCCGAGACCTCTACGCGTTTTGGAGCGACAAGCTCGCGCGGGCTATCGCCCCGGCAGGCTCAAACACCACGATCGTCAACCTCGCCAGCGTAGAGTACGCCAAAGCCGTTCTGCCCCACCTCGCGGACGACGCCACGGCCGTCACATGCCTCTTTGGCGAGGGTATCCGCAACGGGAAGCCCATCCAACGGTCGACCGCCAGCAAAAAGGCGCGCGGCTCCATGGTGCGGTGGATGGCAGAAAACAAGCTCGAGGATGCAAGCGAACTTACCGCATTCAACATCGGCTATCGGCACATCCCCGAGCTTTCAGACAAAAACGCCCTGGTATTCATGAACGCGCAGGCACAATAGGCCCGCCGTTTCCAAACGCCCCGTTACTCCGCCAAGCCATCGGCCTTTGCAATCTCGCTTGTCGAGCCATCTTGGTAGGTAATCTTAACGTGCTCTACGTCGGATACCGTAACGCCCGATGGAGGTTCCAGACGCCACTCCGTCAGAGCGATATCCATGGTCGTGGGCACATCGCCCTGATCTTTGAGCTTCACCATGAGTGTTTTGAGTGCCTCATCAAACGTCACACGTTCGATTTCTTCGCCCGGAATAGACCCGCCACTCAACTGCAGCTGCACAAACTCGTCGCGCGGATACCAATAGTCGCCCGGCGCGGCAACGGTATTGCCGCCCGTAACCTTCACTGTCATGATCGGCAGGGCATCGTCGGCCTCGAACTCACATGCAGCGCCGCCGCGACCACCAAACGTCCAGATACAAAAGGCAATCACCAGCACGGCAAGCACCGCAAAACCAATCGCAACAAGGCCATGGTGCGCATGGCTTTCCTCGGCCGATACGTCCCATTGCGTCTCTCGATATAGATGCTTGTCTTCCATGTTCGCCTCCCCACAGGCACGCTCGTTGGCCCAATCGTACCCATTCAGGCTATACTTGAGCCCATTACATAAACGGGGAGCTTGCAGGACAAGACGGCAGGCTGAGACTGGGCGCGCCCGCCCTGACCCGCAAACCTGATATGGGTAATGCCAACGAAGGGAGCCGTGCCAATGAGCACACAGACCGAGCCCAAGCTCGTCACGCAAATCGACTTCGCCCGCGCCGGGCAGATCACGCCGCAGATGAAGGAAGTCGCCGAGCGCGAGCATCGCGACCCCGAGTACATCCGCGAGCGCGTGGCCGACGGCCGCATCGCCATTCCCGCCAACATCGTGCACATCAAAAAAGGCATGCGCGCCTTTGGCGTCGGTGAGGGCCTGTCCACCAAGATCAACGTGAACCTGGGTATCTCGGGCGACAAGGCCGATGCCGCCGAGGAATGGAAGAAGGTCAAGATCGCCGAGGACTTTGGCGCCGACGCCATCATGGACCTCTCCAACTCGGGCAAGACGCGCCAGTTCCGCCAGCAGCTCATCGACGAGACGCCGCTCATGGTGGGCACCGTCCCCATGTACGACGCCATCGGCTACATGGAAAAGCCGCTGGTCAAGCTCACCAAGGACGACCTGTTCGAAGTCGTGCGCGCGCATGCCGAGGACGGCGTGGACTTTATGACCATCCACTGCGGCATCAACAAGTCGGTCACCAAGACCTTTAAGGAGACCGGCCGCCTGATGAACATCGTGAGCCGCGGCGGCTCACTGCTGTTTGGCTGGATGGAGGTCACCGGTAACGAGAACCCGTTCTATGAGTTCTACGACGAGTTGCTCGAGATTTGCCACGAGTACGACGTGACGATTTCGCTCGGCGACTCCTGCCGCCCGGGCTGCCTCTACGACTCCAACGACGCCACCGAGACCGCTGAGATGATCGAGCTGGGCAAGCTGTGCAAGCGCGCTTGGGCCGCCGGCGTCCAGGTCATGGTCGAGGGCCCGGGTCACATGGCGCTCGACGAGATCGCCGCCAACATGAAGCTACAGAAGCGCCTGTGCCACAACGCCCCGTTCTATGTGCTCGGGCCGCTGGTGACCGATATCGGCGTGGGTTACGACCACATCACCGCTGCCATCGGCGGCGCCATCTCCGCCAGCTCCGGTGCCGACTTCCTGTGCTACGTGACACCGGCCGAGCACCTATGCCTGCCCAACGCCCAGGATGTGCTCGACGGCCTCATGGCCACCAAGATCGCCGCACACGCCGCCGACATCGCCAAAAAGGTGCCCCACGCCCGCGACATGGACGACAAGATGGGCCAGGCACGCCGCAAGCTCGACTGGGACGCCATGTGGAAGTGCGCGCTCGACCCGGTCACCGGCAAGAAGCGCTACGAGGAATCCCCCGCCGCCACCGAGGGCACTTGCACCATGTGTGGCAAGATGTGCGCCGTCCGAACCGTCAACAAGATCTTCGAGGGCACGACGATCGATCTTGGCATGGAGGACTAGCCCTATCGCCGCGGCCGCTTCTGGCGGCGAGCTGGTGCCTGTCAATTGTTAACGTGTGAACATTTGCTTGCATTTGCGTAAAGATTGCATCGCCCGCCCGGGTTCGACATAGAGTCGGCCCGGGCATCTTTATAATGCTGGCTTAAAGACCCATTTGATTCCGACCGAACAAGGGAGCGAACATGGATCGTAGTAAGGTACCTGCCGTCCTGTCCATCGCGGGATCCGATTCCAGCGGCGGCGCCGGCATTCAGGCCGACATCAAGACCATCACGGCGCACCGCCTGTATGCCGAGACAGCCATCACAGCCATAACCGCACAAAACACGCTCGGTGTCACCGCCGTGCAGAACATCTCCCCGGATATTGTCGCGGCGCAAATCGATGCCGTTTTTGACGATATTCGACCCAACGCCGTCAAGATTGGCATGGTTTCCTCTGCCGAGATTATCGATGTTATCGCCGACCGCCTGAGCGCTTGGAACGCGACAAACGTTGTCGTCGACCCCGTCATGGTCGCCACCTCGGGCGCGCGGCTGATTGCCGAAGATGCCGCCGAGGCGCTCACCCGCCGCCTGTTCCCGCTAGCGACGGTTATCACGCCCAATATTCCCGAGGCCATGGCTCTGCTCGACTACGAGGTCGACTCCGAGCGCACGCAGCAAAATGCTGCCATGCTCCTCACCCGCCGCTTTGGTTGCGCATCCCTCGTTAAGGGTGGGCATCTTGTCAACGAGGCCAACGATGTACTGGCCGAACCCGCGCCACTCGATGACGAAGGCAACCATCTGGGAGATCCACTCACCACGTGGTTCCGCCACAAGCGTATCGATACCAATAACACACACGGCACCGGCTGCACGCTCTCGTCCGCCATTGCCTGCGCGCTGGCCCAGGGTATGGATCTTGCCGATGCCGTCAACGCCGGCAAGGCCTACCTGACAGGCGCTCTGGCCGCCGGCCTGAACATGGGCAAAGGCTCCGGCCCTGTCAACCACATGTGGCAGTATTAAGATTCGCAGCCCAAGCCACCGCAAAGGCGCCCGTCCCCTTTGCGGTGGCTTGGGGTCGCGCTACTCTCCGAGCATCTCTTGGAGCTTGGCTGCCACGGCGTGGCCCAGGCTCTCGTGGCTTTCGGGCATCATGTGCAGATAATCGATATCGCCCGGCTCGGCAAAATCAGCGGCATTCAAAAAGTCGCAGCCAAACTGTTTAGCAGCATACGCATAGTATTCGGCAAAATGCTCCGAGGCCTCGACGGAGCGCTCGTCAAAGTCGGTCATGTACACATCGGCGATCTGCGGTTTAATCTTGATAGGCGCCATCAGCAGAATACGCGGGCAGGGCGCGGCTTCGGTCCAGGGAAACGCGCGGACGGTGCGAATCAGCGCCATGGCACCGTCAGCGATATCGGCAGCCCCCACGCTAAAGACCGTCTTGCAGTCGTTGGTGCCCAGCATAATCACGATCGCATCCAGCGGCTTATGAGCCTCGAGCAGCATCGGCAACGCGCGGATGCCGTTGAGATTAGTGTCCAGATGGCACATGTCGTCGCGTACCGTCGTGCGGCCGTTGAGGCCTTCCTCAATCACGTGCCAGCCCTCGCCCAGGTCGCGCTGGGCCACGCCGCACCAGCGCACATCGTGCGCATAGCGTACCGCGGTGCCGTCGCGCATGCCCGCCGGATCATAGCCGTAGGTATTGCTGTCGCCAAAGCACAGAATGTTTTTCATCGTAAGCCCTTCCTCTAGTAAAAAGAAAAAGTCGGCGGGAGCAGTCTCTCCCGCCGGATCGACCTATCTGTCAGCACATACCGATTACAGGTACTTGCGCCAATCGTCATCGTCTTCATCGTCCTCGGCGGCAGCCTGGGCCTGCTCGGCGGCGCGGGCAGCCGCAACGCGAGCGGCAACCTGGGCATAGGACTCCTCGTTGCGCTCGGGGAAGTTTGCCAGCACGTGCTCGAACTTGGCAAAATCTTCGTCCCAGCGCGTAGAGGGCACGGCAAAAAAGACCTGCCTGACCTTAAAGTCGCCCGATGCGAGCTCCTTGCGGAAGAGCTCGGCCACGGCCTCGGCGTCAAAGCCGTTGTTGTCGCAGCCCCAAGCGCCCAGCACGAGCTTCTCGCGACCCAGCTCGTCGCAGATGGCAAGCACAAAGCGGATGCGATCGCGCAGGGCGTCCAGCAGGGCATCGTCACCCACGCGATACTCCTGGCGAGCGCGCTTGGCGTTGGGCGCGGCGGCCACGATCACGTCGGCATACGCATGTACGTGGTTGCGGTCGAAGCGCACCGCAGGCACCACCAGCGCACGGTTGCGGTAAAGCTCGCAGTTAATGTTGCGGCGACGGTTCTCGCCGTACCATTTGCGCTGTTTATCGAGCACGTTGTACAGGTACGAATCGGCACAGAGCGTGGCCTCCTGACCCAGATAGCCCTGGATGTAGCCGCCGCCCGGGTTGGTGAACGAGGCAAAGGCGAGTACGGCCATGTCGCAGAATTGCGCGTAGCCTCGGCCGTTATCCAGAATGGCCTGCGTGGCAGAGGCGTCAAGCACGGTGACCTCGGGCAGGACCGGAGCGGGCTCCTCGGCGGGCTCGGACTCGGCTTCGGCGATTTCCTCGGCAGACTCCTCGACGGGCTCGAGCGCTGCCTCGACCTCGGCAGCCTCCGCGCCCTCGACGTCCTCGGCAACCTGTTCTTCGGTGGCCACAGCACTCTGAACCTTGGCCTTCATCGCCGCGACAAAACCGGCAGGCATACCATCGAACTCGCGCACGCCGGCAAGCGAACGCTCGATGTCCTTGGCGCAGGCCTCGGACACAGCCGCCACGTGACGCTCGGCGGCCTTGGCACGGGCCTCGCGCTTGGGATTGGGCTGACCCGCTCGGTTGGACCTGCGGTTACGGTTCCTGTTGTCGACGTCTGCCATAAGTGGTCACCTTTCTCGGTCTCTGCCGCCATCGGCTTTTCCCATCCATGATACCCCGCCGCGTACAAAAAAGACGGCCCCGAAGGACCGCCTTTCGCATCGATTTGCACGCACGGCAAGCACCGCCGCAATTCGCCACTAGTCGCGACGGCCAAGGATGTTCAGGATGCGCAGGAACACGTTGATAATGTCCACGAACAGATTGGACGCCATGAGCACGGCGTTGGGCAGCGTAGGCGGCACCGTCGTGGCAACATAGGTGTCGTAGCCAATAAAGCCGGCGAACACCACGATCACGATCAGATCGGTGATGGTCTGCGAGACGCCCATGAACATCAGCACGATCTCAACCAGAATAGTGGCGAGCAGAATGCCAAAACCGATGCCATACACGCGCTGGAAAAACTTGGGGAACGTCACGCCCAAGGCGCCAAAGACAAAGGTGATGGCGGCCGTGGCGATAAAGGCAGTGTTGATGGTGGGCAGGTCGTAGTTGGCAAGGCCAAACGACGCGGTCAGGCCAAAGGTACTCGCAAAGATTACGTAGCCCACAAGGGACAGGCCCACGGACTGCTTGCTGGCGGCGGCCGACATCATGACCATGCCGACGATGGTCAAAATAAACGAGCCAAAGACCAGCGGCAAGGCGGCGCCGCTCATCATCATGCGCGCAAACGACATGGTGCTCGTAAAGTAGGCGCCGGCGCCCATGGCGCAAAAGCCCAAGAAGATCAGGGCAGACATGACAAGGTTGTACGCGCGCGGCGACATCTCCTTGGCGCGGCTTGCGCCGCTCTCGATGGGGCCGTTCTGATAGCCCTGGATATCGTTCATAGTTTCGTCCTTTCAAAAGCGCCGCGACAGCGCCGTAGGTGACAAGATTCCTGTCATTGTACCCGAACGCCGTGCGTCCTTACCTACGGCGCTCGCCCTCAAGCGTACGATCAAACGCCCAGACCCACCAACGCATCACGTGGGCCTGCGAGCCGTCCGACCGTCCGCACGCCTGGTCCTCCAGATACAACTCGGTCGCGTGCCCGCCAAAACGCACCTTATAGGTTACCGTACGAATGCCGTGGACCGTCAGGCCAAACCCAGTGGTCGAGACAATCTCGTCAATCGTAAAGCAACGACCGTCGACCCAGCAGACAGTGACCGGCACGACCTGTCCGCCCGCGAGGATGCGAGCCACGACGTCCACATACTGCTTGTGCACGCGCCGAGTTTTGCCATCTGTCTGTCGATATTCCATGCCTCCTATTATCGAACGCATGTTTGCATGTTGTAAAGCGAACAGACTGTGGTTTTGGAGTGTCGTAGTAATCGCACGTGTCCGCATGGCGTGTTAGCAAAAAGAACACCCGCGGTCAACAGGGCTAATATTCAATTTTAGTGCCAAAAAGTTCACTTCTCCCATCAGAACTCGGTAAAGAAACCCACAGGAGGTGATACGATTTATCATGTTTTTGTAACGTGTCTGCAAACTTCGAGAAAGCCCATATATGGACGTAACGTTCTCAACCTTCCTCGGCCAAATTGTGTCGAACCCAGTCCTTGCCGTCACCGTGATCCTCGCGTTGGGCGCCATCTTCGTCAATGGATGGACCGACGCGCCCAACGCCATCGCGACCTGCGTCACTACGCGTTGCATGCCCGCCCGCGCCGCCATTCTCATGAGCGCCGCATTCAACTTCCTCGGCGTGCTCATCATGACGCACTTTAACGCGAGCGTCGCCAACACCATCTCACGTATCGTCGACTTTGGCGGAAACAGCACCATGGCGCTCGCGTGCCTCTGCGCGGCGCTGTTCTCCATCGTCGTCTACGGCGCCACAGCGTCGCGTTTTGGTATCCCCACCTCGCAAAGCCACAGCCTTATCGCCGGCCTGACCGGTGCCGCTATCGCCCTCGGCGGCGCGAGCAGCGTCAACGTCCACGAATGGATGAAGGTCATCTACGGCCTGGCGCTCTCCATCGGTCTGGGCTTTGTCATGGGCTGGATCCTGTGCAAACTCGTCTCGATTCTGTTTGCCGCCGCCAACAGGCGACGTGCCAACGTCTTCTTTAAATACGCTCAGATCGCGAGTGCCGCGGCCATGAGCTTTATGCACGGCGCGCAGGATGGACAGAAGTTCATCGGCGTGCTCTTTTTAGGCGTGGCCTTCGCCAGCGGCCAGACGAGCGTCGGCGATGCCGGCATCCCCATCTGGATTATGCTGCTGTGCTCGGCAACCATGGGCATCGGCACCAGCGTGGGCGGCGAGCGCATCATCAAGTCCGTCGGCCAGAGCATGGTCAAGCTCGAAAAGTACCAGGGCTTCTCCGCCGACCTGGCGGGCGCCGCAAACCTGCTGCTTGCCACCCTTACCGGCATCCCCGTGTCCTCCACCCACATCAAGACCTGCGCCATCATGGGCGTCGGTGCCGTCAAGCGCCTTTCGGCCATTAACTTCGGCGTCGTCAAGGACATGATGTTCACCTGGTTCTTCACCTTCCCCGCCTGCGGACTCATCAGCTTTGTCATGGCCAAGCTGTTCATGATGTTCCTCTAGTCAAACCGAACGTCCATCCGGACTGCATTACCTCGCCCGCCCATCTTCACCTCGAAAGGACCACTCATGGCAAAGAAACCCGATTCGTTCTACTTTGACAACTACGTCGCCTGCGCCGACCTCGCCGTCCAGGCCGCAGAGCTGCTCACCAAGATTTTTGAGAACTTTGACCCCGCGCAGATCCACGACATGCTCGATAAGATGCATGCGATTGAGCATGCGGCAGACAAGAAGCACCACGAGCTCGAAGACGCCTTGCTCACCGCCTTTATCACCCCGCTTGAGCGCGAGGATCTGGACCTGATGAGCTGCTCGCTCGACACCGTGCTCGATCGTATCGAGGGCGTCGTGCAGCGCGTCTACTTCACCAACATTCAGAGTATCCATCCCGACGCCATCGTCATCGCCCACAAGGTAACCGATGCCTGCCGCGCCATGAAGGACCTGATGGTCGAGCTTCCCAACTACCGCAAGTCCAAAACGCTGCGCGAGCTGGTCATCCAGATCAACACCATCGAGTCCGAGGCCGACGAGCTCTATATCAACGCCATGCGCAACCTGCACGTTAACGGCAAGGACCCGCTCGAGGTCATCGCCTGGCGTGACGTGTACGCCTTCCTGGAGTACTGCGCGGACTGCTGCGAGAATGTGGCCGATGTCGTGGATTCGATTGTCATGAAGAACAGTTAATTGGGGGTACGTGTCCCGGCGGCGAAGGGCCGGCCGCGGTTTGCTTTCTCACTCCGGCTGC
>ENA-UOJL01002728-UOJL01002728.1-human-gut-metagenome-genome-assembly--contig:-P47-NODE-2728-length-13676-cov-4.515307_pt1 | contig 13676 bp, 6 predicted proteins | sample MGYA00242347_ERZ723894 | MGnify/ENA metagenome assembly ERZ723894
ATGTTTGAAGTAAATGCACTCTGTTCATCCATAAACCATAACCCAATTTGCTGTTTATCAGTATCTTCAAAAGATTCATTCTGTTCAACAACATTTAGAACAGCGAATGCTTTAGCCATTTTGGGCTTCATTTGGAATTCCTTTTCAAGTATTCGTTGCAAATTAGGCAATGTTTCTGTCATTCTATAAATACGATTTTGATTTTCAAAATCCTCCACTCTAGTTTCCTCCTTTTGATTTTATCAAATCCCCTCACAATCTTTTTGAGGTTTCAATGTTAGTTTAACATTTTTATAAATAGTTGTTTAGATTTAACTCCCCACTTACCATTTTATCTGCACGAATAGCAAATCATCTTTTTATTTCTTCACATGAAAATGTAGGGTGTCATACCCTATATTATAAAAAATGCAATTTATATTACACTCTCAAAATTTATAGCATATAACTTGAGTTTTCCTTAGTAAATTATTTAAAAATCGACATTTTTCCATATAGACCTCCGACTCAAGACCATAATCCTTAAGTTCTTTGACATTATGGTACTTCACCATCCATCTTCTGACAGTTTTCGCTGAGAAAACTTTATATTTGATCACTATATCAATCATAAAACCTTCTCTCGCAAAAAAAGCTTCAATCATCCGCTGCTTAAACCTTTTCGTATATTTTGCATTATGCGGTTTAAAATTGAAGTCGCTTACCTCTTGTGACTGATATATCTCCAGCCATTTTCGTATTGAATATCCATTGACACTATGATCAATAACAAGTTTTGCAATGCTCTTTGCAAACACTTGCCTTTTGCTCTATAAATCATTTAGATTTTTTCCCATAGAAAAATCCCACCTCCATAGAGTCACGTTTGTTTATTTCGTGTTTCCATTTTAGTGGGATCATATTAGGTATTGGTATCCTCTTTGTTTATCATCTGAGTGGTTCGTGTATATGTTCGAATGGTGTCCTCAGCGTGCTTTGGGTAGTGCTGAGGGGGTATCTAGTGACGTAGTAGAGGAAGCCTCTGCCGTATTCGTCGTCTCTTGCTCTGGTGATGAGCTCTTCGCGTCTGGCGTGGGCTTGTTCTCCGATCAACAACATATACTGGATCTCCACCCATTTGGCCATGCCCTCGTATACGGCGGGCATCAGGTCTCCGCCATATCTGGCCATCAGCTCTTTCTCGTTCCATGTCGTGTACTGCCAGATGTGGGTCAGCTCATGGACGAGGGTGGCGATGAAGGCATTGCGCGGCGCGCCGTTTTCCACATATATCGTGTAATTGCCATGGCGGTCACGGATCGCGACGCCGAGCACTCTGCTGCTGTAGCCGGCGCTTGGCACGAAGCTCTTGCCCAGCTTGCGGTGCAGGGTATTGGCATCGACCATCTCCAGTTTGATGGCTGCAGTGATCCGCACGCCGAAGAAAGCTTCATAATTCTGAATGGTGATATCGTAGATATGTCTGAACTCCTCTACGGTATGCACGGCTGTCCGGCTGCATTCCGGGCAGCGCTCACGTCCGTCCGCGAGCACCTCATAATCCACATCGGCGAGGCTGCGGGCACAGAAATCACAGCGATGCGCATCATCAGGATCGAAATCATTCCGTTTGGCCGCATGGATGTTCTCCCTGGCCTCCTTCAGAATGTTGTGGTCAAAGCCGAACGTCTTCAGATACGTCCATGTCTCTTCCAGATCCAGACAGGACAGCATCTCCTCCCGGCCAAACAACAGATAGTGTGACTTCGCATACGCGTTCGGCTGTGGCTGCGGCGTTTCCTCCTGTCCGCTTTCTTCCGTGCTCTCCGGCTGTGATCCTGCCGTTTCATCCATCTGCACATTTTCCTTTTTCTTCCGTCTGAAGATGCGCTTCAGCCAGCGCTTGAAGCGATAGGACAGACGCTGTCTGGCATTTTTCGGCGTATTGGGCGGGATCGGCAGCGGGACTTCCTGTTCCTCTTCTTGCTGTATCGTCTCATCCGGACGGGTCAGCCGCTCCAGATGCCAGTCGAGATAATCGCAGACGATCTCCAAAATGCGCTCCAGGTTGCGCTCGATCGAGATGATCATGCCCAGATCAAGCTGGCTGTCTTCCAAGATATAGATGCTTTCCGGATCGATATCGCCCGTCAACGGATGTACGATGCCCTCCAGCTGTTCCTGTTCCTCAGGCGTCAAAGCCGTCGACGCGCTCAGGTAATCACAGTTATCCGGATAGACCGTGCGGAAGATCTCATTGAGCAGCATGCACAGCGTGACACGCACTGCTTCGCTGATCTTCGGCAGCTTCAGCCTGAGCACGGTCTTGCGTACATAGCTGCGGCGCGGCACATCATCGAGAAGCACCCTTCTGGCATTGACCATGTCATGATGCCCGTGCATCTCCAGGAAACCTGCCGTATCGGCCGTCATGTTCATCGCTGCCGAAGTGACCTCGATGCCGTCATGCACGACCGTCTTTGTCTCTGCGCCGCTCTCCTTCAGCGTGTAGCTGCGGATCTGGCGGTAAGAGATGCGGCCATGGATATGGTCGGCGGCCCGGCGCAGGACGACGCCCTTTTCCTGATTGATGCGGATCACCTCATAATACTTGCCCGCGATCGTGATGAACTGTCCAGGCAGATACATCTGGCAGATCTGGCCCAGCAGATTAGCGCCCAGGAAGTGCATATCCTGCTCATCCTCTGCCACATAGCCGGCATTGTGCAGATCGCTCAGATACGTGTCGATGAAGCGCTGATCATCGATATACAGCTCCGTATGGAACTCCTCATCCATGGTGATCTCATCGTAGAAGCCGACCTGCTTCATCTGGATCAGACGGCTCAGGTCTTCATCGACGCCATCCGGGATGAAATACAGACGGATCTGCTCGCTCAGGAAGGCCGGGATATTTTCCACCTCGCCGAACAACAGTTCCAGCTGTGTGCGCACTTCTTCGATGCGCACCGGAGAGATGACCATGCGCATGATCAGCTCGAGCACCACATTGCGCGGTGTGCGGGCAAAATCCGGGGCAAAGGATGGAATGGCCTTCGGGTCACGGATGAAGATCTCCGCATTGTCGTTCATGTACTCCCGAAGCAGATACTGCGGCGCGATCACATGGACGAACGACTGATCACGGCCGCGGGTGAAGAACTGTCTGGCCATCTCGAAGAGGTTATGATACTCATCCTCTACGACCACGCATGCCTCACGGCTTTGCGCCGCGCCCCAGAGGTTCGGGACAAACTCCAGCACCTCGCCGATGCGATGCTGCTTGAATGGAATGCCGGTGTAATCACAGATGAGCGGATAATACTGTCCGGCGATCCACTTCATGTCTACGACCGGGAAGCTGTCATAGGCGTACCAGCTGACTTTACGCACGCCGTATTTCAACGAGACCATCGCCACTTCGCTGCCGACGCCCAGATAACGCGCTACGCCTGGGAACAGCTTATGGTGCATATTGCGGGCGTCGGCATCCCACATCACAAACTGTGATGAGGAAGCGCCCGACTTGGTCGCGTTGACCTCGATGATGCTCGTCTTCAGGATATGAGAGAGCGCATCGACCAAACCATCGCTGTTTTTGTCAAAGATGCTGAACTGCGTGCCCTCATTCAGCTTGCGCGCCAGCATATACAGCGCCGTCTGCGCTGTCGCTACGATGCGCGAAGGCTCCAGCAGCACTACATGGGTCACATCCGTAAAGAACGCTTTATTGCTTTCATGCAGGCTCAGGTCAAAGATCTGCGAGATCGACAGGATGCCGACATCCGGCGCAGAGGCCTGTGCCTTCAGCACGCCGACATTCCATAAGAACGGCAGATGGCTCACTTCCACCACCGCGTCCTTGACCCACTCGATCACATCGTCGATGATGGCGTCGCGGCCGCAGATGATGAGCACCCGCTCATGCGACATCAATGCCCGGTTGATCGCGAAGAACAGATAGACCGTCAGGTCGCGGTAGAATGGGGTGGAGAACAGCACGCTCTGGTGATTGAGGATATGCAGCGTGGCGTCCACATACTGAGAATCCACCGGATATCCCTTTTTCACCAGCTGCTGAAAATATGTTCCGCACAGCTTGCGCAGATGATCTTCGCTGGCCATGAGCGTCTCCAGATAATCCTGGGAACCATCTTTATGATTCAGCCCTTTTTCCCTGGCACCGCCATTGAGCATCGCCTCAGGGAAGATGCGGCCCAGCACGACGCGCAGACGGGCATAGTTTGCCCGAAACAGGCTCACTTCATCTTCGCCGCCGACTTGTGTCCTCGCTTCGCTTGCGGTCAGCCCGTCCATGAAATAGACGATCTCAGCAAGCACCATCAGCCCGAGCACCGGATAGAACGGCACCTGCCAGATGCCAGGTTCGTTGATGTAAAGGATGAGGGCGAACAGGCCGAAGGAAACGATGCACCCGCCGCTGCGCATCCATTTGAGCACGCGGCGCATATCGCCATACTGATCCTTCAGCACCCAGCGGGTCCGCTCCTCCTCCCATTCATAACACATCCCGGAAGTGTAATCGAACAAAGGGACATATCTGCTCCACAGCTTCACGAACAGCGGCAGGAATATCCGCTTGATCAGGATGAAGCCGATCATCAGCAGCACGTTCATCAGGATCATGAAGAATCCCGATGCTGCCGAAGTCAGAAATTCCAAAAACGGCGCCATCGAAGCCAGCCACTGCAGGAAGCGCAGCACCAGCGTGCTGATGTCATCGAGGAATACATTCAGCACCAGCGCATAGACGAACGCAAGCAGAGGCGCCGCAAACTGATAGGCCCGCAGCTCCCGATCGAGATTCTGCCTGTTCTCCCATCTGAACAACAGGAAGAACACGCCATAGATGCCGGCCAGAAACAAACCGAACAATAGGACCCGCCTCATGATTCCGCCTCCTTCCGGATGATCATCTGCTCGATGAAGGAGAACGGAGAAGACAAGTATTCCGCATCCTCATTGAGGTGGACCGGATATGTCTGCTCACCGCGCTGATATACATAATACAATGATGTCTTGGGATCTTCCTTCATGTAGTCAAAGCCGCGTACGCTGTCCTGGCTGTATTGCCGGCTGAGCGCGCGGTCCAGCGGTCTGCACCATTCTTCCAGCTGACGCTGACATTCCTTCAGCCGGTGAACATGCATCCGCAGCAGCTTTTCATTCTCATCGAGCGATTCATCGCCGTGCATGAGCTGATAAAGCAGAGACTTTCCCTTCATGAAAGAAGAGAGCGCGCTCAGGTATTCCGCGTACTGCCGGCTGCTGTCCTGCACCCGCTTGACGATGCTGCGCATGACCTCATTGAACTTCCCGATGGCCACCATGAGCAGATGCCGGTTATAGATCAGCGCAAAAAGCGCAGCGACGGCCACCGTCAAGATCAGCACGCCGCTGACCATGAGGCTTTCAGGAAGCAGATGCAGGCGCGATGCGGCCATCACGAAAGGAACAAGTCCCAGTGCATACAGGAAAAGGGCAAACAGCACCGTGCCCAGCGTAAGCGCAAAGCCGCTGCGGCGGCGCATGATGCGGCGCACTTCGCGCTGCGCCTCGTCCTGTTCCTCACGGAATGCTTCTGCGTTCAGGATATCCGTGGTCTCGCATTGTGCCATTTCCAGTTCCAGACGATCCACATCCTCATGCAGCTCTTCCAGCTGAAACTCATCGAGATAGACTGAATGTCCGTTTTTCTCTGTTTCGAACACCCCTTTGCGGCGGGCTTCCCTCGCCGCCTTCTTCAGCGCGCGCCTGGGCTGCTTCAGATAGCTCTTCAACTGTTTATCCACTTCATCACGCCGCTGTTTCCACAGCTGTTCATCCAGCTTCGGCCTGTCCTTCACCAGCGTAAAGCCCTTCTTAGATACGGTCAGGCTGCCAGGCTGATCCTGATAGACCTCGACATCGATGCTGTTGTGGATCTTGGGCTTTTCCTGTGCGGCATTTTTCTCTCTGACCCGGTTGATGAACTCCCGGGCGCGCTGCAGCCGCAGCTCCACAGCCTGCAGACGGCTGTAATACTCGCTGAATCCGGCATATTCTGCCTCCTCATTCAGCTCGATGATCAGATTATACAGCTCATAAGCCTGCAGATCGCTGGAGGGGATCTCGTTGAATGCCAGCGTATGGATGCCCATGGCCAGCTCCATGCGCGCGCCCGGCGTCACGATATTGTGCTTCCTGAGCAGGTTCATCTTGAGAAAGCGGCAGTTGGCCGGATAATTGCAGCGATTCCAGAATTCTGGATCGACCGCATCCTCATTGCGTATGCTGCGCATCTTCTTGATGTCCTGACGTTCCTGCGTCACCGCCAGCAGAAAGATCTGATCAGGATCGGTGAACCGGCGCTCTTCCCGCTCCTGTTCCTGCGGCATATCGATCTGCGAGGATAAGCCGCCTTCTTCCTCATGGAACGTGATCCAAGGCGGGATATGGCCCAGCATCTGGGCACAGCGCGCATAATCCGCCGCTTGATCGCTTCTGGCGATATCGAACGGATTGCGGGTCCTGACGACATCCTCATCGCCCACCAGCAGGATGCGCCATTCATTTTGTTCCTGCACCTGTTCCTCCAGCTGCGGCAGCGCTGTCTGCACGCTGCCGCCCTGGCGGTTCCAGCGGATCATGCGGATCTGTTCTTCCCGCGCAGTCTCATAGAGGGGCAGATAGTCTTTCAGCAGCGGTTCGAGCTTTGCGTCGACTGCCACGACTGTAAACATGTCTCATCCCTCCTTCTACTGATTCACAGACGCTCCCTTTTCCGATCCTGCCTCGCGGACAAATGTGCCCTCGAAGTTCTCACTGTGCTTTCTGGCACTGGCGATCGCCTGGTGATAATACGTATCTTTCATCTGTTCGGCCAGATCATGGGCAGCTTCATTGCCGATCTTGCGCAGCTCAAGCACGACCGCGCTCTGGATCTGGCTGGTCAGCGCATCGACCGCGATGCCCTCATAACCAGAACCATAGCCTTCGATCTCCGGCAGGTTGTTCATGAACAGCTCAAACTGGCGGAACAGGATCTTGCCATATTCATCATCCACATCTTCCTCATTTTCAAAGTGTTCCACATAGTTTCTGAGGATCTCGAAGATGCAGCTGATCATCGTATCGGTCCAGCCGTAGAAATAGCTCTTGCTCGGGCAGGAGCACTTGTACAGCAGCGGCAGTTCGAACACGCTGCGCACGCTTTCGCTGAATTCCGCCAGACGGAACCGGTTCAGGCTGCGGATCAGCTCAGATTCTCTGACCCTGATCTTGTTCTTCTCCTGACGCTGGATATCCGCGGCGCTGTCCTCCAGGATCGCCTGTACTGCCAGCGGATTGATGATCATGGCGTCAAACACCTCATACAGCCGGTCGCACTGTGTGCCATTGGACACGGTCAGCTCACACAGATTCTGATACTGAGAATTTGCGGACTCCGCAAACGTCATCTCATACAGATATTCTTTTCCGGATTTGTTCTTCGGACGATAGATGATCTTGCGGAACAGCAGGCCGTTCACGAATGCCTTGCAGATGCGGGACTCCAGCTCTTTCTGATAGCTTTCATTGAGGTCAGGCAGATAAGAGATCAGATGCCAGTTCTTATGGATATGCGGCGTCACGATGTCCGTTTCTTTGGAATCCGGCTTCACCTGATTGACACAGTCATAATAAGCCGTGAAATAATTGCCCGCCTTCTGATCGATCGTCTCAGACTTGACCGGCGGAGAGAACCGCTTGAAATCCTGCGCCTTCAGGTTGTAGATGGACCGGAAGAACACGACTTCGTTTTTCGGCGTCAGATCGCTGGTCACTCCGCCAAAGTCGATCAGCTCTTCGGTGATCAGTCTGGTGCGGTCATCATATTCTGTCTTGAGCAAAGCTTCATTGAAGCAGCAGGAATCGATGATGCGCGGCTGGAAGCCCTTCGGCGCATCGATGAACGGCAATGCCAGGTTCTTGGCTGCCGCGATGACCGAATGCACGGCATGCAGCTTTTCCCTCGGCTCAAACGCATCATCCAGGATCTCTGCTTCCTTCTCGATGGCCTCGATGATGTCCATGTCGATGATGGCATCACAGTTCTCGGATACGGTCTGTTTCCAGAAGCCCATGATCGTGTCTTCAAACATATCCTGGAAATAGCGGCTGCCGGCATCTTCATCCATATGCCTGCTCTTTTCCGCCGTGATCTCGCCTTTCTCCTTCAGCACCGCATAGGAGCGGACCTTCTCAAAGATGGACGCGCACAGATCGCCTGGCAGTTCGAAGGTGCCGGTCGTATTGACGGACTTCCTGTTCAGCGCATCCAGACATTCCTTGGTCGCGCACACATAGCGCACCGGCTGATCGCTGTCGATCTCATATTTCTTGCCGATAGATTCGATGCCGTGATTGATCTTATGCACATCGCCGGCAAAGGTGTTGTAGAATACCTCAAAAGCGTCAGAGAGCTTGCGCACATATTCCAGCGCCTCGCGGTAGATGATCATGCGCGTATTGCTCGTGATGAACTCCTGGATGCTGTTTTCCATGTCGCGGAAGCTTTCCAGCAGCATATTGCGGGCATCCTGATCCTCATGCTTGCGCAGCATCGTATGCGCCAGTCCCTTGATGGTGCGGGAATTCGGCCGGATGTTGGCATTGATGTAAGACTGCGCGTCCGTGCTGGCCCGCTTCTTGTCATCATTCTGGAACAGGCGGCTGTCAAAGTTTTCCCAATATTCTTTCTGCTCAGATACCGAGCGCTCTTCCGTGTTCAAGGCCTTGATCAGCTCTTCTTCCGCATTATACAGGAAATAACGCACAGCGTTAGGATGGATCATCTTGCCGGCGCCGCTCATCAGGTTGCTCTCCAGATTGTGGAAAGCGTTCAGATTGACCGAACGCACCGGTTTGCGTGAAGAGGAGAACAGATCGAACGCCAGGGAACGGCCCTGCTCCTCTGTGCGTTCCTCGGCCATGAACCGATAACGCATGAGCAGCTTCAAGGCGTCGGTGAAGCCTTCTTCCGGCGCGTCTTTGTTTTCTTCACCAGATTCCAGTTCATTGATGCGGGCATCGAGATCTTCCTTGGCCGTATCCAGATCGGTGAAGGACTGCTGCACCGTATCATCGACATAACGAGTCAGGGCGCCCAGATAACGTTCCCACTTGGATTCCTCGATGATCATGCCGGACTCATCATAGACATTGGTCTCCCGGATGATCGCCTTGGCAAAGCCATCTTCATTCTTCGCTTTGTTGCGGATCGAATTGATATAATGGCGGCCGCGTTTCGGCGCTGCGGAAACGACGCCGCGACTGCGTGCTTCATTGGCATCCATCATCACTTCGCGGTATTCATCATCGATGACGAGCCATTCTCTGGACACCGCATCCCGGGCCCAGTTCAGCGCGATATAATCACGCACATCCTGATAAGGGTAAACGAGGGTGGATGCGCCCGCGCCGCAGTAGTTGTTGCGGCCATGCGACTTCACGCGCTCACGGATCGTATTATCCTCTGAAGAGTTCTGGCGGGAATTGGTCGGACCGATCGACTGTGCATAGATGCAGTTGGCCGCATGGGCGAGCAAGTCATCCTTGGATTTCATCTTCTCGCTCTCGATGTTGTCCCGAGAGAACAGGAAGCAGAAGTCAAATGGCGCTTCATCATAGACATCGACTTCATCCGGGCTGCCGGCCTTCGGCACCTCAAAGCGCAGATCATCATAGCGCTTGTCCAGCGTACCGAACGCCTTCTGCATGAACGCGTCGATCTCGCGCAATGTCGCATAGGCATTGCAATACAGATTGTTGCGCTCTGACTCGGACTTGATGACCGAATGCATCACTTCCGGAAGCAGGAAGAATCCGCGGATCACTGACGCACTGCGGTTGTTCATGGTCACGAGATAGTTCTTGATATACATGGATACCGGCAAGATCAGGCCGCTTCCGGTACCGCCGGCCAGTGAGCTGATGATGACGATGCGTGTCGCCTGGGTCGATTCCTCGCTGGTGAGCTTGTACAGATTATCGATCGCTTCGTGCAGCGGTTCCAGATCGCCGCTGCGGATGGCCGTATCCATGACCAGACGCGAGATGGCACGCACCTGCCCGGCACCCTCGCTGGGCGTCTTGCGATTCAGGATGTTGTTGATGGGGAACCAGTTGTTCTTCGCGTTCTCATCATTGTACAGGTATTCGCCGACCGTCAGCCGGGATGAGGTCTGCACCGTGCGCACATCCGGATAGTCCCGCCGGATGGTCCGCAGTTCATTGACATCCGTATCAAAAGCAACAAAGCTCAGATACTTCTTCTGTTCTTCATTCGCCAGCCGGGAGACCATCGCGACGATCTTGCATCCCTGGCCGCCCAGTCCTACGAGCAGCGTCGGCGCCAGCCGGTTATCATTGTGTTTTGCCATATCCATTCCCTCCTCTTATGACTTATTGCGCTTGAAGCGGAAGATGAAGCTGCTTTTCGTGCTCGCCAGCCCGCTTCCTCTGTTTTTCGTCGTCTTGCAGCTGTACATGATCTGCTGACCGAGCGGCAGCTCCTTTCGTCTGGACAGCCGCTCCAGTCCTTCGCAGAGATTCTTGTTCTTCTTATTGTCAAAATCCTTAGGATTGAGCAGGATCAATCCTCTTCCTGATGATTTCACCCGCAGGGACGGCGCGCTCTGCGAACATTTCGGATGCCGGATGGTGATCCGCCTGCGCACCGTGATTGGCAGGATCGGCAAGACAGACAATGGTTCTATCTTGACCTCTCTGGGTGCCGCATACCGTTTGGGATCGCGGGAGCTGAGCGTCTTATCCTCATATTTCGTCATCTCCACATTAGGCGAGAGCTTTTTCTTGCCTAATCCGGTCGGTCCTCTGAATTTCATGAACATGCAGAAGATGACCCATATGCCGATCATCCACATCCAATATTCCTTCAGGAAATCGATCGTCCGATCAAGCAGGGAGCGGTCATCCGTGATGGTCAGCTGACTGTCCAGCGTTCCTTCCGCGGTATAATCGACCATGTCTGCCTCGGCGCGGATCTTCAGATCCAGGTCGCCGACATAGGTGCGTGCGCGTTCCCCATCCTGATACTTCATCGTGATCTCAAAGGTGGAGACTTCTTTTCCTTTGCGCACTTCGAACTCGACATCCTGCGCACAGTAAATTTCCGGCAGGGGCATCGCATCCCACTGTGCCTGGCTCAGCGGCTTTCCTTCATGGGTGATCCGCAAGGTCATCTGACTCTGGGGCAAGGTCTGCAGGCCGTAAGCATCCGCATGGTCCAGCGTCATCTCCAGCGGGATGACCTTGGCCAGCACATTGTATTTCTGCGAGATGGATGTCCGGTTGTATTTCAGATATGTCGCCTCCACAGCGATGTCCGCTTCGCCGATATCCACGGTGAATTCGTTGTCATTGCTGACTTCGACCTCTTTGCCGTTGTTGGTGATGGTGGCATCGGCATCGATCTCTCCCAGCAGCGGCGATTCGATGAATTCTCCGGATTCGTCATCGAGAAAGCCGACCCGGATCGTATATGTCCCGGCCTCCAGCGCATCATGATCGGTCACATCCTGTGTGCCCTGGAAGATCCGGATGCCGACATCCACATTCGGTTTATAATAGATCTCCACCCGCTGTGCGCCTTGCACATCCAGCTGATAATCGCCCGGCTCGATCTCTTCTCCGTCTTTCGGTGCAAAGACCGTGACGGTTCCCTTGAGATCTTTGGCAACGACGATGTGTTCCCGTTCATCTTCATAGTTTTTCGGGATCAGATCGCTGTACTGCACATTCACTTCGCTCTCTTTCCGCAAAGCGCTTCCGCCGCTGATGCCGTTGATCTGAACGGCGTCGCCCTGCGCAAAGACGATCAGCTGCGACATCGGCACATCAAACGAGAATGACCCGTTCTGCGCATCGATCCCGCTCAGCGCATTCCGTTCGAAGATCTGATTGGAGATGGTCGTCACCCGGTCGATGACCTCAGCGCTGCTGGCTGCGTTTTCCGCGAAGATGCCATGCTCAGGATCGGTATCGACACGATCTGTATTCTGTCCGATGGTCAGGAATACGATCTTCATGCCGTCTGCGGTATATCCCCTGAAGGTCCGGTTGAGATCGGCGGGCTTGGTGCCGTCTTCATCAAACTGTCCGTCTGTCAGCACGATCAGCCATTTCTGATCGGCATTCTGCCGCTTCAGATGCTCGACGGCCTGAGATACCGCATTGTACGGCGTCCCCAGCGCCTGTTCCGTCTGCATATCATGGATCCGGCTCACTCGCTGGCTGACCGGGTCCTTGCCGCTGACCGTGATCATGTCGGGGTTTCGCCCCGAGCTGCTGTTGGTGCTCATCGGAAAGATGTTGAGCGTATCCTTTTCCTCCAGCAAGGCCGCAAACACTTCCATCGCATACTTGGCCTGACACCAGGTGTCCACCCAGGTATCCCCGTTGATCAGCATCGATCCGGACTCATCATAGACCACGTTGAGCACCCGTGAAGGGGTGCTGTCCGCCTCTTCCTCCGCCAATGCCGCAAACGAAGACCCCGCCATCATCACGAACAAGACCAGAACGATCTTGCATAGCTTTTTCATCCGCATCCTCCTCCCTTTGTTCACGTTTTGTTCATCATTTTTTCACGTGGTAACATTATTTTATCACATATATCATGAAAACAGCTTACATTTCTTTACACAGCCTGGTGAAAGATGGAGATCCGATGGATATTTCAGGTATTTCTTACATTTTCTTAACATTTCCCAGAAAAAAAGCCGGGATCTCCCGACTTCATCAAATATGTTCTACACGATGTCATGCACATCGAACCAGCATGCCGTGATCTTCAGCGTCACTTCCTGATCCACATGCCAGTGCCCGAAATACCATTTGCGGAAATGGACCTCGTGCATCACCCACTCCAAAAAACCGGTCAGCTCCTGATCGTGCGGATCCGGCACATGTCCCAGCATGCGGATGATGGTCTGCGGCGCAGTATGGGTGATGATGACATCGACGATCTTGTCCGCTTCTTCCAGCGTGCGGATGGCGCGGTGGTACTCTTCCTCATCCGGCAGCTCCTGCGGCCACCAGCTCTGATAAGGGATGCGCATGTATCGATCGATGCTGTAAGCGCCGCCCATCGTGAAGATCTTCTTCCCTTCGATCTCATAGATCTCGCCCCGCCGCAGCAGGAAGATGTTGGAACGGATCCGGAACGCGGTGCCGCCATACAGCGGAACTTGTTCAGCACGCTGAAGACGTTCAAAGTTCTCATGGTTCCCGGAAACGAACAGGATCTGATACGGTTTCTTTTCCAGCTGATCGAGCTTCCATCGCTCCTGGCGCATGGCGCTCTCATATTCCTCCGGCGCAAACACAAAGCCAAAGTCGCCGCAGATGATCAGCTTGTCCTGTTCTCCCCATGTGGATTCTCCGGGCATGTTCCGCTCGCAAAAGCGGCCGATCTCACCATGGGTATCTCCGCTCACATAGATCACGCTGACCACCTCGCCTTCCTTATCGCTCCTGCCACTCGATCGATACTTCCTTGCCCGCATGCGCCAGGCCGATCAAGATCGCTCTTCCCGGCAATTCCGCATCATAGTGTTTCTCTTTGATCTGCAGGACTGCCTCTTTAGCGCTCTCCTCCAATCGTTCCGTATCCGCTTCCTTCAGATACTTGA
>ENA-UOJL01002739-UOJL01002739.1-human-gut-metagenome-genome-assembly--contig:-P47-NODE-2739-length-13640-cov-4.807287_pt1 | contig 13640 bp, 12 predicted proteins | sample MGYA00242347_ERZ723894 | MGnify/ENA metagenome assembly ERZ723894
GTTTCCTTAACATATTCAACGATAAAATCCAAAATTTCATTGATACGATTGTAAATCATTTCAAGAGCTTTGATTACAACATTATCTTTCCCACTATATTCATATACCATGACTTCTTCAATTTTGCTGTCTCCGATAGGAGGAAGATTGATTTCCGTGAGTTCAAGTTCAGAAGTTTTAGTATCGTGGTCAAATTTAAGCTCGCCGAACATTTCCGATTTCATAAGAAGAGGCTTTACATATTCCGCACAATATTTCAATCTTTCCTCTTCTTTACGCTTTTTTCGCTTATTATCAATTCCAATATCTATCGTCAATGATAATACAAACGGAATCCACCACAATAATATAATTATAAACACGAAAAATGCAGAACCATCGCTCAACTTCATTAGCAGCCAAAGCAGATGCAGAAGACACAATATTATAAACCATATCCACACAAGAACAGCTTTAAGTTTATCTATTTTCATACGGGTTTTGTAATTCATATTCCCTCATCATCTGCTTTCTTATTGACAATTAATTTTTCTTTCCTATTATAATACTTTTTTTAATAATTGTCAATGTCGTACAGAAAAGACTTCAGGGCATTAGCATTTACTTTTTTAGGTTTATCCAGTGGACTTTGTTTCTTTAATTTCCTGCTGAACGATGTACCTCCTTTTGGGCATTCCTCCTAAATTATTACAAATACCCCTTTATGGGGTATTTGTAATAATTTAATTGTGGGTTTCCAAAGGGATGATATCCATTTGGCAGGAGTTTAAGGGTGACTCCCTACAGTGTAGGGAGATGTCAGCTTGCTGACAGAGGGTATGGGCGACCGTTGGGGACAGCGTCCCCTTTATAATTAACATAAAAAGTAAATACTGTTGCCGTGAAAATGATTTGAATGTTTTCAGACAACAACGCTCTTAACAATACTTATCTGATCATCTGTCATATCAACACGAACCTTTTCGCCCTTACGTATATCAGAACTTACTATCATCTGTGCAAGCTTGTTTTCAATAAGCTCTGTAACACGTCTTTTTATAGGACGTGCGCCATATTTTTCAGTTTCCTTAACTTTAGCAACGGCTTCAATAACTTTCGGCGAATAGCTGAGTTCAATTCCAAGACTCATAGCACGTTTTTTCAGATTTTCAAGTGCAATTCTGCTGATCTGCAATAGATCATCCTTTTCCAGAGAACGAAATACAACCATTTCATCTATTCTGTTTATAAACTCCGGAGTAAAATGTCTTCTGACAACCGACAAAACACGTTCCTCAACAGCTTTATCACCGCTTTCAGAAAATCCGAGCGAAGCTCTGTTGGCGATAGAATCAGCGCCGACATTAGTTGTCATTATGATTATACAGTTTCTGAAGCTTACCCTCCGCATCGAAGAATCAGTTAAAATGCCATCGTCAAGGATTTGTAGGAGAATGTTCAGAACCTCAATATCGGCTTTCTCGATCTCATCAAAAAGAATAAGCGAATATGGGTTTCTTCTTACCCTTTCACAAAGATTGCTTCCGCTGTCATCATAACCCGTATATCCGGGAGGCGCTCCGATAAGCTTTGAGACTGAATGCTTCTCCATATATTCCGACATATCAATGCGGATAAGATTACTTTCAGAATTGAAAAGACATTCCGCAAGAGCTTTTGCAAGCTCTGTTTTTCCAACGCCTGTAGGTCCGGCAAACATAAAAGAAGCCGTTGGTCTGCTCGTATCTTTAAGACCTGATTTTGCACGACATATAGCGTTTACCACCTTGCTTACAGCATATTGATGACCTATTATGCGCTCTGAAAGACGGCTTTCAAGCAAACTAAGCTGTTTTGCCTCCTCGACGGTGATTTTATTAAGAGGGATACCAGTTCTCAGCGATATAACTGAAATTATATCATCCTCCGAAACTTCTGCCCTTGCCTTTCCGTTTATAACCTTGCCGATCGTATTCAGGTTTACATTTTTTCCGTCTAATTTTATATATTCCGAATCTTTAACGCAGACTCCGGAATTATGACGTATTTTTGCACAAGCGCAAGCCTCGTCAAGAATGTCTATCGCTTTATCCGGCAAAAAACGGTCGGAGATATAACGCATGGACATATCCACAGCAAGTTCGGCAATTTCGCTGCTTATTTCAACATCGTGAAAGGATTCGTAATTGCTTTTAAGTCCCTTGATTATCTGAATGCAGCTCTTTTTATCCGGTTCGCTTATCTGAACAGGCTGAAATCTGCGTTCAAGAGCAGCGTCTTTTTCGATTGTTTTTTTATACTCGTCAAAAGTTGTTGCGCCGATTATCTGAAGCTCGCCTCTTGCAAGGCGTGGTTTCATTATATTTGCAGCGTCGATCGCTCCCTCAGCAGCTCCTGCGCCGACTATTGTGTGTATCTCATCAATAAAAAGTATGATATTTCCGGCATTTACCGCCTCTTCAATACATGATTTTACACGTTCTTCAAAATCTCCCCTATATTTTGCTCCTGATAAGAGAGCTGTAAAATCGAGAGCGAAAATAAATCTGTTTTTCAGTGAATCAGGAACAAGATTGCGCACAAAAAGCTCTGCAACGCCCTCGACTATCGCTGTTTTTCCAACTCCCGCTTCACCTATAAGACATGGATTATTTTTCGTCCTTCTCGCAAGAACCTGCATAACACGCTCAATCTCACGGTTTCTTCCGATAAGCGGATCATTCTTTTTAATTATTGCAATATCTGTTATGTTTTTTCCGTATCGGAACAAATTGGGAAGATGAGAGACTTTAGGCTTTATTGAATCATAAAGCTCGGATTGAAGCGAAGAGGAACCAATAATATTCAGTCCGTCGCAAATACCGGCAAGGTTTCCTCCTGCTTTTTTTATTATGGTACAGGCGCTGCATGAGGACTCTTTTATCATTGCGGCAAGAATATGCTCCGGAGCAGCTTGTTTCTTTCTTTCGCTCAAAGCAATTGAGTAAGATATTTCAAGAATTCGCCTTGCAGCTGTTGTAAAATAACGCTGATTCAGTATAGAGGGCGAGCCCTGTCCCACAAGATTGATTATTTCAAGTCTGAGTTCATCATATGCCGCACCGTTTTCAATAAGAATATCAGCGGCTTTGGAAGAACGCTCACAAGCCATGGAAGGCAGAAGATGCTCGCTTGCTATATAAGTATGACCCAGCTCGGACGCTGCTGTTACAGCTCCGTCAATTATCTTTACCGCTTTTTTGGTAAACTTATCTGTATTTATCATTTTGTTCTCCTCCGTTATTTATGGTGAGTTTATCTTTAAAATGTTCCTTACATATTATGCCACTAAATCCATGCGATAACGGTCGAAAACAATAAGGCGAAAAATTTTTGTAACACTTTTTTTGCTATAGCATACTATGTAATATGAAACGCAGACAAAAGCGTTTCAAATACATCTTTTTTAAGGAGTGTTCTTTTATGTGTAATTCAAATTTTGGTGGAAATAACTGCTGGTGCATCATTCTCGTTGTTCTTCTTTTCATTATCCTCTTCTCCGGCTGCGGATGCGGATGCAACAATGATAACGACTGTGGCTGCGGCTGCAACAACAACGGTTGTGGATGCTAATCTGAGCTAAGCCAAAAAATGGACTCTGTACCTTCGGGTACAGAGTCCTTATTTTATTCAGAAAAAGATACAACCTTATTTCTTCTGTTGGTAAGAGTAGGCTCGCGTTCGCTCGTTACAGATTCAGCCGTTACAGTAACCTTGGCGATGCTTCCGTCCGACGGAACGGTATACATAGTTTTCATCAGGATTCCCTCAAGAATCCCTCTTAAACCTCTTGCTCCTGTTTTTTGGGCAAGAGCCTTGCGGGCTATTTCAGTAAGAGCAGCATCCTCGATCTCAAGCTCGATATCATCATACTCAAACAGTTTTCTATACTGTTTAAGCAGAGCGTTTCTCGGCTCTGTAAGAATTCTTACAAGGGAATCTTCATCAAGCTCTTCAAGAACGGTTATAACAGGAAGTCTGCCGACAAATTCCGGAACCATGCCGAATTTAACAAGATCCTTCGGGATAACCTTTTTAAATATGTTATCCTTTTCCTCCTGCTTCGACTTTATCTCGCCGCCAAATCCGATAGGAGCTTTTCCGATACGCCTCTGGATCTGTCTTTCCAGACCGTCGAAAGCCCCGCCGCAAATAAAGAGAATATTTTTGGTGTTTATCTGAATAACTTCCTGATTCGGATGTTTTCTTCCGCCTTGGGGAGGAACGTTTGAAACAGTTCCCTCAATAATTTTGAGCAGAGCCTGCTGAACTCCCTCTCCGCTTACATCACGGGTAAGAGATGTATTTTCGGACTTTCTTGCAATTTTGTCGATCTCATCAATATATATGATTCCACGTTCCGCAGCCTTTATATCGTAATCTGCCGCCTGAATAAGTCTGAGAAGAACATTTTCAACATCATCGCCGACATATCCGGCTTCCGTAATAGTTGTAGCATCCGCAATTGCAAAAGGAACGTTAAGCAGCTTAGCTAATGTCTGAGCAAGAAATGTTTTACCAACGCCTGTCGGTCCGAGAAGAAGCACGTTGCTTTTCTGAATCTCAACATCGTCAATATTTTTCTTACCCTGTTCCTTCTCCTTCGCTTCCTGTTCTTCCTGAGTGAGAATACGCTTATAATGATTGTAAACCGCAACAGAAAGAGCAATTTTAGCTTCATCCTGTCCTATGACATACTCATCGAGAAAGGTTTTTATCTCCATCGGTTTAAGAAGCTTCATTGAAGAAAGTGGCTGCAATTCCTGACGTTTTCCGGCTTTTTTCTGAGCCTTGGAATAGCCCGGACCGAAAAGCATTTCGTAGCAGTAGCACACGCATTCATCACATATATTAGACGTTCCGGCGGAAAACATACTATGAACCTTATTTTCACCCTTGCCGCAAAAGCTGCATGACTTAAATGTTTCAGCCATTTACATAACCTACCTTTTTTCGATAACATTATCAATAAGACCGTATTCACGAGCCTCCTGAGCTGTCATATAATTATCACGCTCAGTATCTGCCTGAACCTGTTCAAGCGGTTTTCCCGTATTAGCGGCAAGCATTTCGTTCATTTTCTGACGAATTCTTACAAGGTGATCCGACTGAATTTTTATATCGGTACACTGCCCTGAAAGTCCGCCTGAAATAAGCGGCTGATGAATCATAATTTCGCTGTTCGGAAGAGCAATACGCTTTCCCTTTGTTCCGGCTGCAAGGAGAAATGCTCCCATTGAAGCAGCCATACCGATACAAATTGTCGAAACATCACACTTTATATACTGCATTGTATCATAGATCGCCATACCGGAAGTTATAGAGCCGCCGGGACTGTTGATATAAAGCGAAATATCCTTTTCCGTGTCCTGACTTTCGAGATAAAGAAGCTGAGCAACAACAAGGCTTGCCGTTGCATCGTTTACCTGATCTGAAAGCATAATGATTCTGTCGTTAAGAAGACGGGAAAAAATATCATACGATCTTTCTCCTCTGCTTGTCTGCTCTACAACGTAAGGTACAAAACTGCTCATAAATTCATCGCCCTTTCTTAAAATACTTGTCCCACAAATAAAGCTGTGGGACAAATAACATTACATTATATTATGTTCAATAATGTCGAAAATTAATTATTCAGCGTCTGAAGCCTCTTCTGCTGCAACAGAATTGTCAACAACAGCATTTTCCTTAACAAGCTCAACAGCCTTCTGAACCTTGAGATCAGTTGTGTAATCGCCAACCGGAATAAATCTCTTAACCATTTCAACATCCATATTGTTTGCAGCAGCGATTTCAGCAAGACCTGCGTTAATTTCTTCCTCAGAAACCTCGATATTTTCAAGCTCTGCAATCTTTTCAAGAGCAAGTCTGAGCTTAACTTCGCTTTCGGCTCTTTCTCTGTAAGTATCTCTGAATGAATCAGCATCCATACCAGTATACTGGAAGTAAAGATTCATGTCCATACCCTGCTGACGGAGCTGCTGGTCAAAGCTGCGCATAAGAGCGTCTATTCTCTGCTCGTACATACAATTCGGAATAGGGGAATCAACCTTTTCGATAAGAGCATTCATGATAGAATTTTCGAAAGATGTCTCTGTCTGATTAACAGCAGATTCTTCAATCTTTTCTTTGATATCCTTTCTGTATTCATCAACAGAATCAAATTCAGTAGCGTCCTTGATGAGATCATCGTTGATCTCAGGAAGCTCTTCGTAGCTGATAGCCTTGAGCTTTGTCTTGAAAGTAGCTTCCTTTCCGGCATAATCAGTCATCTGATAATCCTCCGGGAAAGTTACGACAACATCAAATTCATCGCCGATATTATGACCAACGATCTGATCCTCAAATCCCGGGATAAACTGACCGCTGCCGAGACGAAGCGGATGATCCTCACCCTTGCCGCCTTCAAAAGCTTCGTCGCCGAAGAAGCCTTCAAAATCAATAATAACTTCATCGTCAAGCTGAGCTGCTCTGTCGTCAACAGAAACGATCCGAGCATTCTTCTTTCTGATCATTTCGATCTGCTTGTCTATATCTTCTTCTGTGATTTCCTGAACCTTCTTAGCAGCCTTGATTCCCTTATAATCAGCGATCTCGATCTCAGGCTTTGTGATGCAGATAGCCTTGAATTCAACGCCTTCATTCTTATCGAGAGTTGTAACCTCGACATTAGGTCTGTCAACGAGAACAAGACCTGTTTCTCTTACAGCAGCGTCGATCTCCGGTCCGATAAGGGCGTTTACAGCTCCCTCATAGAAAGCGCCTTCGCCGAATTCCTTTTCAGCAAGCTTTCTTGAAACCTTTCCCTTTCTGAATCCCTTGATCTGAATGTTTTTCTTCTGGCGCTGATACTCCTGTTCAACAGCAGCCTCAAATGTTTCAGCGTCGATTGTGAGAACTAACTCTGTAGTATTTACGTCTGTTTTAGTTGATGATTTTAAACTCATGATTTATATATCCTCCATCAGATTATTTATGTAGCATACTTGGTATATTATACCACATTTCATTTTATTTTTCTACTAAAAATCAATACTTCTGCATTTTTAACAAATCAAGCAACTTTTTCTGGAATAAATTGTAAATAATCACCGGCAATAAGATGAAAATTTATGTCGTCATATGTATTTGTAATGCAAAGTTCATGAGCAGAACGTCCATGAATATGCCCGTAATAGCAGTCCTTGATTTTATAGCGATAAAGAACTTCAAGAATGTCGTAATTAAAATTGGATGCGAAAATCGGTGGATAATGCATAAAAACTATAGGTTCGAGATTTTCTTTAAGAGCCGACTGAATTGACGCTTCGAGCCGCTGAACCTCTCTTCTGAGCACCTTTTCATCCTGAGTTTCTCCCGGCATATTCACCCACCCGCGAGTTCCGCAGATTCCGTAATTTTCATAAGCATAATGATTATTATGCAGAATTTTTATCGTATCACAGCCCTCCGCCAAAAGAAAATCATCCATTTTCTTTTTGGTAGTCCACCAGTAATCGTGGTTTCCTTTTATAATAATTTTTTTTCCGGCAAGACTGTTTATAAAATGGAAATCCGGAGCAGCCTGCTGCAAAGACATTCCCCAAGAAATATCTCCCGCAAGCACGACTGTATCCTCATCCGTGATTTTTTCACGCCAGTTCTGTTCTATACGTTCCTGATAATCCTGCCAGCCTGCAAAAATACTCATAGTTTTATCAGGCGCACTGAAACAGAGGTGCAGATCGCCGATAACGTAAAGGCTCATGAATCAGATTCCCAATGTTTTCAGAACATAGTTCTTCTGGTCAGCCTTATCGATAACATCGTTAAAGCGTTCCGGCTTATTTTTAAGATCAGCAAGAGCCGACGGAACAGGCATCTTTGAAAGCTCGGCAATTCGGTCGACCTTGTCGTATTCGTCGATATCCGAGACTTTTCCTTCAAGAGCTTCGAGAACAGCAGCGCTGAACTTATAAGGACTTGCCGTTGAGGCGATAACGGTTTTCGTTGTATCGCCTGTTGCAGCCTTGTAATCATTGTAAACCTTTAAAGCGACTGCCGTATGAGTATCACAGGTGTATGAATACTTCTCATAAACTGCGTGAATAGCTTCCTTAGTCTGTTCATCGTCGCAGAATCCGGCACAGAATTCTTCCTGAAGCTTAGCCTTAACATCGCCGCTTACTTCATATTTGCCCTCGGAAGCAAGCTTGCCGAACCATTCTCTTATAACAGCATCGTTCTTGTCTGTCATCAGATATAGCAGTCTTTCAAGATTGCTTGAAATAAGGATATCCATTGAAGGAGAAACTGTTGAATAAAACTGACGGTTTCTGTCGTAAACTCCGGTATTTATGAAGTCTGTGAGCACATTGTTGACATTTGAAGCGCAAATAAGCTTATTTACCGGAACTCCCATATGCTTTGCGTAATAAGCTGCAAGAATATTTCCAAAGTTTCCGGTCGGAACGACAATGTTTATCTTTTCTCCAAGAGCGATCTCACCGTCCTTAACAAGTTCTGCATATGAAGAAATATAGTAAACGATCTGCGGAACAAGACGTCCCCAGTTTATTGAGTTTGCGCTTGAAAACATAAGTCCGTTTGCATCAAGCTGAGCCTTTACCTCTTCGTCGGTAAAAATAGCCTTAACTCCGTTCTGACAGTCGTCAAAATTACCTTTAATAGCACATACTCCGACGTTTTCACCCTCCTGAGTTTTCATCTGACGCTTCTGCATCGGACTAACGCCGTCCTCCGGATAGAATACGAGAATTGAAGTTCCCTCAACGTCCCTGAATCCCTCAAGAGCAGCCTTTCCTGTATCTCCTGATGTGGCAACAAGAATTACTATCTTCTTATCAAGGTTGATCTTCTTTGCAGAAGTCGTGAGGAAATAAGGCAGGATCTGGAGAGCCATATCCTTGAATGCGCAGGTCGGACCATGCCAGAGTTCGAGCATATAAGTTCCGTCGAAAAGATGCGCAAGCTCGGCAATGCCTTCGGTTTCAAAGTTTTTAGTCGAATACGCATTATCTGTACAGTAATGAATCTCAGCGTCGGTAAAATCAGTGAGATATTTTGAAAAGACGAATGCGGCTCTGTCAGCATATTTCATCTCACCGACAGCTTTTATTTCATCAAGCGACAGCTCAGGAATACTTTCCGGAACGAAAAGTCCTCCGTCAACAGAAATTCCCTGAGTAATAGCTTCAGCGCTGCTAACCTTAACATTGCTGTTTCTTGTGCTGTTATAAAACATAATATCACCTTTCAGAAAATAAATTTATAGCCTGTTGTATCAAAGGCATTTATAATGTAATCAATGCTGAGCACCGTATCTCCCTGCATGATGACTTGTGCGACATCAAATCTGGGTTGAAGAATATTTGGATGCTTACAGCAATAATCAGCGGCAGTTTTAATAATAAGACCCCTTTTTCGCCTGTCCACAGCCTCAAAACCGGAAACCATACTGTCAGGCTTTCGTGTTTTCACTTCTACAAAAGCAATATAATCACCATTTTCGGCAATTATATCAATTTCACCGCCTTTAATCCGGTAATTTCTTGCAGAGATCGTATATCCGCGCTCCGCAAGATATTCACAAACCTTGCTTTCTCCAAGCTTTCCTTTTTCACTTTTGGTTATCATAGAATTTCCTCAAAAAAGTTTTTCTGTGAACATCTGAAACACCGTATTTTTCAAGCATTTCATAATGAAGCTTCGTACCGTATCCCTTATGCTTTTCAAACGCATACTGAGGATATTTCTCTGCAATCTGCTTCATATAGCGGTCACGGGAAACCTTCGCAAGAATCGATGCTGCCGAAATCGACGCCGAAGTCGCATCGCCCTTTATGACATATCTTGCTTCACAGCTTAAATCCGGAAGCTTATTTCCATCCACGAGAGCAATATCCGGGGTTATTCCCAGTCCTTCAACGGCTCTTTTCATGGCAAGCATAGCCGCCCGAAGAATATTCATCGAGTCGATCTCCTCGACCGAAGCAGTTGCAACACAGTAAGCGTCAGCCTTTTCGACTATAACGTCATACAGCTGTTCACGGCGTTTTTCAGAGATCTTCTTACTGTCATTCAGATATTCGATCTCAACTCCCTCGCTGAAAACAACGGCGGCAGCATAAACATCTCCGGCAAGAGGACCTCTTCCCGCTTCGTCTACCCCGCAAATAATCGGATAATCCTTTCGTATTTCGGAATCAAAATCGAAAAGCTCTTTATGAAGAATTATTTTCGGCATAGTCAATCTCTTTTCTGTGGAAGTTCGAGAGTAATTCGTCCGAGCTTTCCGCTGCGGAACTCGTCAAGAACCGTTATCGCAGCTCTTTCAGTATTGATCTCGCCTCCGGAAATCATCATTCCACGCTTTTTTCCGACTTTTTCAAGAAGCTCAAGACCGGAATTTTCATCATCAAATTCAATTTTATAACGTTCTTTCAGCGACTGCGGATAATTCTCAGCCATGAACGACAATAATTTCATTGCAAGAGTTTCTATATCGAGCACATCATCGCTGATTGCTCCGGTAAAAGCAAGTCTTACAGCAGCTTCCTGATCCTCAAATTTAGGCCAGAGAACTCCCGGCATATCGAGAAGCTCTGTACTGCCGTCAAGCTTTACCCATTGCTTTGTCCTTGTAACGCCAGGTCTGTCTTCTACCTTGGCACGTTTTGTGCCAGCAAGCTTATTTATCAGCGATGATTTTCCGACGTTTGGTATTCCAACTATCATCAACCTTACAGCCGCTCCGGTCATGCCGTTTTTCTCACGCTTTTCCATAAGTTCTTTCAGAACCTTAGTCTTTATCGTTGTGAGGACGTTTTTAAGTCTCTTTCCGGACTTGCAGTCTACGGCGATCGCCTCGCAGCCGTTGTTTCTGAAATAATTTATCCACATCTGCGTTGCTCTGTCATCGGCAAGATCGCTTTTATTGAGAAGAACCAGACGAGGTTTACCCTTAGTCATTGAATCCATTTCCGGATTACGGCTGCTGAGGGGAGCTCTCGAATCAACGATTTCCACAACAGCGTCCACAAGCTTGAGATTTGCGTTGATAAGCCGTCTTGTTTTCGCCATATGACCGGGAAACCACTGGATTTGTTTCATATCAGTATTTTCCACAAATACCTCCTGTCCGCTACTCCAGAAAGCCCATGCTGCTGAATGGAGTCAGACGAAAAATTACTTTTCCTATTATGTTATCAACAGCCACAAATCCAATTTCGTAAGAGCGGCTGTCGATGGAATTTCTCCTGTTATCCCCCATAACAAAAACATAGCCTTCGGGTACTGTTATGGGGTACTTTCCGGTAAATGCGCCGGAATCGCTGTGCGTAAGACCGCTTATATAATCTTCAATGAAAATTTCTCCGTCGATATAAACTATACCTTTTTCGAAGTCAAAATCGACAGTTTGTCCTTCAGTTGCAATAATTCTTTTAACAAGATTACGTATTAAACCCCCATTTATCAACAAATTATTTTCATCGTCAAAAGTGACCGATTCAGCGGCATAAAACACAACTATATCCCCCTGTTTCGGATTCTTGCAGAAAGTTGTTATAACTACTTTGTCGCCCGATTCAAGCGTTTTCGACATCGACTCTCCTGTTACGGATGTGATCCTGAAAACATAAGTAAAAATCAGACTGACTATAAGCATAGTTATAAAAAGCGTCTCAATAAAGCCGAAAACAGCCTCTACCGGCTTAGGCAAGCCTTTTTTATCTTTCATCGGAAGATTCATTTACCGTATTTCCAAGGAATCTGAACTCGCTGAAAGGAGCATACCTGATTATTGCCTTACCGTAAATCTGATCCTTTTTGATAAGACCGACCCTGCTGTCACGGCTGTCCGACGAATGCTCACGATTATCTCCCATAACAAAATAATATCCCTCCGGAATTGTTATAGGATAACTTCCGCTGAACGCATCAAGTGTATTGGTTTTGGCGCCGGAAGCAATGTATGGTTCATCAAGAATTTTTCCGTCAACCAAGAGCTGTCCGTCCTTTATATCGACCGTCTGTCCTTCGCCTGCAATAATTCTCTTGATGATGCATTCTTTAAGCTGACTTCCGTCGATATTCATCTGAACGGCATTTCCGTCACTGTCAAGACCGTAAGCATAATCGTTATTTATAATAACAATATCGCCGTAATCAAGACCCGTATAAACGGTTGACATAAATATTCTGTCCTCATTGACAAGAGTCGGATTCATCGAATCGCCGACGACATTGACCGGATGCAGAAAAAATGTAAAAATCAACATGATCACAAACATAGTAATAACTGTCGATTCAACAATCTCCAGAATATCGTCAACGATCTTGTGATTATTCTTCTTTTCCTCCGTAGCATTTTCGGATTTATTATCCTGTTCTTCATCTACTTTCCCGATTTCAAGCTCTGTATTTTCGTCCATCGTAAGCCTCCTGTTAAAAGTCAGAATTTGTATCCACAAAAAAAGTAATTGCAGCTTGTCATAAATGAATGCAAATTCTTGTAATATGTTAATTTGAAATTGTCTTAATAGCAAAAAAGGGACTTTAAGTCCCTTTGAGGTCACCTCAAGGAAAGAAGACGAGTCAGCCGGCATAAACCGGCTGAACCCGATCTGCCGCCTTTTAGCGGATCTGTTCCTTAACCTTAGCAGCCTTACCAACTCTGTCTCTGAGGTAATAAAGCTTAGCTCTGCGAACCTTACCGTATCTTACAACCTCTACCTTATCAACAACAGGTGAGTGAAGCGGGAATACTCTTTCGATGCCGCAGCCGTGAGCAACACGTCTTACAGTAAATGTTTCGCTGATTCCGCCGTGCTTCTTAGCAATTACAGTTCCCTCAAAGATCTGGATACGGCTCTTGTCGCCTTCCTTGATCTGAACGTGAACCTTAACGGTATCACCTACGTTGAACTGCGGAACATTTTCCTTCATGCTTGATTCGCTGATTAATTTGAGTGCATCCATTTTAATTTTCCTCCTAAAATTTCCGAACATTCATACCCGTCCCATAAAAACCGTTCAGCATTCGGAAAATACAGGAAAAAATACAAAATCACGCTTAAAGCAGCGTAAAACCGGATAACCGGACAATACAGGCAGCGGACTATTCGATTTAATGTCTTTCGGCATTAATTCTCATTCGCCATGACAAAATCATAACGAACGGATTTCAAATGCTTTTATATCATATCATACTTTGAGAAAAAATGCAAGTGTTTTTATGAAAAAATTTCATTATTTTCGCAAAAAATTCCTGTACGGCATATTTTTTCCGCTGTAAACGGTACGCAGCCATGCTTTACAAGAGCCTCAAAAAAGAGATTCGGGTTGTAATTTGTCTGAGTTCCGGCAGGAAGCCGCATGATCATGTCAACCGATTTTTCCGTTGCTTCACACTTGCATACTTCCGTTTCAGGCTTGATATCAACAGTTTTTATGCCTTTTTTAGTCTTCTTATCAACAAGTATCTGATCTGATTCAAAAAGTTCATTTATATCTTTCAGAAGCTCAGACGTATTTTCTGAAAAAAGTGAAAAGCTGAAGATAAGAGCCAGTGAGGCAAGTGCCGTCAGAGAGCGGCGCAGCTTTTTAATCGAAGTAGCATA
>ENA-UOJL01002743-UOJL01002743.1-human-gut-metagenome-genome-assembly--contig:-P47-NODE-2743-length-13636-cov-4.641264_pt1 | contig 13636 bp, 12 predicted proteins | sample MGYA00242347_ERZ723894 | MGnify/ENA metagenome assembly ERZ723894
TGCTGTAAGACATGATTTTCCTTTTCGCTCGCAATCTAGTTTTTCAGTCTGTATGCCAATAAGACGATCTATGCATTTGTATTCATCTGACATCCTCCTGAAATGACAAAAAAGGTACGTCTGGCATATCTTTCCCTATCCAGGCGCACCTGTCATCTTGATCTGACTGGGCGGTTCATCCCTCCGCCGTATCACTGCGGTGATCAGTCCTCCGATGATTACGATTCGATTGTTTTTTCTGTCTCTTTCGCGTTTTGGCTGGCGAGGCGGCCAAAAGACAAAGCAGGCGTCAAATGGCCCGATGCTTCCTCTGGCACTTTGCTCATTTTGCATACGTCCAGGATGATCTTCCGTATGCCATCCGCAGGGTCTCAACAGCGCAGAAGCCTTTTGCCTTCATCCCAGTTGATACCAGCTGCTGCACGCGCTGTCAACATGAGCGTCGATCCTGCGGACATTTGCCAGGTAGATCTCCTCATCGATCCCTGATGTCGATCTGCCGGCCAGCGAGCGTCATGGCACGCCAAAACAGAGACCATCTGTCCCATCCGAACATTCCGGTCTCTGTTATCATTTATCCTCAGCAGTTTCCCACATAGACATGCGGCAGATAGGCCGATGCGACCTCCCGAAGACGATAGATCAACGCGATATCTGTGGCGGCACGCTCCTGCATGCGGTAGTGCGGGAAGAAGCGCGTCACATGAAGCGGGATCTGCGGATCGATGGAAGCGAGCCACTCTGCCTCTGCCGCCATTTCCTCCTCTGTATCATTTTCCCCAGGCACGATCAGTGTGGTCACTTCCACATGGGTGGATCTGGCCGCACGTGCGATGAACTCCTGCACGGTATGCAAATCTCCGCCCAGCCTTTGATAATGCGCTGCCGTAAAGCCCTTCAGGTCGATGTTCATCGCATCGATGTCGGGAAGCAGCGCTTCCAATATCTCCAGCTGCACGCTGCCGTTGGTGACGACGACGTTCTTCATGCCGCGCGCATGCACGATGGCAGCGCAGTCACGGACGAACTCATGGCCGATCAACGGCTCATTGTAGGTATATGCCACACCAATATTGCCTCGCTTCTGCATCTCTTCGGCCAGATCCGCCAGCTGCAGCGGCGTCATCTCGACATGATCGGCCGCCTGTTCCCCGTGCATCGAGATCTCATGATTCTGACAGAACGGGCAGGACAGATTGCAGCCGAAGCTGCCTACGGACAGGATCTTGCTTCCGGGATAAAACTGGCGCAGCGGCTTTTTCTCGATGGGGTCCAGCGCCAGCGCCGTCACCTTTCCATAGTTCACGCTGATGATCCTGCCTTGCTCATTTTTCCTTGCATGGCAGCGGCCCAGCTGCCCCGGCGCAAGCCGGCAGTGATGCATGCATACCGGACATGTCCTGATCTGGTTCAATGATGTCTCACCACCTCGAAGCGCGCAAGCGTGATCCCTTTTGCCTTTTCCGCGATGCCCGCCTTCTCTTTGGCGATGCGCACCTGCTCCTGCACCGTATCCACCCCATCCAGATCCGGCAATAACAGCCCGCTGCGATAGCCGTCGCTGACGATCACGCCATAGCGCTTCACGTCCAGCTCATGCATGGAAGCGATCGGTTCAGGCGCCTTGAGCACATCCACGCTGTATTCCAGCATGTCCAGCTCTTCCTCGCACACCGGCATGAAGCGCGGGTCCCGACAACAGGCGCTGACCGCATTGGCGATGATCTCCTGCGCAATATCTTCTTCCTGCGGGGAAGTCGTGCCGATGCAGCCGCGCAGCTGTCCTTCCTTTTTCAGCGAAACGAAGACACCGGCACGCTGCCGCATTTCCTCAGGCAGATCGAGCGGACACGTACAGCGCGTGCCATGACGCACATAATGCTCGACGCTGCGCCGCGCCAGCTTCACATATGCATCCTCCTGGCTTTTCCGTCTTGCGGCCTCTGTTCTCTGCTTCTTCTGGTACTGACGCAGAAAATCCCGCTGAGGGTCATCGCCTTCACACCGGTAGACGCAGACGCCATAACCTACGCCGAACGGTCCTTCATAAGACAGCTGACGTGCGCTGATCTTAACGGCGTCCAATGCGCCGGCCATGATGACAAAGGCGCGATGTCCGCACTCTCCGGCTCGCGCACAGAAACGCTCGCTGAAGGAAAACAGTTCTCCGAATTCCGCTTTTCCCATGACGTCCATGATGCGCTGATCATATTCTGGTCCTTCCGGGCGGAATCCATAAGGCCCCTCTGCCTTCAGCCGATGCGACAGATCGCCGCTGGCGATGACCGCGATCGTCCTGCCCAGCTTCCGCGCTGTTTTCTGGATGCACTGGCCCAGCCGGTAATGCATCGAAAGCGGCAGACCAGAAAGACCGATGCGCACGATGGGGCAAGTCACGTCCTGCTGGTTCAAGAACCACAGCGGGATCATCGTGCCATGATCCAGCCATCGCCATCGCTCTCCCAGCGTCCCCGCCGGGATCCCGTTCTCTTCGGCCAGTGCCGACAAGGTGCGGACAAACGCCGTATCATACGCCGCGCTGATCCTGACCTGCGGCGCCCCAAATTCCCGAAGATCCCCGGAAGCAGAAGCACCCGGAGAAAGATGAAAGTAGTCCGCATACATGAGCGCGTGCGGAGATAAGATGACCAGCGTATCCGGATGACAGGCAGCCACCTGCCTTGCGGCCTCCTGATATGCGCTGATCGTCGATGAGATGGCCTTCTCCTCGCCCTTTCCGACCTCAGGGATGATGAGCGGCGGATGCGGAACCATGACGGCGATCTTGACTGACATGATGATCCCTCCTTTGTTCATCGTTATTTTATCACATTCCCGCCGAAGTGCGCCGATCATCATAAAAGCCTCTCTCAGCGAAGCGCTGAAAGAGGCAGATGACTGTTTAATGATTATGATCACACCACGTCTATGCGCCCAGCATCTGGGTCAGTTCCTGCATAGCGTCGGTCTCCTGACGGATCATCTCCTGAAGATATCGTTCCTGCTGTGCTTGTTCCTTCGCATAGACCGCGATCTCCTCAGCGAAATCCCCGTCTTCGCTTTCGGCCTTTTCCAGCAGAGAAACGGTCGCCGGATAAGTCTGGGCCAACACGGAGCCCTTGTCTGTGCCCCAGAACAGATTGCCCGGATTGCTTTCTTCCTGCAATGTCGCCAGGGAGGCCGCATTGGTTTCCGTGCTGAAGCTATAATAGCCATATTCTGCACCGCCGTTGATCATCCAGGCCAGATCCAGTGCGCCGCTGCCTTCCTCATTGCTCAATACGCCCTCTTCCAAGGCGGCGATGACCCCTTCGATCACATCCACATTGTTCTGATATGCCACATGCTTGATGACGATATCCGAAGTGGAGATGATGCCGATGAACTGTTCCTGCACGAAGCGGAAAGCGTCCAGCGTCTTGGCGTTCAGCGCCCTGCCGCGCTCGCGGATCTCATCCAGCGTCTGCTGATCCGCCTTTTCATCCAGCGCGTCCTGATACTGCGCATTGATGGCGGCGATCTCTTCCTGATGTGCCTGCGCGGCATTGCGCAGCGCATCTAATGCGTCAAGATAAGGCTGTGCGTCTTCCCCGGCGAGCGTGGTGTCCAATGCTTCCTGCAGATCATCGCAAGTCGCGTTCAGATCCAGCGCCAGCGCCGGCGTCTGATCCAGATAGATGGCCAGTGCGCCAAAGGTGTTCAGATTCGTCTGCATGACCTGAGCGCTGTAAGTATCCCGATCATCCGCCACGGTGTGATATCGCTGCTGGATCCAGCCTTTTTCCCCTTCCTGCGTGCCTGGGATATTGATGAAATACGGCACGCCGGATGCGCGGTAAGACACGCCGTCTTCCATCGTATTGGTATCGACTGATTCCGCGCTGATGCCATCGGGATAGATCGAATCGACCGGCTCCGCGAGCAATCCGGACGTTTCCACGAACGTCTTGGTCAGCGTGGAGAACTCGGGCACACAGCTGATCTGTCCCTGGCTCATGCCGTCATAGAAGGCAGGCAGCTCAAAATTGATCATGGCGATCGTCTTGCCGGCCCATTCCGGATGCGCATTGTTGATCATCTCCCAGGCGCCGGTCGTCCAGTCAAACTGCGTGCCGGAAGCGCCCCACTCCTCCGCGCCGTGGGCGATGAAGAGGATGTCGTTCTCTGGCTGATAGCCGGAATCGACCATGCCCTTAGCCATGGCCAGGACGAGCCCGACAGCGCAGCTGTCATCCTGAAAGCCGTTGAAATACACGTCGTAATGCCCGGACACGATGATCTGCTGCTCATCGCTGCGTCCCTTCAGCCGGCCGACCACATTGTAGCTGGTGCCTTGCTCCTCCTGCAGCACATTGTCCACGATGAGCGTCGCCGTCTCATTGCCTGCCTCGATCGCTTCCGCAAGCTGGCGGTACTGACTGGCACTGATGCTGACGCAGGGCATCACATCCTCGGCGCAGACATCCTGCATGTTGATCATCTCATCCGAGTATGTGGCATATCCGCCCGTATCATAAGTGATGATGGCCGCTGCCCCATGCAGCTCTGCCTCATGCAGATACTGATCGATCCAGGCCTCGTTCCACTGATCCACGCCGGCCAACACGATCTTGCCTTCCACATCCTTGCCTGCATAGTCTGCCGCGCCGCCGCTGCCGACATCGACGAGCTCGGCCGTGATGCCGTCTTCATCCGTTCCGTTCGTCGCATAGGATGCCGGCATGATATCGATGTCTGTCCCCTCCAGCCGCAATGACGCGTCATTGAACTGCCAGCGGTCCACCGTGACCGGCACCTGTTCCACCTCAAGGCCGATCTCCTCCATCTCATCGGCGATATACCGTGCCGCCGCATGCTCGGCGTCTGAGCCAGCGGTGCGGAATCCCAGCTCGTTGGACAGATAAGCCGGATCATAGGCCAGCGTTTCCGCGATCTCATAAGCGTAACGCTCATCCACCGCATCGAGGTAGGCCGTGACAAGCTCTGCCTGTTCCCCCTGCGCCGTGATCTGCGCCTCGTTTTGCTCACATGCCGTCAGCGGCATGAGCAGCAGTGCTGCCCCCAGCAGCTTCCACATCTTGTTCTTCATCTCTTTTCCCCTTTCGTCCAAACAAAAAGGCATGGTCTGCACACCATACCTTGAAAACGAAAGAGATGCGTTCTGCCAGACACCGTGCCGCAGCCTGTTCATCACTCTTATTGATCCGTTCACAAGTTGATGTGCGCATAAACGCATGGTCACCAATAACCAACTCATAAAACCTGAGCCTTTTTGCTCAATCAATAAGGCAACAACGTTGCCAATCCGCACCCGCGGTACGGTCCCCGGCTCTTCGACGGGTTTTCGGCATTTGACCCGGCCGTCCGTGTAGCCTTGCGCTTTCCGATCAGAAAGCGGGTCCAGACGTGCATCTGCACTGATGTTCTGAAACGAACGCATTTTTTATATCATGCATGCGATCCCATGTCAATGATTTTTTTCGATCCGCGCTTCTTCATCGGTCGCTTCCAGCTTCATGATGACCGGACGCAGGCCGTCGTTGCAGCTGCAGATGGCGACGCCCGGCTTCCTGATCCAGTCTCCGTAATAAAACAGTCCCTGCTCAGCGCCATGCGCCAGCGCGAACACATACTGATAGATGGCTTTCCACGCTTCATCGCAAAACCCTTCCGGCTTGGCATAGTCCGCATAAAAGACCTGCCCCTTTCGCATCAACGGGCACGGGCCGAGCCCCTCTATGCCATATTCGCCTGCCAGCTCTTCATCCAGCGTCGTTTTTAAGATCGTGATCCTGACCTTGTTCATCTTCTTCCTCCTTCTCTGTCGCTTTGCGCAAAATAACGGCTGAACGCGCGGAAATTATACTGATCCGGGCTGCGATCGAGCACGGCGAAGCTGATCTGCGCAAAATGATCATCCACGCTGCCGCCAGCCTGAAACAGACGGATCTCCCGTTCGAACAGCGCCGCGATAAGCTGAGCGTCATTGCCGAACGCGCCGCAGCCGAATGCGCCCAGCACCAGCACAGCATAGCCATGGTATGCCGCGCACAGCAGCATCCGATGGATCCGCCGCGAGAGCATTTCCGCATATTCAGCCTGCGTCAGATCGCCCAGACCATACTGTGCCATCGGCGCGGCACAGGTGAGCACCGAGACCATCGCTCTTTCCCGCAGCAGGCTGCCATCCGCATCCCGGATGATCTGCACTTTCGGCGTAAGGATCATCGCATCAGAGCTGAACGGCGAGCACAGTCCGCGATGATACGCATAATACCGGTGCGCCGCTTCGCTCTCCAGCGACAGCAGCAGCGAGCTGTTCAGGCACAGATCCTCCTCCTGTGCGCGGGCACCGCGCCGCACGCCGCCGCCAGGCTCGAACGGGTTGGCCAGGTTCAGGACAAGGATCTGTTCCTGCGGATATGCCTGTCGCAGCCTTCTCGCCAGGGCGAACGCATCCATGTTCACACAGTCATAGCGGCAGACTGCCCGCTCATGTGCGCGTTTTCCGATCATCCGCTCCATCCGTTCCAGATCATCCGGCAGAAACACCTTCGCCTCATCAAGGCCTTTCACTTGTTCCTGCGCCAATATCGATAATGTCTCTTCCAGCATCGCGATCCTCTGTTTCATGCACATCCCCTGCCTTTCCACATCGATCATACCGCACAGGCTCACGCTGGCAAAGCTGCTTGACACCACAGGAGCATGTCCGTCCGCGTAAAGCGCACGAGCAGTGCATCCGGCACATGGAAAAAGACGGACTGATTGCTCACCTCATCACTCTCCCTTGTTCTTCCTGTTCCAGGCACAGCTTTCCTCATGCGCGTCGATGATGCCGACTGCCTGCAAGTACGCATAGATGATCGTCGTGCCGACGAACTTCATGCCGCGCTGCTTCAGATCGGCGCTGATGGCGTCCGAAAGCGCAGAAGAGGATATCCCGCTTTCCACGATGACCTCTCCCGCTGTCCATCCCCATAAGTAATCGGCGAAGCTGCCATAGCTGTCCTGGATATCCCGAAAGATCCGGGCATTGTTCACGGCTGCCGCGATCTTGCGGCGGTTGCGGATGATGCCGGGATCCTGCATCAGCTGTTCCTGCTTCTCTGCATCATAGGCGCAGACCTGTTCGATGTCAAAATGGTCGAACGCGCGGCGGAATGCCTCCCGCTTATTGAGCACACATTCCCATGACAGCCCCGCCTGAAAAGATTCCAGGATGAGCATCTCAAACAGCCGGTGATCGTCATGCACCGGAACGCCCCACTCTTCATCATGATACCGTACATACCGCGGATTGTCCGGATCGGCCCAGCAGCAGCGCGGGCGATGATCAGGCCATTCTTTCTTCATCTGTGCCATGATGTCACCCCTTCATGTTCCAAAAGCGACGCCTTGATCTCGATGCCTCCGGCATAGCCCCTGAGCCCGCCGTCCGTGCCCAGCACCCGGTGGCAGGGAATGATGATGGAGATCGGGTTATGGCCGACGGCGCTGCCGACAGCCTGCGCGGACATCCGCTCCCGCTTCATGCGCTGCGCCGCTTCCTCTGCCAGCCTGCCATACGTCGTGATCTGCCCGTAAGGGATCTGCAGCAGCATCGCCCATATGCGCCGCTGAAAGGGGGTGCCATGCGGATCCAGCGAAAGCGCGGAAGGATCCGGCCGCTTTCCCGCAAAGTAAGCATCCAGCCATGCCGCCGTCTGCCGCAGCACATCGCATGATGCACATACTGCCGGTTCATCGATGCCGGCCATGAAGTATTTCTGCCCCTTGAACCATACGCCGCGCAAGGCATGTTCATCCCCGAGCAGAAGCATATCGCCAAGCGGAGAATGATAAGTTTGCTGAACAAGCACATTACCGCCTCCCTGCCCTCATTTTATCACAGCACTGCCGATAGAAAAAGACAGTCCGCAGACTGTCGCTCAGTGAAACATATCCTTTTTCTTGAAGATCCATGTCGCGATGGCCATGGCGACGATCGCGACGAGCGTCGGGAACCACCACCACTGCACGCCCGGAAGACCGTTGACATTCATGCCATAGAACCCGAAGATGATGTTTGGGATCGCCATCACGATGGTGATGACGGTCAGCACCTTCATGACGATGTTCAGGTTGTTGGAGATGACCGAAGCAAACGCATCCATCGTACCAGAGAGGATGTTGGAGTAAATGTTACACATCTCGATGGCCTGATGGATCTCGATGAGCACATCCTCCAGCAGATCCTGATCTTCCTCATACAGCTTGATGAGCTTGCCGCGCATGATCTTGTTCAGCGTGATCTCATCCGTCTTCAGCGAGGTCGAGAAGTAGACCAGCGATTTCTCCAGACCGAGCATCTGGATGAGCTCTTCGTTCTTCATGGACTGATGCAGCTTCTGTTCCGTCTTCGATGACAGACGGTCGATCTGCCGCAGATAGATCAGGAAACGCTGAGAGATGCGCAGCAGGAGCAGCAACAGGAAACGCGTCTTCATGTCCGTGCGCACCCCGCGCACCACGCCATGCGCCATATCTTCGATATTCAGGTTCTCATACAGGCTGATCGTGATGACATAGCCCTTCATGATCACCACGCCCAGCGGCAGCGTCGTATACTGCAGCGTGCGGCCATCATAAGCGTCGTCATCGCTGTCATCCGCGCTCGGGTAGTCGACGATGACCAGCGTCTGGTTCTCGTCGTCATCATAGTCGATATGCGAGCTCTCCTCTTCATCCAGAGAAGACTTGACAAATTCCGGCATGATGCCGATCTCATCGATCAGATAGCTGATTTCTTCGTCGGTGGGCGCAACGACGCTGATCCAGCAGCCATGCTCCGGACTGTCGATACGCTTGGTCACATTATCAATCGTCTTGTAAAATTCAAGCATCCATTTATCCTCCTTTTCATCTTACAGGAGGACTAATGCATATATGCCTCCTGTCTTTCTGTGTCCTTGGCTGTCGTGCAACTGTTCACATCGGGCTCAGGAGCCATATATCACACCTTCTTTCTTTACTTCGGCTATTATATCATAATTATCCCCTGGTTTGGATGACCCAAAACGTTTTTTTACATCATTTTGACAAAGGATCCTCTTCTTCCACGGCCAGCTCGCGCAGCTGCTGCAGCGGCCTGCTTCCGCCCTTCTTCTGCCGCTGCGCATAAGCGCGGAAACCAGTTTCGGCCATATGCTCCACCTCCAGCTTCAGCTGCCGGGCAGACATGCGGCTGGCCCCCTGGCCGATGGCGATGAGCTGCTCCATTCCATCGCTGGTGGCCACCGTGACCCGGAACTCCTTCGCCAGACGATGCGTGGCACTCTCGATGTAGCTGTCCGCGGTCTGCGCCGTCTTCGTGTAAACGACATAGATATTGTCCTGCTTCTGCATGGAGCCCTGATTATCCTTGACCTTGTACGCGTCAAAGACGATGATCAGCGTGCACTGCCGGTATCCCTGATAATTGCTCAGGATCTGGATCAGGCGGTGTCGGGCCGCATCCAGATTGTCCTGTGCCAGCGCGCGCAGCTCCTCCCAGTCATGGATGACATTGTAGCCGTCGACGAGCAAGCAGGCAGGCAGCTGCTTCAGGTCTACCCGGATCTGTTCCCGCTGCTGCTCATGCCGCGCATAGCTCTCCCGGTCAGAGATGCGCCGTTTCTGCGGACCGTATGTCCGGGCAAAGATCGCCATGAGCTCCTCATCCTCGCTGCCTTCCCTGCGCACAGGCGTTTTCTTCACCGTCTCCTGCAGACGCTGCTCTTGCGGCTGCACGAAGGACAGCGGCAGATGCATATGCTCCTCCACTTCGTCCCAAGGCACATAAAAGCCTGCCCCATGCGCGCAGAAGACCGAACCGCAGGGATGTTCGAGGTCCCGTTCACAGTCATAGCCGATGCGCGAGATGACCTCTTCCGCGTCATGGCATGGCGCATAGCCCTTCATGGCGCGCTGCAGACGTCCCCTTCCTCTGGTGAAGGCCGCCAGCTTTGAAGCATAGGCATTCAGGCCGACGCTCGGCGCGCTGCCGCTGAGCACACAGCGCTGCGCGTCATTGTGCTGGATGACGAAGGTGCCGCCCATCTGCTCGATGTCATAGATCGCGCGGCTCATCATCTCAGGCGGAAGCTCCATCCGAAACTCATCATAAGGCTCAAGCAGGATGCTCTTTCCCTTGCGCAGGCCGTGGCGGATGGCGCGGTAGGTCGCCTGACGGAAGTCCCCGCCCTCGGTATGCTTGAGATGCGCGCGTCCGCTGAGCAGCGTGATGCGCAGATCCGTGATCGCAGATCCCGTAAGCACCCCGGGATGCTCTTGTTCCTGCATATGCGTAAGGATGAGGCGCTGCCAGTTGAGCGCGAGATCATCCTCCCGGCATGCGCTGGCAAACTGCAGGCCGCTGCCTGGGGGAAGCGGCTCCAGCAGCACATGGACCTCCGCGTAATGCCGCAGCGGCTCATAATGCCCGATCCCTTCCACCGGCTCCAGCAACGTCTCTTTATACACGACGCTGCCTTCCTCAAATCCGACCTGCACATGATAGCGCTCCGCGATGATCTGCTTCAGCACCTCGGTCTGGATCTCGCCCATGAGCCGCACGCGCAGCTCCTGATTCTGCGGCTGATAAGAGACATGCAGCTGCGGATCCTCTTGGGCCAGCTCCTGCAGGTGTCTCCACATCACCGCTGCATCGCCGCCTTCGGGCAGGACCACGCGATAGCTCATCGATGAAGTCAGCACCCCCTGCTTACGCTGCCGCTCATATCCCAGCCCCTCGCCGGGCACCAGCGAGCGGATGCCCTTGACCGCGCACACCTCGCCGGCGTACACTTCGTTGACCAGGGTGTATTTCCCGCCGCAATAGCGCCGCAGCTGATCTGCCTTTTCCTCCTGATACAGCTTCGTGCGCACCTTCAAGGTGCCTCCGGTCACCTTCAGATGCGTCAGGCGGCTGCCATGCTCATCCTGGCTCACCTTATACACCCGGGCGCCGAATTCCTCTGGATATGTCTTGGCCTCGGTGCACTGATCCATCACATCCAGCAAGCGGTCCACTTGTTCCATCTTCAGCGCAGAGCCGAAGACGCAGGGGAACAGCTTTCTTTCCCGCACCAGCCGCCGCAGCGTCTCATCACCAAGTGAACCATGTTCCATATACTCGTTCAGCGCCGCATCATCGCAGAGCGCGGCTGCTTCATCGCGCGCGGCGCCATCCTGCATGAAGCTCACACAGTGCTCATCCAGCCGCCGGCAAAGCTCCTCCTCCAGCTGCGCCTGCGTAAGACGACTGATATCCATCTTGTTGACAAAGATGAATGCCGGGATATGATACAGCTCCAGCAGCTTCCATATGGTCTCCGTATGCGGCTGTACGCCATCCGTCCCGCTGATGAGCACCACGGCATAGTCCAATACGGAAAGGGTGCGTTCCATTTCCGCGGAAAAATCGACATGGCCCGGCGTATCGATGAACGTAAATTCCGTCCCCTTCCACGTCAGGATCGCCTGCTTGGAAAAGATGGTGATGCCGCGGCTGCGCTCTTGCGCATCATAGTCCAGAAAACTGTCGCCATGATCCACACGGCCGCCTTTCCTGATCACCCCTGCGCTCAGCAGCATGCTTTCGCTCAGCGTCGTCTTGCCGGCATCGACATGCGCCAGCAGGCCCGCACAGCTCTTTTTTATATTTTCTTTTCCGCTCTGTCTGCCCATATCCGATCCCTCCTGATTCCCCTTAGTGTATCATAAGAGGATGAACGCGTCGAGAGGCACAGATAAAAAGGTCCGGGACGGCGGACCTTCTTATCTGGTTGTAAAGTTTCGCAAGCTTCGTTATCCAAGTGTATCGCAACAGGAAGGAATGGGCTGCAGTGCGCTCGTTATTGAGGTTGAGAGGATCGCGCACCTCATGCTATGGCTGTGAAAAACCTGTTCAGTTACCCTTGTCTAACTGCCTATACTATAACATACCGCGCTTCATCTATCCAGTGTTTTTTGATCAAAAAGTTAGCAGTTGCTAATATATTGACCAGCGCAAATAAAAAGATCCGGGACGTCGGATCTTCTTATCGGTTGTAAAGGTTAAATGGTCTGATCTGCTCTTCAGATCATCAATGCACAATAAGGAGAATCATGCCAATTGACAATTTCTCATTGACTCTGATCAGAAGTTATCACTGTCTAACCGAGCATAGTATAGCATACTGTTTCCCCGATTTCCAGCATTTTCCGCAAAAAGTTAACTTTCGCTAATTATTTTTTTTGCCGGAACCGCTGATAATCAGCGGTATGCAGCATGGCATTGGCGTGATCGATCAGTGCCTGTCCCGGAGGATCGATGCCTTCCAGCGGATAGTCGAGCCCCAGCTCCTTCCACTTGTATACGCCCAGGGTATGATAAGGCAGCACCTCGAAGCGCTCCACATTGGACAGTGTCTTCACGAATCCATCCAGCCTGGACAGCGCCTCATCCTGGTCATTGCGCGAAGGGACCAGCACATGGCGGATCCAGACCGGTTTTCCGATATCGCTGAGATAGCGGGCGAAATCCAGGATCTGTTCATTTCCCCAGCCGGTCAGCGCACGATGCTGCACGCTGTCGATATGCTTGAGATCAAGCAGCACCAGGTCGGTGCTGTCCATGAGCCGCTGCAGCTTGGAAAAAAACGGCTCCTCCCGCGTAAAGGGCTGTCCGCACGTATCGATGGCCGTGTGCACCCCTTTCTTCTTCGCCAGCTCGAACAGCTCGATGAGGAAGTCGATCTGCAGCAGCGGTTCGCCTCCGCTCACGGTGATGCCTCCCCCGCCGCGCCAGTAGGAACGATAGCGAAGCGCCTTGTTCAGCACCTCTGCGGCCGATGTGTCTCCTTCGCGGATCTGCCAGGTATCGGCGTTGTGGCAGAACTGGCAGCGCATCTGACAGCCCTGCAGGAAGACGACATACCGGATGCCCGGCCCATCCACGGAACCAAATGTCTCTATGGAATGCACAGCTCCTTTTACTGATTCCATCTTCATTCTCCTCTCTTGAAAAAAGGTCTGTGGAAACAGACCTTTTCGATGATCTTACAGGTGATCGTGGCACGTTCTGGCGATGACATCCAGCTGCTGCTCACGCGTCAGATCGATGAACTTCACGGCATAACCGGATACGCGGATCGTAAAGTTTGCGTACTCTTCCTTTTCCGGATGCTCCATGGCGTCCTTCAGCTTCTCCACGCCGAAGACGTTGACATTCAGATGATGCGCGCCCTGATCGAAATAGCCGTCCATGGCGCGGACCAGATTGTCGACACGCTCTGCCTCATCATGGCCCAGCGCGCCCGGGTTGATCGTCTGCGTGTTGGAGATGCCATCCAGCGCATATTCATACGGCAGCTTGGCAACTGAGTTCAGCGATGCGAGCAGACCGTTCTGCTCTGCGCCGTAGGATGGGTTGGCGCCCGGAGACAGCGGTTCTCCCGCCTTGCGGCCATCCGGCATCGCGCCGGTCGCCTTGCCATAGACGACGTTGGACGTGATGGTCAGGATAGAGGTCGTCGGCTCAGAATCACGGTAAGTATGACGCTTTGCGATCTTGCCCATGAACGTCTTGAGCAGCCATACGGCGATGTCATCCGCACGGTCGTCATCGTTTCCA
>ENA-UOJL01002758-UOJL01002758.1-human-gut-metagenome-genome-assembly--contig:-P47-NODE-2758-length-13546-cov-4.326588_pt1 | contig 13546 bp, 18 predicted proteins | sample MGYA00242347_ERZ723894 | MGnify/ENA metagenome assembly ERZ723894
GTGCAGAGTCGCATCAGGTGCCGATAAATGTATGAATCAGACAGATTTCGAAGATTAATTTTGTCGGGTTTGGTGATAACATTCTGACAGAAAATGTGGTATCCTTGTTGGTGGAAAGGAGTGCTTGAAATGCCGACAGTAACGGTGATACAGCCAACCATAACAGAAAAACAGAATACAAAAATCCGTTGTGCCGCATATTGCCGAGTGAGTTCCGACAGCGAAGATCAGTTTAATTCATTCATGGCTCACATATCTGATGAATCGTGGAACGATTTCTCGGCCAAGTCCGCAGTATTACAACACAATTTTGCAAGGTTATAAGGGAAACGGATTGGATGAATCTTATCTGGAAATAGCTCTTGAAAATTCACTGCAGCAGGAGTAGCTCATAGATGAAGATTTCGATTTTGACGATGAGTTGCAGTTGAAATTTTAGGAAGGCGACAATATGAAATATAAAGGATTTTTTGTGAAAATTACTCCCGATAAAAACTTGTCGAGAGAGAATAAGAACGGCGAAAAGGTTACTTGTGAAGGCTTCATAATCGAAGTATTTTCGGATGAATCTGAAAAAATCGAAATTGACGTTTTTTCTGCTGCGGTTGGGTTTGAACTTATTAATAATAATCTCAATGAAGTCAAGCAGTTTTCTAAGGACTACATCGATTGCGAGGAAAAGGAATATCAAAGGATCTTGGATGAATTCAGAACGGAATAATAATTTTTGACTCCGGTACTTGATTTTGATACAGAAAAATGATATACTTATTATAGAAGAACGGAGGTGTGACAATGGGAATTTATTTAAATCCAAGTAATACTGATTTTCAGCGTGCTATTAACTCTGAAATTTATGTTGACAAAAGCCTATTAATAGAATATACAAACAAGAAGCTGTTTACAGAGCAGCAGTTTATCTGTGTCAGCCGTCCGAGGCGCTTCGGTAAGTCAATGGCTGCCAATATGCTGACAGCTTATTACAGCAAAGGCTGCGATTCAAGAGAAATGTTCAGCCATTTGAAAATTTCTAAAGATGAGTCCTTTGAAAAGCATCTGAACAAATACAATGTGATCCATGTCAATATGGTAAACTTTTTGAGCGAATCACAGAATATGGATGAAATGATCGGGTTTATTGAAGAAGATCTGATTGATGAGCTTAAAAATGAATATCCTGATGTTCGCTATCCCAGACGTGAAAATTTAATAAAAGTTATTGCTGCAATTTTCTCACAGATAAATATTCCTTTTATTTTCATAATCGACGAATGGGACTGCATTTTCAGAGTCCATAAAAGCAACGAAAAATCTCAGACTAAATATCTTAATTTTTTGAGAAATCTTCTGAAGGATCAGAGTTATGTTGCACTTGCCTATATGACCGGAATCCTGCCGATAAAGAAGTACGGCGAACACTCGGCGATAAATATGTTTACGGAAATTGCTATGACCAATCCTCGTGAACTTGCTGAATTTACCGGATTTACAGAAAGCGAAGTAAAAGCATTGTGCAATGAATATGAAATGCCCTTTGATGAAACAAAACGCTGGTATGACGGGTATAATCTGAAAGGTGTTTCTATTTATAATCCTCGCTCCGTTGTTATGTCAATGACAGGGCATGACTATGATAATTACTGGACTTCAACAGAAACTTACGAGGCGTTGAAAGTCTATATTGAGATGAATTTTGACGGTTTGAAAGATAAGATCATACAGCTTATAGCCGGCAAAAAAATCGAAATAAATCCCAGAAAATTTCAGAACGATATGACAACTCTCAGAAGTGCGGATGATGTTTTCACACTTCTGGTTCACCTCGGGTATCTGACATATGACTTTTATACTAAACAGGTATGGATTCCGAACAGCGAAGTTGCTCAGGAATTTATTAATTCCATTGAGGACGGCGGCTGGGAAGAAGTTGTGAAAGCGATAAAATCATCAGATGACCTCCTGAAAGCCACACTGAACTGCGACGAAGAAAAAGTTGCATATCTGATAGACAAGGCACACACTGATAACACTTCAATATTAAAATACAACGACGAAAATTCGCTTTCCTGCGTAATCTCATTAGCATACTACTCTGTACGTAAAACTTATACTATCGATCGTGAACTTCCTGCCGGAAAAGGTTACGCCGATCTGGTTTTCCGACCAAGAAAAAATAACGATAATCCTGCAATGATTGTTGAACTCAAATATGATAACTCCGCTGAAGGTGCAATAGAGCAAATCAAGAAAAAGCAGTATGCCGATTGTCTTAAAGATTATTCCGGCGAAATTTTACTTGTTTGTATCAACTATGATAAGGAACAAAAAAATCATACTTGTAAAATCGAAAAAATTACAAAGTAACAGAAATTTTATTTGAAACTGCCTTAAAATCAAAAAAATTGATGTCATCTATTTCATAGTGAAAACACCATTGAAATCTGAACCCTTTAGTTCAGAAATCAATGGTGTTTCTTTTATAATCTACGTATTTATGCGACTTTTTTAAGTCGTATTTTCTTTTTGTGAACTGGACTGAAAAATGGAGTGCAGATGAAGGGCGTGGGTATTCTATAAGCTGCACGGCTCGCGATAATGATTATGCCTACGCTGACAATATTTCAATGGCAATGACATTTGCTACATAACAGGTCTGCGTGAGAATACGAAGTACACGGTAACTGTCGAGCCTTGTTCTTTCTGAGGAAGAGCAGAATGAATACTCCGTAATAACTGCGGCTGCTGACGGCAAAACAGAAACGGTCGAGGTCATATATGACTTTTCTTGTGAGGATGGTTGGACGAATGCGTTCGTGGGCGAGAAAGCTTCGGACTGACTGCTATGCCAAGCTCAGGAGCGATATATGGCTCAAAGATCGATACCATAACAGGCACCGGAATACGCCGTGATGAATACGGCGATTACTGCTGTGCTATGGGGGCTACTGCAACGATAGATTTTTGATTGAGCTTGAAAACGGTACGCAGTTTACTACAAAAATATGCGACAGTAAGGGCTATGCCGATGATGGAGATGGCAAATAACATTGGTTCGGCGGTGAGGGCTAGTCTGAAGCGTGAGGCTGTCGCTTACGATACAGCTCGAAGCAACGCTCCGGATGACGTGCTAAGACAGCAGTTTTCGGACAATTTTACAGCTGTTTCCGTAAAGCTGAAGAACAAGGAACGTCAGCTTAGCGACTTCCTTGAAAAGACGGGTCAGCTCCCCGATAACGCTCGTGCTCAGGTTCTTGGCTTTGGCAGGAGTCAGGCTCAGAAGGCTGTCTGGGCGGAGAAAAATGACTTGACAAATAAGAGCTTTAATGATATAATACGCTTAAAGAGACAATTATCAAATGTTGAGGTCAGAAAATGGTATCTTGCACATGATAAAACGATTCCTGATTTGATTAATAAGTCATTACCTATAGAGCAGCAGGCTCGTCAGGCTTGTGAACTCAGAAATAAATTTCGAACACAAGCTCGTGATTTAATGGCTGATCAAAATGAACGTAAAAAGCTTGATGTCACAGATCCGAACAGGAGCTTCGAAGAACTGCTTGCAGATAAAATGGAGCGCAAGAGTCTTACAAGAGAACAGGCAATAGAAGATATTCTTAATACGGCTACGATAACCAGAAAATCAGTTAATAAATCTTTAGGATTGGAGGAATAGTATGTATCATTACAATATATGCAACGAGCCTAACGGTAAAATATTTCAAATGCAATGCCGTGCTATTGAAAAATATATTCCTTCGATAGCAAAGGAAAAACTGCTTGAAGATATTGACGGCTCAGCAACTCAAATATACACTTTGAATGGGAATAAAATTACTGTTCACAATAGCAATTACATAGGCGCAGTTTTTATTGAATCAGAGATTGCGCTTGAAAAATATTTCAATTAAAACGCTCTATAAAGGGCGTTTTTATTATATTTAAAATTAAGGAAAGAGGTGGAAGTGCATGATAAAACCTTATTGTACACTCTTATCAGAACCAGAAAGGGGCTCGCCTGATTATCTTGTATATGTTCAGCAGATACTCAGGCGCAAACGCCGCAAAAAAATGAAACAAGGAAAATCAAGACGTTAACACGTCTTATTTTTATACCCATTTTTAATCAGGAGGTAAAAATTATGATCGACAAAAAATTTCTGGAAGATCTCGGTATCACCGACAAGGAGACAGTCGATAAGATCGTCGCCGAGTATGGTAATGATATCCAGACCGAAAAGGATGCAGCGAAAACGCTGAAAACTCAGCTTTCGGAGGCAAATACTCAGATCGAAAGCTTCAAAAGTATGGATGTTGACACAATCAAAAAATCTGCCGAGGACTGGGAAGCAAAGTTCAAAAAGTCCGAAGCCGACAGAGTTGCATTCGAGCACAGGACTAAGGTCAACGGTCTTGTCAAGGGACTCAAGCTCAAGGACGATATTTATGAGAATTATCTCACAAATGCGCTCATCGAAAAGGAACTTAAATTTGACGGCGACAAGCTGATCGGCGGTGACGACGTTATCAATGCTTTTAAGGAAGCTCATCCGGACGCTTTTGTCACCGACAAACCGCAGGTCGATATAGGAGGCAATACAAAAGGCGTTCCCCTCGGAGGCAGCGGTTTCAGCTTTAATTTTGAGGGCGTTCGTCCTCACACGAAGTAACAGGAGGTAAATATTATGAGTCTTAATTATGCAGAACAGTACGCTTCAGCTCTGGCTAACGCATGCCTATACGCAGGTACAGGCTGTAAATGTAACAACGCTTTATGAAAAGAAAAATGAACTGGAACAAGAAAACAGGTGCCTTGAAGAAGTAAACGCCCGTGCCGTAAAGCTCTATACCGAACTTGATGCCATCGTACGTGAGGAGGAAAACTTCTCCGTCAAAACCCATGTCCACGACGAGATGGGTGAACTGCTCGGACTTACCCGTCATCTGATAGCACAGAAAGAGGCTTCTCTTGACAGCTTAAAAAGTATTGGAAAACGCTGGGAGCAAATCACATCTACCTTAGGAGCCTGCGCAGACAGCAATGAGGAAATCTTTGATTCAGATAAAACACTCACAGAGCTTACGGAGGCGATCGCCAGTATTGGCGTAACACTTCATATAAAAGGCGAATTTCCGCAAAATCGCAGCACCACTAATTTGCTGCCAACTGCCATTCGTGAATGTGCCGTCAATACCGTGCGCCACGCAGAAGGCAGTGAAATGACGGTAGAGCTTACAAGAACGGATTCCGCTCTTATCGCTGTTATCACCAACAACGGAAATATCCCCGAAAGAGAGATTATAGAGGGTGGCGGACTTTCGGCTCTGCGCCGCAAAACAGAAAGTGCAGGCGGCATTATGCGGGTGGAATGCGCTCCTGTATTCAAACTTGAGATTATTCTTTCCGGAAAGGAGGAATCAGTATGATAAAGGTGCTTCTTGTAGAGGATAGAAAAATGTCCCGTGACAGTATCATCGGTTATATGAAAGGCTCTGATCGCTATGAGCTTGCAGCACAGACAGCCAGCGCAGGTATGGCGGAAATGCTCTGTATGCAAAAACGGATTGATTTAGTCCTGATGGATGTATGTACCGCAAACAATGAGGATGGGATTGAGGCAGCTGCTGCGATCAAGCGGCATTTCCCTGATATTAAAGTGATTATCGTCACCGGAATGACCACTGTTGATCTGATTGAAAGAGCAAGGCGGGCAAATGCCGACAGCTTTTGGTACAAGGAGATCGAGGGCGATGAATTGCTTGACGTGATGGCCCGCACAATGAATGGTGAGCATATTTATCCTGACAAAACGCCTCATGTACAGATCGGCAATATGACTTCAGCCGAGATTTCAGGGCGTGAGCTTGCGGTATTGAGATTGATGGCAGAGGGAAATACTGATGCAGCTATTGCCGAAAAATTATGTGTAGGCGTGTCGGCAGTTCGCTATCATGTCACACAGCTGCTGCAAAAGACAGGCTACCAAAATCGTGTCAAGCTGATTGCTGATTTAATCAATCAGGATTTCATTGTTCCCGGATTGTAACACGACCGATGTTCCTTATTGAAAAACAGATGTGCAAAGACGAAATCCGTCTCCGCTTGTGTCCGGAGATGGATTTTTTATTTTAATCAAAAAATCAAACTTTTTCAGAAAAATGTGAAAAACTATCATTTCTGATAGGGCGCTTTTTTAAAATATCCTTTATAATTAAAATAGTGAAGGTGTCCGTATTCGGAACAGAAAACCTGCAAATAAAAGTCAAGACTAAAATCGATAATTTAGATTCTGAATATTTGTAGGAGGTCTATATATGAAAACTAAAATCTTTAGCCGTCTGCTTTGCTTTTCGCTTTCGGCGGCAATGCTTCTGGGGATTTCGAGCGTCAATAAGAATGAAGTAACAGCGGCAGGAACTTATGACTGCACCCTGACAATAACTGCTCCAATACCGGGAGAAGTTCCGAAGCGGCCTGTACTCAGCGGCTCTTCTATGAAGTATGAAATATTGGGCTATCTCTGGGATGACTCCAGCAACATTTATGACAACTGCGGTACTTATATACCGGATACTGAGTTTATGGATTGGTATACCGATACAGCCGAATCATTAGGCGATGACTTTGGTAATGCCTTTGAAACATTTGATGATGGACACGAGTATAACCTGTCAGTCATGGCTAAGATAAGTAACTATTCTTTACCTGCCGGTACAGAGGGAGAAGTTACCTTCATTGACTCTGTATCCTCAGAAGAACTCGGAACTGGCATCTGCTCCTATGTGTCTGTATCAGATCTTGTTATGCAAATGCCGGAGGGCATATCCTTGCCGTCCTGCCTTACAAAAAACGATACCCTTGTTCTGATCGGCGATATCCCAAGCATGATATGCGCTCCGGAGGGACATGAACACACAGAAGGTGAATATTGCTTTGATGACGAGTATCACTGGAGGGTCTGTTCAGAATGTGAAATTGACTTGGCTTATACAAAATCAAGCCATTATGTCAGCCATTCAGCTACTGAACCGTGGACGGTGACAAAAAGTCCTACTGCAACCGAAACAGGTCTGTGGGAAAAGAAATGCAGTGCCGGCTGCGGTTATGACTATGACAGTGTTGTTGTGCCGTGTCTGAACGACCAGACCATTGTAAGCTCCTATGAAGATCTGAGAGATGCGCTTGCAAAGGGTGGAAAACAGTGGATCACCATCAATGTTTCCGGCGTTACAAAATGGATCACACAAGAGGATATGATTTACGACAACGGTCTTATTGTGAACGATCCCAATGCCGATATTACCATTGACATGAACGGCTGCGGTATCTCAAGAGAAACAGGAAGACCGGATGATGCACTGTTTGAAGTCAAGGCAGGCAAACTGAGAATACTCAGCAGATCTCTGAAAGCGTATCCTAACGATAGTAGTAATCTGCATTTTACAAGTTTGTCGGCTGACTGTACACTGTTCAAGGTACACGAAAACGGAAGCCTCAGAGTCACAAACGTAACAGGACTTTATAATGTAAGACCAAGTATCATTTCTGAAGGAAATCTTCAGATAGACGGCGGTGATTATAACTGCAGCATTACCAAATTTGACACGAATAGCAGTCATCCCGTTTCATGCATTCTCATCAAAGGCGGAAATGCCATTATCAGCGGCGGTAAGTTTGATTCTGAGGGGACTGCAATCGGCGTTCTTGGAGGAAATCTCACTATCACAAGCGGTTTCTTCGGAGGCTGGGACAACGCCGTGTATTTTAACAACGATGCCACAACGGTAAACATCTACGGCGGGCAATTCGATAAATCTAATACAACACAGGGGTGGTATCAGGATTATGGAATATGCGCATTAAGGGGGACGCTGAATATATTTTACGGCAGTTTTTATGGCGATAACAACGCTGTATTCGTTTCCGGCAATGTAAAAGCTGTTAATATCTATGACGGATATTTCAAGCAGTATGGAACAGGAGCAGTCACCGGCTCAGCAGCATTCAGAAGCCTTTCCAAAAATACGAAAATCTATCAGGGAACATTCGTTGGGCCAAAGGGTATCGTTTGCGGCAGTGGGGAATTTGCTTTAGAAGAATATCTTTTCATTGGTAGAGCAGGCGTGACAGTTACCGATGACGATATGCCTGTTGACATAAGTACGAAGGCGGACTTTTTTGGCGAATCATACCTTAAAATTTATAGTGATAGTGACTACCCGATTATTACGAAGGAGCCGGAATCTGTTGATGCTTTTTCCGGTGATGAGGTCGTGTTTAAAGTCGAGGCGGAAAATGCGACAAGGTATGAGTGGCATATTTTCGATGCTGATGATGAGACCGAACAGCCTTATTCATGGGAGGATTTAAAGAAATACTATGATGTGAGCGGAGAAAATACCGATACACTGGTGATACATAATGTGAAGGGTTGGTTCGACAACAAGGGTGTCTGTTGTACCGTTTACAGCGACAGCGACTGGAATTATTCAAAAAATGCCTATCTGACTGTTCATGTCAAAGGCGATGTCAACAACGACGGCGTATTCGGCGTTTCTGACGTCGTTAAGATGCAGAAATGGCTTCTGTGCGTCGGTGAGCTTACTAACTGGGAAAACGGAGATTTATGCGAAGACAATGTTATCGACGCTTTTGACTTATGTCTTATGAGAAAAATGCTGATTGAACAATAAAAATGCACTGTTGATTGATTTGCAGTGCCATAGCGTATCAGCTATAGGTCATCTGATTTAACGAGACAGGGCACAAAATAGTCTGCATACTGTGTTGCTGCTCTTCTTTTCACCATGATAAATGATTTGTATTTCCGGGCTTTTTATCTCAGGCTTCTGCATTTTTCTCAAAAAAATTTGAAAAAAATGTGAAAACTATCGTTTCTGATAGGGCGCTTTTTAAAAAATCCTTTATAATTGAGAATTGTGAAAGTTTTCGTATTTGAAACAGAAAGCAGGTGATAATGCGTGCGCAGGGTTATTGTGAATATGAAAGATTATATTTTTGCCGACGCTGTGGCGCAGTCGTTACAAGCGGACCAACAAAGTGATTTTAATGTAATATTGACAACCCAATATGGAGGAATTGCGACAATATGGCAGGCAATGTGAGCCATATGCTGTATTGATGGAGGTCAATGGATATCCGCCCTATGTGCTGAATGAAAGGTTAAAATCCGGGATGCCATCAAAGAGGTCAATCCCGACTGCAAGATCGTTCTTGTAGTAGACGAAAACTCGGAGAAAGAAGTAGCCAAAGAGGTCAGAAAGGCGAAAAAAGCCGGGAGGATAGACCAATTCATTTACGGCTCTATCAGTGCTAATTACCTTGTAGCACTGATGGACACATTATAATAAATTTGCTTTCTCCTTTTCAGGCGTGAAATCACTTTGTACACGATCTGACAGGAAGAAGGCATTTGATGACAGCGATATAATTTAAGATAAGATGCTGTGAGGTGCTTGGAATTTCTGAATTTGATGCAGATATTTTTGAAAATCAGGTTGAAAAAATTATTGTTCCAACGGGATCTCCGCTGTAAGTTCCGGGTATTTCTCGGCGATATATGCGCAAGCTCTTTAACCATTAAATAATCCATATTCTCCTCCTTTCTGCCGGAGCGGACGCTCCGACAAAAAATTTTCTTGACAAATTCTTCATTTTGTGATACATTTAATTTGAACATCAAGAAAATAGAATTGAATATCTCAGCAGATATATGGGACACGATAATATTCAGCACACGCTGTATTATCTGCATCTCACGCAAAAACTTTTTCCTGTATATCGGGATAAGCTAAGAAGCCTTACAGAAAATGTGGAGGCGGCTTATGTCGAAGAATAAAGGGAACAAAAGCAACTTCTTTATCTATGTGAAGGGCTTCATAAATGATATGCGGATTGAACTGAAAAGCGAGAAAACAATTGAAGCATACCGGATTTCGCTGAACGATTTTCGCAGCTATCTCTCCATACAGCACGGAAAAAAGGTTGATATGATAACCTTCGATTATGTGACCGAGGATATCATCAGAACTTACATCAGATGGGTATCTGATAACAAGAGTGTTGGAACACGAAATGTCCGGCTTGCAGATATAAAAGTCTATGTCAGATATGCTGCAAGAAAAGATATTGAGCTTGTTTCGCTGGAAATCGCACTGCATAGCTTGAAGTCTAAAAAGGTATTGCCTAAAAAGCATAACTGGATGACAAAGGAACAGGTTCTCGATCTTCTGGAACAGCCTGAACATACAATGATCGGTATCCGTGACAGGTTTATCATTTTGTTTCTGTTTGGTACAGGTGCAAGAGTGAGCGAGATCGTATCTGTCAAGCTGAAAGACTTTTGTTTTGGCGGAGAATATCCGTACATTAGAATCACAGGCAAAGGTAATAAGCCGAGAATCGTTCCGATTTCAGACAAGGAATTTCTTGTCAATCTTCAATATTATTGCAGCCTTTATCATAAGAACAATGATCCGCAGGATTATTTGTTTTACACAACTAAATTTGGTGACCGCAAAAAAATGTCAGTTGATAATATTCAGCGTATTTGAAAAAGTACAGTCTGAAATGCGATAAGGTTGATTCATCGGCGATGAGTGTTCACCCGCACCTTCTTAGGCACTCTTATGGAGCGCATATGTACCGTTCGGGACTTTTTCTGCCGGAGATTGCGTTGCTGCTCGGTCACGAATACACAACCACAACTGAAATCTACGCTGAAACCGATGCTGATATGGCAGCGGAAGTGTTAAAGAAAACGCTTGGTGAACGTTCCGCTGAGAGAATGTGGGATGACCTCACAGAAGAAGAAAAACTCAAAGCATTAGGCTTAAAGTAGGAGGATAATTATGCCGATAAAAATCAATACCTATTACCGTAATTGCTGCTGTATTATGCTTTTTGTCGGCATAATACTTTACGCAGCATTAAAACTAAATTTTATATATTGATATTTTTATGGCTGCGGTGTAATTTCATAAAATTAATAACGAACAAGATGAAAATGAGTAAAACTTTTTAACGAAGGGGAGAACAAAAATATGTTTGAACAGGATTTCATTTTAAGGGAAATTGAACAAATGGTTGCAGCTATACTAAAATTTGTTTTTGGTAAAGATATAGGATATTCTTTGTCATTGTCGATAGATAATTTGAATAAAAAGGAGAAATCTGACGAACTTCTCAGAATGATAGACAACGGTAAAATCTACGAAGCTATTGAGGAGCTTTACAATTGCACAGGAAAGAATAAAGACGATCTTCTTATTGGTTTTAACTTTTTTTCGTATCTCTGCGGAAAAAGCGAGGATTTCTATGAAAAATATAATTTATGCTTTGAGGATATGGAACAGGAAATGAAGACGTTTTTTGAAAGATATGGATTAAACGAAGAAATGTTCAATCTTATTTTTATGAAGATGTAATTTTGCTTGTTAAGTAACTTATCTCAGTGTTTTTGTAAATTGAATGCACAAAGATTTTCGATTTACTCTATTAAGGAATCACTGATTAAATCCAGTGCGTAGGTTGCGCAGTCAGATTTTTCGTCAGGTTGTATAGAAATTTTGCAGGCATACTGACGTATGCCAAGGAATTTCTGTGCAAGATGACGGAAAATATGCAAGCAAGATGCGTGCTGAGCCGCAAGGCGTGATTTATTCAGTGATTTCTTAAAATTTTATATAAAAATAAGCCCGAAATTGGTTCAATCGAACTTTTTTCGGGCTAAAAATTTATGTTAATTTATTCTGTAATGCCATAAGTATTTCTGTATTCAAGCATTTTATCGAGATATTCCTTACCGGGAACGATGCCGCTTTTAATAGCATCGATGATATCAACCATTGTAACGATAGGATAAACCGTAACTCCGAAATCACGTTTTACCTCCTGAACAGCCGAAAGCTCGCTTGTACCTTTTTCCATACGGTCAACAGTGATTACCATACCGGTTACGTCAACATCAGCAGCAGATTTTAACTTAGGCATAGACTCACGCATAGCCTTTCCGGAAGTCATAACATCGTCAATAATAACGACTTTTTCACCGTCCGTGAGAGCTTTTCCAACGAACATACCGCCCTCGCCGTGATCCTTTGCTTCCTTGCGGTCGAAACAGTAGGAAACATCGATTCCAAACTTATTGCTAAGAGCTACGACAGCCGAAACGGCAAGAGGGATTCCCTTATAAGCAGGTCCGAAAAGAGTTTCGACCGGAATGTTGTTTTCATGTATGCATTCAGCGTAATATTCACCGAGTTTAGCAAGCTGAGCGCCGGTCTTGTAATTTCCGCAATTGATAAAGTAAGGAGCTTTTCTGCCGCTTTTTAGTGTAAATTCACCGAATGTAAGCACTCCGCAGACAACCATAAATCTGATAAAGCTTTCTTTGTAAGTCATTTTAAATTTACCTCCGTTTAGTATATAAACTCATTTTGTTTCAAAAACAAATCCGCAATCCGGGCAGCGTGGATAATCAATATCCATTTCAGTCTCACATTCAGGACATTTTTTCGTCGGCAGCTTGTCAATAGAAGTATCCAGATCGGTTTTGAATCTTCCGGCGAAATTAACGGGTTTTGTATACCGGAAAAATCCGGCAAGCATTCCGCATTCTGCGCAGTAAAACCCAAGTGTTTTGTCGAGAGGAGTTTCGCAAAGCTTTATATTCTCCTGATAGAATGCGGCAACAGGGTAGGCACGGTAATATCCTTTATCGACACTTCTTTGTTCCATTCTGAATTCACCAATTATCATCGGTTTGCCGCAGTTTCCGCAAATCATTTAATTCGCCTCCTGAAATCCCAGAAATTGGTATTAAAAATCCATAATTCTATTATAACTCATTTGTGATAAAATTGCAAGGGATAATTATAAAGATCGTAACAAGTTGCGCATCAGAACTTAAATTGTGAGTTCAATTTGATTTCCCTCAAAACAGATCACAGAGCTTTCATAATATCCGTCACCACTGGTTCGTGGGCCGCTAATCACTTCATAACCATCTGATAACAGCTTCGCCGTTAATTTATCAACCTTATCTGCACTCCCTAAACTGAATGCAATGTGAATATAACCGGTTCGGTCGACGCCTTTTTCACAGTCGAGCATATTAGGTTTATTCATTAGTTCCAGTCTTGCTCCATCATTAAACGATAGAAAATAAGAACGGAAGTTAGTTTTTAAGTTATGGTATTCATTATTTGGTGCTGCATCAAAATATTTTATAAAAAATTCCTTGGCAGATTCTAAATCGTTCACATACATTGCGATATGTTCAATTTTCATAAATTCCTCCTGATATAATTATGAACAAAAATTAATTATAATTTCTGATTGATAGTATTTCTCTTGAAATTTTACTTGTTCCATTATTTCTTCTTTAGTAAAAGACATATTTTCAGGACATACCACCCATTTTTCTTCAACATCATCAAATCTATGAATTATAGCAATAATTTTGCCTGTGAATTTTTCAACAGCCTCATCTACTCCCAGTATGTAAGCGTCCTGCTCTTCTCC
>ENA-UOJL01002759-UOJL01002759.1-human-gut-metagenome-genome-assembly--contig:-P47-NODE-2759-length-13544-cov-6.569798_pt1 | contig 13544 bp, 9 predicted proteins | sample MGYA00242347_ERZ723894 | MGnify/ENA metagenome assembly ERZ723894
CCTATGAGCAAGCTCATGTGGGCTTAGACCTTTTGACCCTGGCATCATAAAATAAAAAACCGTACATTCATTATAGAATGTACGGTCCTTTTTTGTAAAGATGAAATACGCTGTCAGGCAGCGGATAGCATCGAAGATGGTACGTGTGAGCTTATTTGTCGCTTAAAAGCTCCTTCGCACTGGTCAGCAGTCCCGCCATGTTCTGAATTTCGGACGGAATGATGATCTTTGTAGACTTGCCGTCCGCAACCTTTTCCAGAGCCTCCAGACTCTTTAAACGAAGTACAGAATCATCCGCTCCTGCATCCTTGATGAAACGCAGACCGTTTGCAGTCGCCTGCTGGACTTTCAGGATTGCTTCCGCTTCACCTTCTGCCTCACGGATCATCTTTTCTTTCTCTGCTTCTGCGCGCAGGATTGCAGACTGCTTTTCTGCCTCTGCTTCCAGAATTGCGGATTCCTTTTTACCTTCTGCTACCAGGATGGTAGATTTCTTTTCACCTTCGGCACGCAGGATCGCTTCACGGCGTTCACGCTCTGCCTTCATCTGCTTCTCCATCGCATCCTGAATTGCTGCGGGAGGAATGATGTTCTTTAATTCGACACGGTTTACCTTGATGCCCCAGGGATCGGTTGCGATATCCAGGGATGCACGCATCTTGGCATTGATCGTTTCACGGGAGGTCAGGGTCTGATCCAGTTCCAGGTCTCCGATGATGTTACGCAGGGTTGTCGCGGTCAGGTTTTCAATCGCCATGATCGGATTTTCAACTCCGTAGGTAAACAGCTTGGGATCTGTGATCTGGAAAAAGACAACGGTATCGATTCGCATCGTAACGTTATCCTTTGTGATAACGGGCTGAGGCGGGAAATCCGCTACCTGTTCCTTTAACAGTACGCGCTTTGCAACCTTATCGACAATCGGCACTTTAAAGTGAAGGCCAACGCTCCAGGTATCCTGATATGCGCCGAGACGTTCTACGACATAAGCCTGCGCCTGCGGTACGATCTTGATGCAGGACGCTACAATTGCAATTGCAAGAATTAAAATAATGAGTATTACCAATCCACCTATCATAATTACCCTCATTTCCGCGGTCTTACCGCATGTTGTCAGCAGTCTCTCTGCTGTTTGTTACAAGTTCTTCTGTTTCGATCTCGTCCGGAACAACGATCAGCTTCACGCCGTCGATCTTTTTTACAATGACGACGGTACCCTCTTCAATCGTCCCCTCAGTTTCCTGAGATCTTGCTGACCACTCCATGCCTTTGAGCGTAACCTGTCCGCAGCTGTGCAGGTTATCAATCCTGCCGGTCACGATACCGCGTTCCCCAAGCATGCTGTCCACATTGGTCTTCGCCCTTCCAACATTGAAATAGCGCATGGCAACCGGTCTTGTAAAAACAAGCATCAGCACGGACACTACCAAAAACAGGATGACCTGCACCAGAACCGGCGCACCACAGGCAGCTGCAATCGTCGCAACAAGAGCCCCGGCTGCAAACCAGATTGTCGTCAGCCCCATCGTCGCAAGCTCAATCAGCACAAGTAAAATCAACAGAGCCAGCCAGGCAAATACTTCCGTCATGTAACTCCTCCTTTCCTGTGACTTATGACTATCATACTACAAAAATCATGCCCCGTCTACCAAAATACATGATGTCCGATCACAATACCTTCCCTGCTTCCTGCCCGCCTAAAATGCGTCGCTATTCCAACCGGGGTGCTTCCCGCCATCGCTTCCTGTGCCGCCTGCAGGCAGCTTGCCTTGATCTTTCCACTTGCGACAACGCGTCCAACCTGTCCGCTTCCCGCCGGTGTAAACTGTCCCGAAGCATAGATAACTCCCTTGACCGTATTCGGATAAGCGCCGCTTCTGACCCGATTCATCACGACTGCGCCGACAGCCACCTGTCCTTCGTAGGGCTCTTCTCCCGCTTCACACTGAATGAGCGCCGCCAAAAGCACGCTGTCGTCCGCAGCCAGTGCAGCAGCCTTGTTCGCTTCCTTTTCCGCCTGCGCTGCCTTTTCCTTCTTCTGTTTCTGTGCGGCAGCTTCTTTTTCTGCCTGCAGTCTCGCCGTTTCCGCTTCCTCGCGCGCTTTTACCTGCTCAACCGTCTCTCCGTAATCGATTTCAAAATCAACCTGGACATATTCCGAAGACACATATCCGGTCTTTCCGCCGTAATTGACCGCAACCCAGTCCGCCGTGATTTCCTGATCCTCGCTGAAACGGATCTGCTCTTCATCCACGACCTCATACTTTGCACCTTCTTCCAGCAGATCATAAATCGCAGCATCTCCTGAAGGTTCTTTCCGGATTCTCAAAGCGCCTGTTTTGGTCGTTGCCACAATCCGTCCCGCGTCTTTTGCCTCTTTCCGCGCTTCTTCCCCAAACAGCAGATAATCGTTATTCGCCCAGCCGGTCAGTTCGCCGGACTCAAGCTTTGTCCATCCATCCCTTTGTTCCAGCACTGTACCGCCACAGTCTGCATACAAATACCCTGCAAGCTCTGCCTCGCTGTCCGGTTCCGTCCTGACATTCAATACATTCTGGACGCTCGTCATCACGATCGTTCCGGTCAGGTCGTCCATTTTCGTTCCATCGCCGGACGAAGCCTTGGTTTTGCTGTCCGCACTGTCGGACGCTACATCCGTTTCCTGCCCGCCGACTGCGCCGGTCGCTGCATCTGCCGCATCATTTTGGAATGCTGCGTTCGGACTGACCTGTTCCTTATCCGCTCCTGTCAGCCACGCCTCCACGCCAACGCCCTTGTGCCAGTGCGCGCTTTTGCTCGATTCTGCCTCTGCCTGCAGACTGCTTCCGGCCGTCCACAAAAAGACGACTCCCAGCGCTGCAGCCCGCAGCCAGTGCTTCCCCCTTTTCTCACATTTTCTGCTCCAGCCCATAAATCGATGATCCTTTCTATCCCCTCATATCCGCAGACAGTAACGATAGCTGAGCCTCCATTGATTTTCCGCGCCTTTGGCGCTCCCAAAATCGGCTCATCAAATGTTACAATTATATTACATGATTAGCGTCATCATATCAAATCCGTCAATTACTGTCAAGTGTGCGCCCTGCGAGGATTCTATTGTCATGAATACAAAAAAGGCGTGTGAAAAACAATCCTTTTCCACATGCCTTTTTTCGCTCTTTTTCTGTCAGAAACAATGGATTCTTATCATCTTCTGACGATTCCCTTACAATGCTGTTGGGACAAATGCCCCGGCTATGATACTGTTTTAGTAAAAAACGTGATGTCCGATTACCTGTCCGGAACGACCGTTATTTCTTCTGAAAAACAGCTTGCCGCCGACCGGCTGTGCACCGGCTAATGCTTCGATTGCTGCCTGATAGCAGGCTGCATCTGCCTTGTCACTGCTCAGTGCCCTCTGCAGCGAACCGTTTCTAACAGGGGAAAACTGTCCTTTTGCGTAAACAACCTCGGTGATCGTATTGGGCTGCGATGCACTCTTGACGCGGTTCATGATGACATTGCCTACCGCAACCTTACCAACGTAGGATTCACTGCCTGCTTCACAGTAAATAATATTTGCAAGCAGTTTTAATTCCTCTGCGGATATCGCTGCGGTCTGCGCCGCCTGGGCAGCCAAAGCTGCCTGCTGGGCTTCGGCTGCGATGCGTGCTGCTTCCTCGGCTGCTGCCTTTGCCTGCGCCTCCGCTTCGAGCCGTGCTGCTTCCTCGGCTGCCTTTGCCTGCGCCTCCGCTTCGAGCCGCGCTGCTTTCTCGGCTGCTGCCTTTGCCTGCACCTCCGCTTCGAGCCGCGCTGCTTCCTCGGCTGCTGCCTTTGCCTGCGCCTCCGCTTCAAGCTGCGCTGCTTCCTCGGCTGCTGCCTTTGCCTGCGCTTCCGCTTCGAGCCGTGCTGCTTCCTCGGCTGCCTGTACTTCTTCTATCTCATTCTGTGCTGCTTCACTCGCCTCTGCCTGTAAAGCTGCTGTTTCATCCTGCTGTACTTCTTCCTCTGCAAAGAATTCATCTTCGGATGCTGTTGCTCCTGTCCGTTCAGCGATCACCTGCTCATTGGCTGCAACAGCCTCTTCGTTGGAAATCTCTGTCTCGACCAGATTTTCAGCCGGTACCCATCCTGCAATTTCTCCCGCCTGGATCTGCACCCAGTCGTTGTACTTTGCAAGGATCGCCACATGACCGTCATCCATGACCTGACCAACCACCGCAGACGCTCTGTTTGCTTCTGCATGAATGTCCAGCATGTCTTTCGCATCAATGACACCGATACCACTTGCCATAGCGGTTGTCGTATATGCACCCATCATCATAACAGATGTTAAAATGCCGACTGCACTACGAAACAACTTTCTGCCTTTTCCGTTCATTCTTACCTCCATAAATCTTACTCTGCTTCCCCAGCCATTCTGCCGGTGAAATTCAGGAGCTTTTTGTGGGACGCTCCTTGTTACAGAGCTGTTTCAATTGTTACAAACTTATTAACAATTGTTACGCATGATATGATAGCAATATTACAATCAAATGTCAAGCCGTTCGCCCGGAACCACAAATTTCCGTTAGTTCCCCACAAAGTTTTTTCTTCTATTGTGATATTTCTACAACAAACCTCCGAAATCATCGCCTTTTTCTTACTATTTTTCAAAGTTTTCAACAAACTCCGCTTTAACACAGTAAATTCTCTTTTCATAAAAAGGACATCAATTTCTGCGGTTTTTTCGAATTTTTATAGAAAAAAAGAAGACCTGACGGGATTATTTTTTCCATCAGATCTTCCTCTATACCAGTTTTTAACATTTTTGTAACAAACTATTTTACAGGCTTCTGGACTTCTCCACCGCAGTGATGACCGCATCGGTCACTGCGCCGCGGAAGCCTTTTTCCTCTAAAACGCGTACCGCCTGAATCGTGGAGCCTGCCGGGGAGCAGACCATATCCTTTAACTCTCCCGGATGCTTTCCGGTCTCAAGCATCAGCTTCGCGCTGCCGAGCACAGCCTGTGCAGCGCATTCATATGCCTGGCTGCGCGGCATGCCTTCCGCAACTGCACCGTCTGCCATCGCCTCGATCAGCATAAAAATCCAGGCAGGCGCACAGCCACTAACGCCGGTCAGCACATCCATCAGACGTTCCGGAAGCTCAACCGTCTTGCCGAAACTGTCCAGGACAGCTGCCGTTTTTTCTTTCATCTCAGGAGTTACCCTGCTGCCATAGCAGACTCCGGTACAGCCTTCCCCGACCAGCGCCGGCGTATTGGGCATCGCACGCACAAACGGAAGCGGCGCGCAGAACTGCTCTTCCAGCCACGCAAGGCTTTTGCCTGCCGCAATGCTCAGAATCGTCTTACCGGTCAGGTCAATGTCGCTGATCTGTCCGATCACTTTCTCCAGAAACTGCGGCTTTACGGCAAGAATCAAAAGCTCTGCCTGCCGCGCAGTTTCCAGGTTATCGCCTGTCACCGTGATGCCAAACATTTCATGCACTTTGCTTTCCGTCTCCGCCGTTTTTGCAGAACCGTAAATTTCCTCCGGCACAGCTAAGTGATTTCTCAAAACTCCTCCAATCATCGCCTGCGCCATATTTCCAAGTCCGATAAAACCGATTTTCATCTGTGCCTCTCATTTCTGCGCACGCTTTTTGCGCATGTCGAGTTTGTGTCAAGTGCGCGCAGACACAAATCTCGAGCTTGAAAAATATTATTTTTCAAGCTTCGACCTTCTTTCAAATCGCCCTCTGCCGATGCGCTTCATACATCAGAATCGAAGATGCCACCGCCGCATTTAGCGACTCGACTTTGCCCTCCATCGGAATCCGGATATAACAGTCCGCAAGTTCTGCAGTCTCTTCCCGCAGACCGTTGCCCTCGTTACCGATCAGAAATGCTGTCCCCTTTGTGTAATCCTGACAGGCATAGGAATTTTTCCCGCGCAGATGCGCCGCGTATACGCTGACACCCGCCTGCTGTACCTGATGAACCGCCGCCGCAAAATCGTCCGCATAATAAAACGGAACGCGGTAGATGCTGCCCATCGTTGAACGGATAACCTTCGGGTTGTACAAATCGACTGTATCCCGGCTCATGATGATCCCGGAAACGCCTGCGCCCTCACCGGTTCGCAGCATCGTACCGAGGTTGCCAGGGTCCTGTATATTTTCCAGAAGCAGAAACAGCGGTGCTTTGTCCCGCAGCATTTCTTCTATATTATAGTGAAACTGTTTCAGCACGCATAAAACGCCCTGTGGCGTGCAGGTATCCGATATTTTAGAAAAAACGCTGTCGGAAACGACTTCGTAGCCAACCTCTTCCAGATGCTCCCTGCAGCTGCATTTTTCCAGAAAGGATTCCGAAACATAGACCTCCTGCAGCTGCTCTCTCGGTGCTTCCAGAAACATCTTCACACCCTCTGCCAGAAAAACGTCCTCCGTTCTGCGCAGCTTCGACTTTTGATTCAATTGTACCAGCCTTTTGATCCGGCTGTTGGATGCTGCAGTAATCATGCAGGTTCCTCCGTTGATCTTTATGAAAACGCACAACGGCCACACACGTTTCGTGTGCAGCCGCCCCTTTGCGTCCTGTATCGTCAGGTGGCCAGCGCTTTGCTGACCTGATAATGATATTCGGGAATTTCTTTCTGCATCGCAAGTGCTTCCTCAATATCATAGTCTACAAATTCGCCGTGTTTGTAAGCCACAACACGGTTCGAGCTGCCTGCGCAGAGGATGTCTGCCGCATAAGCGCCCATGATAGAAGCATAATAACGATCCAGACAGGTCGGGCTGCCGCCTCGCTGCATGTACCCCAGGATGGTTGCTCTGGTTTCCACACCCGTTGCTGCTTCAATTCTCTTCGCCATGGAAGTAGAATGACCGATACCTTCTGCATTGATGATCAGATGGTGGGTTTTGCCCTTTTTCCGGTTGTTGATAATATTGTTAATCAGCTGCTGCTCGTCATAGTCGTACTTTTCAGGAAGAAGGATATCCTCCGCGCCGGTGCCGACGCCGCACCACAGTGCGATATAACCAGCATTTCTACCCATTACTTCGATAATACTGCAGCGTTCATGTGAAGATGAAGTATCCCTTACCTTATCGATTGCCTGCATCGCGGTATTGACTGCCGTGTCGAAACCGATCGTATATTCGGTACATGCAATATCCAGATCGATCGTGCCCGGCAGACCGATCGTATTGATCCCAAGTCTGGACATCGCCTGCGCACCTCTGTAAGAGCCGTCGCCGCCAATAACAACCAGACCGTCGATGCCGTGTCTGCGGCAGATCTCCGCGCCCTTTTTCTGTCCGGCTTCGGTCTTAAATTCCAGACAACGTGCGGTTCCCAGAATCGTACCGCCCTTCTGGATGGTATCCGAAACGCTGCGGGCATCCATATCTATGATTTCTTCATTTAACAGGCCCTGATAGCCTTTTTTAATGCCTTTTACTTTGACGCCGTTGCAAATCGCTTTCCGAACAACCGCACGGATTGCCGCATTCATACCCGGCGCATCTCCGCCGCTTGTAAGAACTCCAATTGTCTTTATCTTAGCTGCCATTGTTCCTCCTGTCTGCCGCTGCGGGCTGGACTTCAATCTTAAGATTTCAAAATCCGTAAAACCATTTTTTATTTTAATCGAAACGGGCTTTCTTTTCAATGGTTTTGTGAAACTTACATCAGCTTTACGTTTTCTTCTCCAAACAACTCTTCCAGCTGCTTTAAAAGCGCCTCGTCCCCATGAACGGTCTGATTCGCCCCAAGCTGCTTCATCGCGCGCGGATTTTCCACATAAATCACCACAGTATCCTTGCCGTCGGAAGCTGCGATTGCCGAAAGCAGCTTTTTTTCCTGCTGCTGATAGGCTTCCATCGTCGGAAACTTAATCCAGAGCTTTTTGGGAATTTCGTCAAACGTCTGCACGGATTCACAGATCAGCTTCGCATCTTTGTCCTCCTCTGCAGAAACACGCCCCCGCAGGAGAACCTTTTCATCCTCCATCAGCTTGCTGCCGTACTGCTCATAGGTTTTCGGGAAAACGATAACTTCAATCGTTCCAACCAGATCCTCCACCTGTAAAAACGCCATCACCTTATCGTTTTTGGTATATTTGATCTTCTTTTCCTCGATAATTCCGCCGATAACCGCCTTTGCTCCGTCCTGAATATGGACGCTGTTTGTCTCCTCATCCAGCATAAAATCTGCCGTCGTATTAGAAATATTCCTGCGCCAGAGCTGCTCGTATTCCTGCAGCGGATGCCCACTGACATACACACCGAGCACTTCTTTTTCAAAGGTCAGAAGAATTTCCTTCGAATATTCCCCGACATCCGGGAAGCGGATTTCATAGTTTTTCTTTTCCGACTCGTCCACCAGATCGAATAAGGAAAGCTGTCCCGCCATATTATTTTTCCGATTCTGCTGATTCTGATCCATCAGCTGCACAAATACGCTCATAAACTGCTTGCGTGTTCCCTCAAGGCTGTCGAATGCACCCGCTTTGATGAAGTTTTCCACGTTGCGCTTATTGACTTCCGTATCGGACATTCTGGAAAGAAAATCCTGCAGGTTTTTGAACACGCCCCGCTGCTTCCGCTCTGCGATCACCGCGTCCGCAACCGGATGTCCTACACCCTTGATCGCAGTCAGTCCGTACCGGATTGATTTTCCCGATACCGAAAATCCCGGCTCTCCCTCGTTGATATCCGGCGGCAGAATCGCGATTCCCATCTGGCGGCAGACCAGAATGTATTCCGCCACTTTTCCGGGGTTATCGATTACAGAAGTCATTAGGGACGCCATAAATTCCACCGGATAATAATATTTCAGGTAAGCCGTCTGGTAAGCGACAACCGCGTAGCATGCAGCGTGGGACTTGTTGAACGCGTATTTTGCAAAATCCATCATTTCCGCGTAAATTTCCAGACCGACCTTTTCCGGAATGCCCCGGGCCACACAGCCGGGCACGCCCTCCTCGGGATTGCCGTAAACGAAATTCGCCCGTTCTTTTTCCATGACAGACTGCTTTTTCTTGCTCATCGCACGGCGAACCAGGTCGCTTCGTCCCATCGTGTAGCCGCCGAGGTCGCGCACAATCTGCATAACCTGCTCCTGATACACGATACAGCCGTAGGTCGGAGACAGGATCGGTTCCAGCTCCGGACAGGAATAGGTGATTTCGTCATGATTGTTTTTTCCTTTAATATATTTTGGAATAAAGTCCATCGGCCCGGGACGGTACAGGGAAATACCCGCGATGATATCCTCCAGGTTCTGGGGCTTTAGCTCCTTCATGAAGCTTTTCATCCCGCCGCTTTCCAGCTGGAACACGCCGTCCGTCCTGCCGGTGCAGAGCGAATCCAGCACTTTTTTATCGTTATAATCCAGATGTTCCATATCGAGCTTCACACCGGTGTCATGCTCAATCATCTTGACCGCGTGGTCGATTACTGTCAGGGTTCGAAGCCCCAAAAAGTCCATTTTTAACAGTCCGAGCTCTTCCAGCGTCGTCATCGTAAACTGCGTTGTGATCGAACCATCCGACCCCCGTGAAAGCGGTACAAAATGATCTGCCGCCTCCGGGCAGATCACAACCCCTGCTGCGTGCATCGAGGTGTGGCGCGGCAATCCCTCCAGCCGTTTACTCATATCAATCAGCACGTGCACCTGTTCATCGCTCTCGTAGAGCTTGCGCAACTCTGCATTCATTGACAGTGCCTTATCAATCGTCATGTTCAGCTCGTTCGGGATCATTTTTGCAATCGAATCCACAAAGGAATACGGCAGATCCATGACACGCCCGACGTCGCGGATGACACCCTTTGCCGCCAGCGTACCGAATGTGACAATCTGCACAACCTTTTCTTTTCCATATTTGCGTCCGACATAATCGATGACCTCCTGTCTGCGTTCATAACAGAAGTCGATATCGATATCCGGCATGGAAACTCGTTCCGGGTTCAGGAAACGCTCAAACAGCAGGCTATAACGGATCGGATCAATATTCGTGATATGCAGGCAGTAGGAAACGATGCTTCCAGCTGCACTTCCACGTCCAGGTCCTACCGGAATACCGTTTTCTCTGGCATAGTTGATAAAATCCCACACGATCAGGAAATAGTCCACATATCCCATGCGCTTGATAATACCCAGCTCGTATTCCAGACGCTTCTGCAGCGTGCCGTCGTCCTCCGGATAGCGCTCTTTCATGCCGTCAGTGCACAGCTTGTTCAAATATCCCCAGGAATCATAGCCCTCCGGCACATCAAAATGCGGCAGCTTCGTCTTACCAAACTCGATTTCCACATGACAGCGGTCTGCAATTCGCTGTGTATTTTCCACTGCCTCCCACGCATAGGGAAACAGTCCCTTCATCTCTTCTTCGCTTTTGACGAAATACTGACCGCCCTCGTAACGCATCCGGTTTTCATCGGAAAGCTTTTTGCCGGTCTGGATACACAGAAGGATATCGTGGGGCTTTGCGTCCTCCGCATAGGTGTAGTGCACGTCGTTCGTGCATACTAACGGAATGTCCAGTTCTCGCGACATTTGTAAAAGCGCCATGTTTACGGTCTGCTGCTCCGGGATCCCATGATCCTGCAGTTCCAGGAAATAATTATCCTTCCCAAAAATCGACTGATACTTTAATGCGCATTTTTTTGCTTCCTCCGGCAGTCCTTTCTGGATATAGCGCGGCACTTCACCTGCCAGACACGCAGACAGCGCAATAATTCCCTCGTGAAATTCCTCCAAAACCTCCATATCGACACGCGGCTTGTAATAGTACCCCTCCGTAAAACCGCGGCTGACGATTTTGCTCAGATTCGCGTAACCAGTATTATTTTCCGCCAGAAGCACCAGATGGTAATACCGGTCATCCCCGCCGGTAATCTCCCGGTCAAAACGGGAATTGGGCGCAACATAGACCTCACAGCCCAAAATCGGATTGATACCCTCTGCCCGCGCCGCACGGTAAAAATCGATCACACCGTACATTGCGCCATGGTCGGTAATCGCCGCAGCCGTCATGCCCAGCTCCTTGACTCGTTTTACATATTCTTTGATTTTATTGGAACCGTCCAGCAGGCTGTACTCTGTATGGACGTGCAAATGTGCAAATGCCATATTTTTGTAATTTCCTATTCTTGTTCTGTCTGAGTTTCCTTTGCTGTCCCATCGGGCGCAGAGAAGTCAAAGGCAGGGCTTTCTGTCCCGTTTTCTGACTTTTGCCCGCTCTTTGTCACAGACTTCGTACCAATGCTGCCTGTCCGGTCGGATGCTGCCGCATTGTTTTCACTGATGCTGTCTGCTTCCCGGTCAGATACAGCGTTGTTTTGACTGACTGCGTTTTGTCCGGACACATCACCGCTTTCATGAACCTCTTTTACACTGCCTTCTCCGCTGTCTGTCAGTACAAGTCTGTCGTTTTCCACTTTCCATGTCTCGTACCAGCTTCCTTCCGCGTCCGAAAAGTTGACATGAATCCTATCGTTTTCCCCGGATAAAATCTGTATTTTCCCGGAATCTGATCCAACCTGCCGCAGGATACTCTTTAACACTGCTTTGCCGTTTTTATACTGTAACAGCTCTTTTTCACGGATTTCTTCTAATCGATACTCTGTCAGTGTGCGCAGGCTGATGTCATAATATCCCGGCGCGGCTTCTGTCCCGGCAGTCCATGCCATCAGATCGCCGTCATCGTCCAGTTCAAAGTGCCCCATCTGTTTTAACAGGCGCACTGCTCCTTGCTCCTGCACGCCAAACAGCATGTCGCTGACGCCGGACACTTCGTAGCCACGATACAGCACAAAGGCGCTTCCCAGCTTTTCCAGCTCCTTAAAGGCAAAATTCTCTTCTTCCAAAACTGCGCCGTCCGCGCCGACAAACCACAGGTCGCATACCGGCGCGCCGAACGCTCCGTCGTACCTGCCGATCGCCGCAAACGTTTCTTTTTTGCCGTTTCCATCGTAATCCGCCGTCTCTGCAAAACACAGCGCATCGTCCGGGTACTCCTGTACCTCCAGAATCTGTGCAACCGCCTGACCGACCGTCGCGCGGGCTGTTTTCTGCACTTTATTCAACCGGTTTTTCGTAAATTCGTTTGGAATATCCTCCAGGCTCTCCAGCGCTTCTTCCTGCTCCAATCTAGACGGGAAGAAAAATCCATCCCCGCTGATCGTCTCCGATGCTTTGGTCAGCTTTCCCTGATCCAGGCTGCTGATACACCAGCTGTACTTCGCAACCGCATGATCGATTCCTTCTTCCTGTCCGACCGACTGCCCGGCTTCTCTGCAGCGATAGGCAATTTTGTCCTCCCCAATTGCATAAAACCAATAGGTATATTCTGTATTTTCATCCGTCTGCGTGTAGAACTGCTCTTCCAGCTTTTCCTTCCATGCCTGTGCCTCTTCATCCGAATCCTCTGCAGACACATACGCCAAATATTCCGACGCTGTCAGCTCCCGATACGAACGCTCTGCAAATCCATCCGCTGTTCTTTCATAATAAACAGGAACCGTTTCTTCTGCACTGTCCCATTCCGAAACAAGCGGATCGTACACAGTCTTCTCCGCAGGATAAAACGTACAAACGCCGTCCTTTGTTGCTTCGATCGTCTCGGCATCCTCCAGAAGCTTTTCGCACTTTTGATCTTTTACCGTCCAGACAGCCGCCTGTTTTTTGCCGGAGACTTCCGTTTCCAGAATAACAAACGGATTCCCAATTCCCGTCACCTGCTGCAGTCCGGTTACGACGATTCCTTTTTCCAGAAGCCTTGCCGACTCGCCGTCATAATACCAGAGATCGCCGGAAATCCGCCCGCGCGCTGTCAACGGCGTGCTCTCAAACATCAGCAGAAAGCTTTCATTTGCGTTGCTGTCATACTTCGCCATGTTCTGCAGGCAAAGCGTCTTATCACCGTACTCCTTCTGTGAAAGAACTGCCGCCAGCGCTGCGTTTTCTGCACGGCTCAGACGGTCGTGTCCCGCCAGCTTACCGGTAAACGCATCCGATTTCTGCGCGTATGCTTCATAAACGGAGTCGGTCACTTCTGTCATCAGAGCCGGAATTTGAGGAGCTGTTGCTGCCGCAGATTCTGTAGCGGTGTCGGTCTGCGTTTCGCCGGTCGCAGGCATCTCGCTGTCTGCTGTTGCCGCGGTATCGCCGTGCTGCGCTTCTCCGCCGGTCGCTGTTGTGCCGCCCTGTATCTCGTCATCGGTCGCAGCGGTGCTATCCTGCACCTCATCATCGTTCGCTGCAGCGGTGCCGGTTCCTGTACTGACATTCTGTGTTTCACCTGCTACAGACGTCTCGCCCTCTGCTGTTGCCGCAGCATCGCTATCCTGCGCCATAGCGTCTGTTGTTTCCCCTTCCCAAAAGCTCTTTCCGGCTTGCTGCGCTCGCGCTGCATATTCACTGATATTCGGCGTGCAGCCTGAAAACAGCATCGTTGCCGCCATCAGGCATGCTGCTGTTACCTGTTTTCTTTTCATTCGTATCGATCCCCTTATTTTATGATGCCAGGGTCAAAAGGTCTAAGCCCACATGAGCTTGCTCATAGG
>ENA-UOJL01002762-UOJL01002762.1-human-gut-metagenome-genome-assembly--contig:-P47-NODE-2762-length-13528-cov-4.277741_pt1 | contig 13528 bp, 10 predicted proteins | sample MGYA00242347_ERZ723894 | MGnify/ENA metagenome assembly ERZ723894
TAGCGTTTTCTTCCGGAGGCAGATCATAGAGATTCTTGTCAGCAGCTTCGCCCGGATGAATCTTGTTCTGGATACCGTCCAAACCGGCCATCAGCAAAGCAGAGAAAGCCAAATAGGGATTGGCCATCGGATCGGGGAAGCGAACTTCAACGCGACGTGCCTTATCACTGGAAACGAATGGAATACGCAGAGAAGCAGAACGGTTACGGGCGGAATAAGCAAGTTTCACAGGAGCTTCAAAACCCGGGACTAAACGACGATAGCTGTTCGTTGTCGGATTCGTAATCGCGTTCAAAGCACGAGCGTGTTTGATGACGCCGCCGATGTAATAGAGAGCCGTATCAGAAAGCCCTGCGTAGCCGTTGCCGGCGAAGATATTCTTGCCGTCTTTCCAAATAGACTGATGAACGTGCATACCTGAGCCGTTGTCGCCGACAACAGGTTTCGGCATAAAGGTTGCAGTCATGCCGTAGGCTGCTGCCACATTCCAAACTGTGTATTTAAGAATCTGAGTCCAGTCAGCGCGTTTGGTCAGTGTGCTGAACAGCGTACCGATTTCGCACTGGCCGCAGCCGCCGACTTCATGATGATGAACTTCAACGGGAACGCCCTGTTCTTCAAGAAGTTCGCACATCTGAGAGCGGACATTGTAGAGAGAGTCAACCGGAGGAACTGGGAAATAACCGCCTTTGACAGTAGGACGATGGCCGCTGTTGGCGCCGTTCATATCCTTGCCGTTGCTCCAATAGCCTTCTTCACTTTCGATTTTGAAGAAGCTGTGATTCATTGTGGTGCCCCAGCTAACACCGTTAAAAATGAAGAATTCCGGTTCAGGTCCGAAGTAAGCATTGTCGCCGATACCGGTGCTCTTTAAGTAAGCTTCAGCACGATTGGCAACGCTGCGGGGGTCGCGATCGTATCCCTTGCCGGTAGAAGGCTCAACAACGTTGCAGGTCAGGATCATTGTCGGAATATCTTCGTCGGCGAACGGGTCCATACGGGCGCTGTCCGGATCCGGCATCAGCAGCATATCGCTGGCCTCAATGCCTTTCCATCCAGCGATGGAAGAACCGTCGAAAGCGTGACCTTCTTCAAACTTGTCTTCATCAAAAGCAGAAACCGGTACGGAAACGTGCTGTTCTTTGCCTTTGAAATCAGTGAAGCGCAAATCAACAAATTTGACGTTGTTGTCCACAAGCATCTGCATGATTTCAGCGCTGGTCTTAGCCATGGATATCTCCTTAGTAAATTTGGACGTAGCAATCAAAAAATATGTTCAACAAAGCTTATGCAAATTTCGTGCCAATTTTCGACATGCACGAAATCATGCATTCTCAAAGAGCCTCAGTAAGCAATCGCAAAAACTTTTGTAATGATGCACCTTTTTAGTGCAAAAAGGAACAATTTAGGGATTTTTTTATTGATTTTTGATCCGCAATAGAACATTGCGGCGAAATGGTGCATTTCTTCCGAGTGAAACAATTAGCGGCCGAAATCAGCCGCATAGTTTGATGTCGTACGCTGAGATCCTGTCAAAGAAAAGCTTCAAGCACCTCGTTTAAGAAAAGCCAGCCCTTCTCTGTCGTTTTGATTCTCTTGAGATGGTCGCAGACAAGACCTTTTTCTCGAAGTTCCGTCCAAATCGACTCAATAACATCGAAATCGAGGCCGGTCCTCTCGGTGTAAAAATCGAAGGGCACGCCCTCTCTCAGCCGAAGCGCATTAAGCATGAATTCAAATGGCAAATCTTCCGGATCAATGAGTTTCCGCTCGGCGATTTGAGTCTGATGCTCTTTAAACGATAAAAGCCATCGGGCCGGATCGCGATAGTTATAAAAACGCTCCGGACGTCCTTGAATGGTTATTTTTCCGTGGGCACCGGGACCGACGGCAAAATAATCTCCGAACTCCCAATAGTTAAGGTTATGCCTGCAGCAGTACCCTCCTTTGGCATAGGCAGACACTTCATAGTGATCAAAACCGCGGGCTGCGGTTTTATCCCCGACCAAATCGGACATATCTGAAAGCACATCGTCATCAGGAATCCCTTTGGGCGGAAATTTGGCAAAATAGGTGTTCGGCTCCAGGGTCAGCTGATAGCAGGACAAATGCGTCGATCCGAAAGAAAACGCGGTTTCCAGCTCTTCGTCCAGTTCCTGAATAGTCTGGCCGGGAAGCCCAAACATTAAATCCAGGTTGAAGTTCTCAAAGATCTTTCCGGCGCTTTCTGCAGCCCGCCTGGCTTCCTGCGAGTTGTGAACCCGGCCTAAAGCCCTCAATTTAGCGTCATCAAAACTTTGAATTCCGATCGAAAGCCGGTTGACTCCGGCCTCCCTGAAGTCTTTAAATTTCTGTTCCTCAAAAGTGCCGGGGTTGGCTTCCAGCGTAATTTCGATGTTTTCGTGGAACGGAATATTGTTGTCGGCCGCTTCAATGATTCTGCCGATGGTTTCCGGCGCCATCAGAGAAGGAGTGCCGCCCCCGAAAAATATGCTCTTCAGCTTTCTTCTCTGGACACGGGCGCCCTGCTCTTTGAGCCCTTCAATGATGGCAGCCTCATAGAGTGCTTCCGGCGCCGGCCCTCTCAAGCCGTGAGAATTAAAGTCGCAGTAAGGACATTTTTTTAGGCACCACGGCCAGTGAATATATAAAGAAAGCGGAAGTTCTTTCAATTTACCAATTCCAACGTTCGGTTAATAAAGTGCGCATTTTTCTCATGGCTTTGCCGCGATGGCTGACGGCATTCTTTTCTTCGGCCGTCATCTGAGCAGCGGTCTTTCCGTCCGGCGTCACGATAAAGAAAGGATCGTATCCGAAGCCGCCCTCGCCTTTCGGTTCATAACCGATCGTGCCGTTCCAAAAATCAATCGCGATCAGCGGCTCGGGATCGTTTTCATCACGGACGGCGACAATAACGCAGGTGTAATGAGCGTTACGATTGTCTTTGTCTTCAAGTTCTTTAATCAGTTTTGCGTTATTTGCAGCATCTGAGCTCGGCTCGCCGGCAAAACGTGCACTCAGTACGCCGGGCGCGCCTTTTAAGGCATCCGAGCAAATTCCCGAGTCATCGGCAATGGCCGGAAGACCGGAATGTTTCGCCGCCCATCTGGCTTTTGCCAGCGCATTTTCCACAAAGGTACCGAAAGGCTCTTCTGCAGAAGGGATTCCCAAAGAACCTTGAGAAATCACTTCGGCACTCATCGGAGCAAGAAGCTCCTGCATTTCTTTCATTTTCTTTTTGTTATTGCTGGCGAGAACAATTTTCTTAGACATGTCTTTTTACTCCTCGGCAAGAGCTGCTCTCTGAGCTGCAAACAGCTGCTTCAGGCCGTCTTCAGCCAGCTTGAGCAAAGCATCGAGGTCTTCCCGACTAAAGGGTTCTCCTTCAGCGGTTCCCTGCAGTTCAACAAATTTTCCTGCGTCTGTCATCACGACATTCATATCCGTATCACTTAAATGATCTTCGTCGTAGTCGAAATCAGCAACTGGAACACCTTCATAAATACCAACTGAAAGTGCAGCGACTTGTCCTTTGAGCGGAGATTTTTCCAAGGAGCCGTTTTTAATGAGCCAATTGACGGCATCAGCGAGTGCCACATATGCACCGGTAATCGAAGCGCATCTTGTACCGCCGTCTGCCTGGGTCACATCGCAGTCAATTTTGATCATTCTCTCGCCGAGTGCTTCCATGTCCACCACTGCGCGCAGAGATCTTCCGATCAGACGCTGGATTTCCTGTGTGCGGCCGCTTTGCTTTCCTTTGGCGGCTTCTCGGTCCGTGCGAGTACCGGTAGCGCGCGGCAGCATTCCGTACTCCGCAGTCACCCAGCCTTTTCCCTGATCTTTGAGCCAGCCCGGGACCTTTTCTTCAACCGAAGCGGTGCAAATGACCTTGGTGCCTCCGACTTCAATTAAAACGGAGCCTTCGGCGTATTTTGTGTAGTGACGTGTGATCTTTATCGGGCGCAGTTCGTCTGCTTTGCGGCCGCTGGGACGGTTCCAAGTTTCTTCTGTCATTCATATCTCCTTCAACAATGTTCTGTCATTCTAATGAAGGCAGATTCGTAAACCATAATTTCCACCCGATCCGAACCTTGTGGAAGTTAGAGCCGGCTTCAAGGAAGGTAAAATACGGCGGCAGAAAGACCGTGCAATCCAGTTCAATCAAGCGCGGCAGAGAAGGAGTTTTGAATGAGTAATATTTCGAGTATGACGGGTTACGCGAATGCCAAAGTCCAGACCGACATGGGCTTGCTGAGCATCGACATGAGAAGCGTTAACTCTCGTTTTTTAGACTTAAGTTTCCGCGCTTCCGAAGAAATTCGTTTCCTCGAACCGAAATTCAGAGAGATCATCTCCGGCAAAATCGCCCGCGGCAAGATGGAATGCCGCTTGAATTTAGTGGATTCCGGCTTATCGGCGGATACGGCCTTAAATGAAGAAGCCCTCAACAAGCTTATGGCTCTTCAGACGCAGGTCTTAAAGACAGACCCTTCCGCCACAGCCCTGCGCGTCGCCGACATTCTGAATTATCCCGGCATCGTCGCCGCTCCGGTCCCCGATCCCGAAGTCTTCGCAAAGCAAGTGCTGACAGGCTTTGAACAGTGCCTCGCTGCATTTAACGAAAGCCGACAGCGTGAAGGCGCTGCTTTAGCTCAGGTTCTGCTCAAATACTGCACACAGATTGAAGACCTCGTCAATACGCTTCGTCCTAAGATTCCTGAAATTCTTCAGGCGCAAAAGGACAAACTCACCGAAAGACTTGAAGAAGCATTAGGCACCACGCTGGCAGACGGCGCTCAGATCACCAAAGAAGAAGTCAATGAACGCATCCGTCAGGAAATCACGCTTTACGGCATCAAGCTTGATGTCAACGAAGAGATGGAAAGACTGTGCACCCACGTCAAAGAAGTGAGAAGAACACTGGATCGCGGCGGCCCCGTCGGCCGGAAACTCGACTTCCTGATGCAGGAACTCAACCGTGAAGCCAATACGCTCGGCAGCAAAGCCGTTTCAATTTCGATGACGGACACGTCCGTCAATCTGAAGCTCGTGATTGAATCGATGCGCGAGCAAATTCAGAACCTCGAATAATTTTTCTTTTTCTGATAATCGAAGGGGCGCCCATCGGCGCCCCTTCTTGTTTCTTTAGCAGTTCAAATGATTAGTTCTTGCTGCGGTCGATATGACGGTGAGCAGAGATGAACGGCATCATGGAGCGCAGGCGAGCACCGACGACTTCAATCGGATGAGCGGCCGTCTGAGCACGGATGGAGCGAAGCATCGGAGCGCCGACTTGGTTTTCAAGGAGGAAGTTCTTAGCGTAAGAACCGTCCTGAATGTCGCTCAGAGCTTTTCTCATCGCAGCGCGAGCCTGGTCGGAAACAACCTTTGGACCGGTGACGTAGCCGCCGAACTCAGCGTTGTTGGAGATGGAGTAGTTCATATCTGCCAAGCCGCCTTCGTAGATCAGGTCAACGATCAGCTTCATTTCATGGCAGCATTCGAAGTAAGCCATTTCAGGAGCGTAGCCGGCTTCAACCAGGGTTTCGAAGCCCATCTTGATCAGTTCGGCAATGCCGCCGCACAGAACGCACTGTTCGCCGAACAAGTCGGTTTCGGTTTCTTCTTTGAAGGTGGTTTCAATGATGCCGGCCTTGCCTGCGCCGTTGGCAGCAGCGTAAGACATGGCGACTTCACGGGCTTTACCGGATTTGTCCTGGTAAACAGCGATCAGCTGAGGAACACCCGAACCTTCGGTATAGGTGCGGCGAACGGTATGGCCGGGAGCCTTCGGGGCAACCATCCAAACGTCAAGGTCGGCTCTCGGAGTGACCTGACCGTAGTGAATGTTGAAGCCGTGGGCAAAAGCCAAAGCAGCGCCTTCTTTCAGGTTCGGTTCGATTTGTTTTTTGTAGACCTCGGCGATCTTTTCGTCAGGAAGAAGGATCATCACAACATCTGCGTCTTTTGTCGCATCTTCGATTGTGGCTACCTTCAGACCGGCAGCTTCGACTTTCTTCCAGGAAGCGCCGTCTTTGCGGACACCGACAACGACGTCAACGCCGGAATCATGAAGATTCTGTGCGTGAGCGTGGCCCTGGGAGCCGTAACCGATGATAGCGACTTTCTTTCCTTTGATTAAAGAAAGGTCGCAGTCTTTGTCGTAATAAACTTTCACTTTAATTTTCCTCAAGTTATGAAGGTTGGAACAATAAATTAGAGGTGGAGCATTCGATCTCCGCGGCCGATGCCGCAGGAACCGGTGCGAACCATTTCAAGGATGCATTCCTTATCAACTGCTTTGAGAAAGGCATCCAGTTTGTCGGAATTACCGGTTAATTCAATGGCGTAGGTTTTATCCGTCACATCAATAATGCGTCCGCGGAAAATGTCGTTCAAACGTTTCATTTCCTCGCGATCCTTGCCGACAGCACGAACCTTGACAAGCATGAGTTCGCGTTCTGCGTACTCGCCTTCCGTCAAATCAACGACTTTAATAACTTCGATTAAGCGGTTGAGGTGCTTGGTAATTTGTTCGATGATTTCCGTGCTTCCCGGGCTGACAATGGTCATACGGGAAACCGTCGGATCTTCGGTCGGTGCAACGGTCAAAGATTCAATGTTGTAGCCTCGAGCGGAGAACAATCCGACCACGCGGGAAAGTGCTCCCGGCTCGTTTTCCAAAAGAATAGATAGAACGTGTCGATTCATCAGATTTTCTCCGAGCCTAAGATCATTTCCGTCAGTCCGCGTCCGGCTTTCACCATCGGCCAAACGTTTTCGGTCGGATCCACATGGAAATCAAGGAAGACGAGTTTGTCTTTGTATTTGCCGAAAGCATCCTTCAGGGCTTGTTCGACGTCTTCAGGACGATCGACCACAATACCGATGTGACCGTAAGCTTCCGCCAGGGCTTTAAAGTCCGGTGTCACTTCCATGTGAGAATGGGAGTAGCGGCGGTCATATTCAAGTTCCTGCCACTGACGAACCATACCAAGATAGTTATTGTTGAGCAGGATGATCTTGGGCGCTACGCCGAGCTGCTTAGCAGTGGCCAATTCCTGAATATTCATCTGAATGGAACCGTCGCCTGTGACGCAGACCACCGGTTTATCGGGATGAGCAACGCAGGCACCGATCGCATAAGGCAGGCCCACACCCATCGTGCCCAAGCCGCCGGAAGTCAGCCAATGGCGGGGCTTACGGAACTTAAGGAATTGGGCACACCACATCTGATGCTGACCGACGTCGGTCGCCACGATCATATCGTCACCGCCGACTTCCTGCAGCTTCTGAAGAACATACTGAGGCTTAATCACCGTATCGCTGTTTTCGTAGTGAAGGCAGTCTTTTTCACGCCAGCCGTTGATTCTGTTTTGCCACGCGGCAAGCTTTTCAGGATCGGGACGCTTGTCGGTGGTTTCGAGCAGATTGAGCATGTCGGCGATGACTTCTTTCACGTCGCCGACAATCGGGATATCGACTTTCACGCGTTTGGATATCGTGGACGGATCGATATCAATATGAATAATCTTGCGGCCAGGCTGTGCAAAGTTGGACGGCAAGCCGACAACGCGGTCGTCGAATCTGGAACCGATTGCGATCAGAACGTCGCAGTTCTGCATCGCCATGTTAGCTTCGTAGGTTCCGTGCATGCCCACCATGCCGAGGAACTTTTTATCGTCGGATGGCATGGCACCCAACCCCATCAATGTTGAATTGACGGGAATGCCGAGTTCAAAAGCTAAACGCTGGAGCAGTTCGCTCGCATTGGCAGAAACGATGCCTCCGCCGATATGGATCAAAGGACGTTCAGCCGAGAGAATTAATTGCAGTGCCTTTTTGATCTGGCCCAAATGGCCCTTCGTCAAAGGTTTGTAAGAACGAAGTTCCATGTTTTCCGGATATTGATATTCGCAGATCGCTGCGGAAACATCCTTCGGAATGTCGATCAAGACAGGGCCGGGACGGCCGGTTTTAGCAATATAAAAAGCTTTCTTAATCGTCTTGGCTAAGTCTTTTACATCTTTCACCAAGAAATTGTGTTTGACACAAGGACGAGAGATGCCGACGATATCCACTTCTTGGAAAGCATCCTGACCGATCGCGAGGGTATTGACCTGACCGGTAAAAATAACCATCGGAATGCTGTCGGCATAGGCGGTCGCGATGCCGGTAACGGCGTTAGTAGCGCCGGGTCCGCTGGTGACCAAGGCTACGCCGACTTTATTAGATGCTCTGGAGTAGGCATCTGCAGCATGAGCTGCACCTTGTTCGTGTCGAACAAGAATGTGTTTGAATTTATCCTGCTTATAGATCGCGTCAAAAATATTCAGCACGCTGCCGCCGGGATAACCGAAAACGTATTCAACGCCTTCTTCGGCAAGCGCGCGTACAAGCATCTCTGACCCGTTCAGACGTTCTGCGGGTTTAGACCCTTCTTGAGATTTCATTAGGAAATATCCTTTCAAAGTCCACGGGAAATTGATTGGAGGCGAACACTCTGCTTGTGACGGAGGCCCGCATGTTCTAATACCGACGCCGGCTCATTCTTGCGGAATGGTTGGGTTCAGTTTTTTTATTCTTCTTGTAGAAGACTCTTCCAATATAGCGCAATAAACGCGGGAACTTTAAATCTCAGAAAGAAATTACTTCTTCTCGATTTCTCGATGAATAATCCGATTAATCTCTGTCGGCGTGACCGGCTTCTGTACGATAAGCGGGAGTTCCATCAGGTTAACCGCTGAATCCGCAAAGTCCAAACCCTCGGTCTCTTCTTCGTACTGAGCCATGATGGCATCACGAGAAGTGGCCGTGCTGATAATCGCCGGAATCTTGCGTCCCAGAACACTGCGGATGCGGAAGATCGATTGGAGACCGGTCAAACGGCTGGGACCTAAGTTAAAGTCAGAGAAAATAATGTCTACCGGCGCCTCCTCAATCAACTGAGCAGCGAGTTCAGCATCAAAGTATTCCGCCCTTCTCACTTTGGCACCCCAGCCTTCTAATAACGTTGCCAGGCTCTCACGAATCAAAGGATCGTCCTCAATTAACAGGACGTTGACATCCTCCAGAGAAAAAATCCGATTCGGCTGTACGGGCGGCTGTACTTCCGTCGTATCTACAGACGTTTCGATTGCCATTTCCAAGCGGAAGATAGAACCTTTTCCTACTTTAGAAATCAGTTTGAGTTCGATATTCAGAAGTTTGCAGATCTTATCGACAATCGAAAGACCTAAGCCGAAACCCTCTCGGGATTTGTGGCCGGCGCCGCCGCGGTAATAAGCCTGAAAAAGTTTAGCTTGATCTTCTTTCGTAATCCCGCAGCCCGAGTCGGAGACAGTAACAACAAGCGTGTTCTTCTTTGTTTTCTTTGCCCTCAGCAGGATACCGCCGTGCTCGGTATAACGTACGGCGTTTCCGATAAGGTTACGAAGCACCCGTTCAAAAAGCAGTCCGTCGGTGACGATCATCAGAGGCTCGGCCCTCACTTCAAAAGTCAACCCCTTGTGTTCGGCCATCGGCGTAAATTCATTCGCCAATTCAGAGAACATTGAACGAATGGAGACTTCGGTAGGCCGAATCTTCATCGTCTTGGAATCCAGCTTCGAAATAATCAGAATCTGATCCACCAGCGTCGCCACCGTATTGCAGGCCTTCGACAAATTATCAATTAAAGGTTTAGCCTGTTGATCGGCCTGCCCCTGAAGAATAGAGATAAAAATGCCCATAGCCTGGAGCGGCTGACGGAGGTCATGGTTAGCAGCCGCAAAGAATCGTGTTCTTGCAGAGATCGCCATTTCGGACGCTTCGCGGATATAGTCGGCCTTCTGCCGCTGGAAAATCAGCTGCTCCATCAAGAACTCTCGTTCAAACGAACGATAGATGCCTTGGAGATAAATCTTATTCAGACGGACGCCGAAGTAGAAAATAATGAGGAAAAGAATAAGCGTCCAGAATAAAGCGATAAACAAGGACGGCTCGTATATCAGGACGAGCTTCAGAATCGTCGGAAGCAGCGTTGCCGGAACGAATATCCAAAGGGCGGGAAGCCAGATGGCGTAAAGCGGAACACTGCCGAATGTCACGCCCACAATCATGGCCAAGAGAATCATCTCGACAATGACGTTGTCCGGAACCATGAAATAAAAGCCTGCAAAACCGATAGAGAGACCCGACACCAAAATCATCTGGAGCGTGCGGTTCTTCCAGTAATGAAAACGCTTGTCCATGGACGGCTCGTTGAAGAAGTCATCCGCAGATTTCATGCTAGCCAGCGTATGCATCACATTAAAAGCCAGCCAGAGCGCCATGACCCAGCCCCCGACATAGCTCCAGCAAGTCAAGGTAAAAATAAGATACAGCAGCATGCGGATCGCAACGACCGCTGTCGTCCGGTGCTTTAAAACCGACAACTGACGAAGCTGCACCTTGGAAGCTAACCGAGCGCCTGAAAGATGAAGATGGTAATTAGTCGCCTCGGGAGGGTTCGGCTCAAAAATGGTTTTAAGGCGCTTAATAGCAGAAAAAATCATTTCGGCACTCCCGCAACTCTAAAGTTTGGACAGCCTTTCATCGTGAGTTCTGCCATGTTTGACTGAACATTGAGATGTGCCTCAGAGCCGACTACAAGTGTGGCGGTTTTCATTTCGTGCCCGAAAGGCAACCCTGAGATAAACGGGGTTTTAGTGCGCCCTGCGATGAAACTCAAAGCATCTTCCAGCCCGTATCCGAAATCATGTTCGGAGGACTTAATTTTCGAGAAATCCCCCAGGACCACGGCTTTTTGGTTATCGATCACTCCGGCCTGCAAAAGGTGATTCAAATCACGCTCTATTTTGTAAGCCGGTTCAGCGATATCCTCGACAAAAAGAATACCGCCTTCGACTTTCGGGAAGTACTTGGTTCCGAGCATCGAACACAAGACGGTCAAATTCCCGCCCCAAAGCAAACCCGTTGTTTGAAAGTCCGAAAACGGTGTCGGGAAAAAGAATTTGTATTCTTCTGCCGCCAATACTTCAAAGAAAGTTTGAATGGTATAAGGATCGCACTTGGGGTCGCCGAGCACAGAAGCCGTCGGCGCCTGCAGGCTCTTTCCGCCGGTCAGTGCTAAATAAGCCGTAGTGAAAAAAGTGATATCGGAAAAACCGGCAACCCAAGTTTCATTAGATTTGATTTTGTTGAAATCAAGGTTCGGTAGGAGCCGGGAAAAACCGTAACCGCCTCGAGCACACAAAACAAGTTCGTTATCGCTGCAAGCCTGCTGAAAATCATTCAACCGAGCGGAGTCGCTGGAACCGCCGAAACGACCGAAGCTGGTGTAAACATCTTCTCCGATGGTTACGTCCCAACCTCTTTCTCTGAAAAGTTCGGCCGCCCTCTCGACGGATTTGAAATGAATGACATTACCGGAAGGGGCGTTAATACCGACTTTATCCATTTGTTTTACCACGGCTCTTTCTTAATTCGACAAAAAAACTTTGGAGTATCCGGAGACAATCTTCCTCCAGTACTCCTGCTGTCACATCAGTGTGATGATTGACTCTTTTCTCGTCAAATAGTTTAAACACACTTTCGGCGGCACCCGCTTTTTGGTCTTTGGCCCCGTAAACCAATCGGGCAAGTCTAGCGCCGATAATCGCACCGGAGCACATCGGACAGGGTTCAAGCGTCACATAGATCGTGCAGTTATCAAGCCGGTAGTTTTTAAGGTTCTGAGACGCATTTTTAAGGGCAATGATTTCAGCATGTCCGCTTGGGTCATGACCTGAGACAACGCAATTATGTCCTCTGCCGATGATGCTGCCTTCTTTATCGACAACGACGGCGCCAACCGGAACCTCTCCGGCCTGACGTGCTTTTGCTGCTTCGACAAGCGCTTCGCGCATGAAATGTGCGTCACGGGAACGATCGATCCGAGAAAGCCGAACTTCTTTCTCTCGGCTCAAGGCTTGATGTTTTCTTTTTTGCCGAATCTCTTCTCGAAAAGCTTCAACTGCAGAAGTTAGCTCTGAGAGCGGAAATTGTGCGATTTGTTCGTTAGATGAAGAGGCCGATACCTCCAAAAGATTTTTAGGCGTGTCGGATATCCAATTTCCGGCTTCGGCTAAGAATTTTTTTGCATCGTCTTCGTGCGGATGCAAAGGATCCCGGGCCGTTGCCTTAAATGCATCGACAACGGTCCGAAGATGGTCGGGTGATTTTGAGAGAGTAGTCAGAGAAGAGCCCCGCCGAATAGACAATTTCACAAAATTCGAAATTAGATCCGTCTGCTGAGGCATCTTGTCACTAGAAATTTAATTGAGACGGGGCTGTTTCCAATTAATATCCGGGCTTTGGTTTGCCACGCCTTCCTTGAGCTCAGACTCAAGGCCTTCTTCATCGTTGGTTAATTGACCAAATTTCTTTAATCGGTCCAAAGCATCCAGCATTGTTCTTGCGCCGTGTTCTCCGACGTAAATATCCATATCGTCGCAGCCATACTGATTTTCTTCCATGGCAGCCAGCGCAGAAGATGCTGCTTCATATCTCTTAGTTAACTGGCGGAAATCCTCTTCGAGAAACACCATCAGTTCCAAGACAGTAATATAAGGCGTACCGGAAAGCTCGGGATGTCTGACAAAAACTGTAAAGACTTCAGTCAGCATCTCATCAACTTCTTGTCTGGTGTTATAGAGCTCATTGATATGATTTTCGGCGACTTCCATAAAATCGTCTAAGTTACTGTAGTCTTCCGGCTGAGGCGTGTGCCGCTCGTACGATTGTATTTTTCCGTTCGCCATCGCGTGGACCTTATGGCCTTCTTCTATCATCTTTGCCAGGTCAGGCGCGGTTTTAAATTTCTTTATTTCGATCTTTTTCATGGCCAAAGTATACCCGAGTTGCCCTTACCTACTTGACATGTTAGCGCGCAGACCTCGGAAGTGAGGGTAAAACCGTGCGAATCGAGTAATTGCGATTTTTTTCCCGATATTGCTTCCGAACCATGAGAATTCTTAAAATGCGAAAGGGACCTCAAGTTAATATGCATGAACGACTTAAAAACTCAACACATTGAGAGGTTCTGCTGCAACGTAAAGAGCAATTACATTCAATGGTGTTGGTATGGGAGATTTTTTGAAATATAAAAGTTTTCTCAGCTCTGTTGAATACAGTGTCGATGACAATTGCCTCTTCGGAAAAGTGATGTTTATCAAAAGTCTTCTGACATATGAGGGCGAGACCTTACAGGAGCTCGAAAAAATATTTCATCAAACTATCGACAATTATTTAGCAGATTGCCAGGCAGAAGGGATCAAGCCGAATGTTCCATGCTCCGGCGACTTTGCGGAGCGAAATCCGGAACGTTTTAAACCGTCCTCGCCTGGGGTAATACATGAGCCGCAGAGACCTCAATCCAATCAGGATTAAACAACTGCTCTTTTAAAAACGTACTGGAGTTCCTCCTCGTTCATTGCTCTATTTAAATCCACATTATGGCTGTCAAAAATCTCTTGAAATACAATAAAATTTCATCAAGAAAATA
>ENA-UOJL01002764-UOJL01002764.1-human-gut-metagenome-genome-assembly--contig:-P47-NODE-2764-length-13520-cov-13.520906_pt1 | contig 13520 bp, 10 predicted proteins | sample MGYA00242347_ERZ723894 | MGnify/ENA metagenome assembly ERZ723894
ACTGACCCGGATGCAGACCGTGTTGGTATTGCCATGAAATGCCCGGACGGTTCCTATGAGCTGGTAAGTGGTAATGAAGTAGGAGTTCTTCTCCTTGACTATATTGCAGCTGGCCGTATCGAGAAAGGCACAATGCCGAAGAACCCGGTTGCAGTGAAATCTATCGTTTCCACACCTCTTGCAGACGCAGTTGCAGAGCACTACGGTGTAGAGCTTAGAAGCGTACTTACCGGATTTAAGTGGATCGGTGACCAGATCGCACAGCTTGAGGCTGCTGGTGAAGTGGACCGTTTCATCTTCGGATTTGAAGAGAGCTACGGATACCTTGCAGGACCGTATGTACGTGATAAGGATGCCATTATCGGATCCATGCTGATCTGTGAGATGGCTGCATACTACAGAAGCATTGGAAGCTCCCTGAAGCAGAGACTTGAGGAGATTTACGCACAGTATGGCCGCTACCTGAACAAGGTTGACAGCTTTGAATTCCCGGGACTCAGCGGAATGGATACTATGGCAGGAATCATGCAGAAATTCCGTGACAACCCGCCGGCAGATATTGCAGGCTACAAGGTAGTGAAGGTTACCGATTATAAGAAGCCTGAGGAGACCGGTCTTCCAGCAGCAAATGTTCTCATTTACAAACTGGAGAATAACGAGACAGTAGTTGTTCGTCCATCCGGAACAGAGCCGAAGATTAAGATTTATTACACTACACTGGGTAAAGATCTTACAGAGGCAGAAGCTGAGAAAGAGAAGCTGGCTAAGGCATTGGAGCCGATGATGGCTTAAGGCTTAAGCGAAGTATATAATCGTATAGTGAATAATCGCCCCTTGCGGAATGATTCCGCAGGGGCTTTTTGCGCTGTTTGTAAATTTTTTCTTTATTTGAAGTGAAAATCCCCATTAAGTCGTTGATTACAGTAAAGGGCAGACCATATTGTATAATGCTTGAAAAGAAAACGAGGTGACAATTTATGCTGACGCTGTTATTTATCATTTTAATGTTTGGTATATTTGGCAAAATGATCGGACTTGCCTTCCGCGCAACCTGGGGAATTACGAAAATCTTTTTTCGTCTGATATTCCTTCCCCTTGTCCTAATTGGATTAGTCCTGGAAGGTCTGATTTACATAGCACTTCCCCTTCTTGTGATAGTTGGGATTATCATGCTGGTATTGATATAATATATTGATAGAATAAAAAATAGATGAAAATACAATCGAAAATATGTTCACTTTGCCAGATGACAAAAAGCGACAGATATGGTAGTATAGATACATCAACGAAAGAGAAATACGAAAAACACTTAAGAAATCTGAGATACGAAAGAAAGCAATAAAGCACAAAAGAATCTGAAAATACAAAAGAACTTAGAAGTACGAAAGTTCTGTGTTTCACCAAAGATTTGTAAATTACTAAAGATTCATAAGCCGCTAAAGATCAACCAAAATACCTAAGATCAATAAGAAAACGAAAGATTTTCGAAACACATCCGATAAAATTATAACAAGACACATCAGAAAAAATGGCTGGGAACTAGTTTCCCAGCCATAAATCATAACAATGTCGAATTAATCCCGTTTGAAGAATAATGTTACTGTTAACTGGTAATATTCCGCGAGGTGTTTTTATGAATAAAGTTCACAGAAAACCCGAGAATAATTTATCCTGTTCAGGCTAAATTGGAAATTTATAGCCCTTTGTAATAAAATAATGTATACTGAAAGAACATCATAAACAAAAGTTACAGAGAAAATAAAAGTATTAGGAAGTTATAAAATGAACAGGCAGCAGGCAATGAAGCTTCTTGGCATTACCCAGGAAGATGATGAAAGAGAAATTAAGCGAAAATATCATAAAATGATCAGCCGTTTTCATCCGGACTCATTGAATGAAGTAGGGGAAGCTCATATTCAGCGTGCACAGGAGATAAATGAAGCGTATCGGATACTGAGCCAGAGCGATAGCCGGGAAATGCAGAACGCATATGGAACGGAAGTTTATGGAACAGAGGCTCATGGCACAGACAATCATAAATCTGGGAAGAGGGAACAGCATCAGGAATGGTCTGGTGAATGGAACGAGGCTGCTTTTATACCAAGGAATATTTATCTGCACTATAGTATGAATCTTTCTGAAGAAGAACGAAAGGAAGCCCAGGGGAAACTGTATTATCAGGCTGCCTGTGGAAAATATATGTGGGATCCGGAGGAAGAGGATTTCGCGCTTTTTCTTACCAGTATTCGTCATGCAGCGGCAGTCCTCCTTGAGAGAACGGAGAATGCCGTAAACGCAGAAGACTTATCTTCTGTACCAGATTTGAAGGAATACCGTTTTCGCATCCAGGCGAAGCTGTTTGAATATCTTTCTATGCAATATGTGAACCCATTACTGGTTCTGGATTCCCTGATGAAACCAGAGAGCACAGATAGGAAAGGTCAGAGAATTTATCGGGCTAAAGCATTTCTGGCGGCAGAAGCCGCATCCCCGGAAGGCAGGCTTATAGCAAGCTTGCAGTCTGGCGAATATCTGTTTCCAAAAGCTTTCCATGGGAATCAGATTCAGCTTATGAATAAAGACAAACAGGTATTGGGGTATCTTCATATGGAAGATGACCGGCTGTATTTTTGCATTATTCCTCTTCTGAAGAGGCATGCAGCGCAGGTGAAATTTCTGGTGCAGGAAGAAGGCGGTGGAACAAATGAAAAAAATGAAGGAATTAATAATACGACGAATAGTAGTAACTTCAGAAATAGCGGCAGAGGAATAAAGCGTGGAAACAATAAGCTGAAAGTTAATATAGATTTCTATTTTCGTTTAGAGGATGAGAACTATACGTATAATAGTTCAGAGCTTAATTTGAAAATTGCAGAAATATTGAATGGATATGAGAAGTATTTGCGAAAATATGATCCGGAACAGGACCAGTTTTGTGATCTGTTTGCCCGCCTGTCCCGCTCGAATTTTCGCAGTCGTTTTCATCTGAAGGACAAGGATATACAGTATATCCGGGAGAAAGGAATGGATACCATCCGCAGTCATGCCTCAGATTTTGTGCGAACACGTCTGGCTCCGGCTCAGATTCCCAATGATGGCAAACAGACTCCAATGCGCGGGCACCCTGTATTCCTGGCTCAGCATGCTACTGGCTGCTGCTGTCGGGGATGCTTGTATAAGTGGCATAGAATTCCAGCAGGAGTGCAGCTCACAGAAGAGCAGCAGGAATACATAGTAGATGTGTTGATGGCGTGGATTGAGAGAGAATATAACAGAAATGCATAGGGCTATGAAGTTGGTTTTATATATACAATCGGTAACATTAAGGTATATGAAATATATAGTTTAACAGGAATTTTGAGAAGATAAGAATGGGGAACGGTTTATGAGAATATTTCACTTATCAGATTTACACATTGGCTTGAAATTAATCAATCGTGATCTCAGAGAAGATCAGGAATATATACTGGATCAAATAATTCAGAAGGCCGCAGAGAAAGTACCTGATGCGATCGTGATCGCAGGGGACATCTATGACAAAGCAGTTCCGTCTGCAGAAGCAGTGGAGGTGTTTGATCATTTTATCGGAAAGCTGCGAAATGCAGTTTCGGATTCTGTAATTATGATGATCAGTGGAAACCACGACAGCGCGCCCCGCGTGAACTGCTTTCGAAGTGTACTTGATCGTCAGAAAATTTATATGATCGGAATGCCGCCACAGACAGAAGAAGATCAGATTGAGAAAGTGGTACTTCAGGATGAATATGGTCCGGTGAATTTTTATTTGCTTCCCTTTGTGAAGCCTTCCATGGTGAAGCTGATCACTGGTACAGACGAGAATGGAAATAATCTTTCTTACAATGATACGATCCACAGACTGATAGAACGTGAACAGGTTGACATAAACCAGAGAAACATTCTGGTCAGCCATCAATTCTATCTGCCTATGGGGGAGAGTGCAGAAGAAGTTGAACGAATGGACTCTGAGATCCGGACAGTAGGAAATATTGACCAGGTGTCAGCCGATATTCTGCAGAAATTTGACTATGCGGCACTGGGACATATTCATAAGCCAATGAAAGCAGGCGGCGAGTTTTATCGCTATTGTGGAACGCCGCTGGCATGCTCTGTAAGTGAAGCAGGTCAGAATAAAGGAATTATAATGGTTGACATAAAACAAAAGGGCGAAATCACTACAGAAGTAATTCCACTGGAACCGCTGCGCCAGATAAAAGTGATCAAGGGAGATTTAGAGAGTGTTCTGGCACAGCGCTGTAAAGATTATGTGACAGTAATTCTTACGGATAAGGTGGATCTGGACGTAATTGATATGCAGGATCGTCTGCGTCTGGCTTTTCCAGGGCTTCTAGAGATACGCCGTGAGACTGTGCGGCAGGTTGATTATACCAGACATGCAGACAGTGAGCGTGAATTGAATCCATTTGAACTTTGCTGCCAGTTCCTCGGAAATGCAGATGCGGAAGAGCAGGAAATTCTTCAGGAGGTTATCAATACAGTACAGGAGGTGACGAAATGAGACCTGTGAAACTTATCATGCAGGCGTTTGGTTCCTACGGAAAACTGACACAGATCGATTTTCAGGAGCCGAATCAGAATCTGTTTCTTGTGACCGGAGACACCGGAGCAGGAAAAACAACTATATTTGATGCCCTTGTATTTGCTCTTTACGGTGAAGCCAGCTCCAGTACAAACAAGAAAGATGGTGTTGTACTGCAAAGCCAGTATGCAGAGTTGAACGTTGAACCATTTGTAGAGCTTGTTTTTTCCGAAGGGGCAGGAGAAAATAGCCTGCTGTATACTGTCCGCCGTGTTCCCAGACATCTGAAGCTTCTGACAAGAGGGGCGGGGAAAAATACAGGAAGTCGTGAAGTACCGGGGTCTGTCAGCCTGATCATGCCAGATGGTACCGAATATCCACAGAAGGAAGCTGACAGCAAGCTGGGGGAGATCCTCGGTCTTACCAAAAGCCAGTTTATGCAGGTTGCCATGATCGCTCAGGGAGAATTTATGGAGCTTCTTCGTGCAAAATCTGATGATAAGAAAGTCATCTTCCGGAAGCTGTTTAACACTGAATTATACCAGAATATTGTGGACGAGCTGATGAATCGCAAGCGTTCCCTGGAAAAAGAGATTGCCCAGATCAAAACTGCATGTCAGACTGAAGCTGCCCATGTGGTAATTCCCCAGGAATATGACCAGTGGCAGGAAATAGAAGGGCTAAAAAAGCAGGTTTTGAATGGGGAAATTGTAGTGATGGATTGCTTTCTGGATCATCTGGGCGAGTTATGCAGAACACTGGAGAAAAGTGTGAATTTTACCTCGAAAGAATTACAATCCGCATCAAAACTCCGCGACGAAAAAAGGGATATCTACAACAGTTCCATTCAGCTGACGAATTTATATGCGCAGCTGGAAAACGCTGAGGTTCAGCTTTCTGAATGTGGGAAAGTGGAAGCACAAATAGGGGAAAAGACCATTCTGTCAGAGAAAATTAAGAAAGCATACGAAATAAAAGGCGAATACGCACGCTGTCAGGATGTCTTGCGTAATATGCAGACATGTGAGAGTGCCTTAAAGGAGCAGCAGGAACGAGCTCCTTTATTAAAAGAACAGTCACAATCTGTCATTCAGACAGCGAAGGCGGTGAAAGAAACGGCAGAGAAGGAGCTTAAGGCGTACACCACTATTTATGAGCGCGTGAATAAAGAAGTGAAGCTCCTTAAGCAGATCAAGGAAGCAGAAAAAAGTGTAAAGACCAGCCAGCAAAATCTGACCGCAGCGCAGGCCGCAGACCGCAAAGCCAGAGAAGATCTGGAGAAAATGGAGAAGCAGGAAGCAGACTGGAGGGCTCAGTCAGAGAAGCTGACCGACACTAATGAGAAAATTGCTGTCTGGAAAGGGAAAAATCAGGAACTGGAAGTACTTGGCATTGAAGTACAAGAAACGGAAGATCTTCTTAAAGGTGTAGAAACACAGAAAAAACTGGCGAAGAAAGCACGAGAGACATACCAGAAGAATAGAATCAGATATGACGCAAAGAGCCAGGAATATGAGTCTATGCGGAGAATTTTTCTGGATGAGCAGGCTGGTTTTCTGGCACGCGAGCTTCAGCCGGGGAAACCATGTCCTGTATGCGGCGCAATAGAACATCCGAATCCATGCATAGCTTCTACCCTTCATAGAGATCTCACCCGTGAGCAATTGGAACTGGCAGAAAAAGAAGTTTCTGAGCTTCGAAACAGGCAGGAACAGTCTGCCGGTGAAGCAAGGTCAGCTGTGGATATAGTTGCAGAAAAAGAACGACTTTTGGAAGAGACAGGAAGGAAGCTGTGCACGCGTATTTTAAATGATCATGAGCAGTTCCCGGAAGCAGGAATGCTGGAAGTATTTGATTCTTTGGGAGACAATATAAAAAATTTCCGGGAGAGCAGAAATTCAGAAGTCTCTGGTGCAGCCCAGGATCAGATGGCGGATAAAGAGTGTAATTGGAATGCCTTGCTGAAGCAGATACAGACACTTCTTGGAACCTGGAAAACTTTATTACAGGAAGAGGGTACAAGACTTAATACAGCCCAGAAAACATTGCGTAATCTTCAGGATGCTCTGGGACAGGTAGAAGAGCGGAAGAAATCAGGAAAAACTGCCGTAGAGGAATGCGGACAAAAGCTGACTGAGGCAGCAGCGTCAGCCAAGAGCGCAGAAGCTCTTCTGAAGCAGTTGAATGATTCCCGGGAATATCCATCAGAAGAGGCGGCTATGACAGAGTTTAACCAGGCAAAAGGAAAATGGAAAGCTGCAGAAGCTGCTTCCAAGGAAGCTGAAAAGAAAGAAAAAGCGTCTTCTGAAGAGCTGGTTAACTGTACCAGCTTGATTAAACGATTTGAAGGGGAACTTCCAGATCACCAGAAGCTTTACCAGGAGCGGCAGGCCTTTTATCAGACTTTGATGAATGAGAAAAATATGACAGAGGCAGAATGGGCGGACATAGCAGAGAACTATACCCGTGAAACAGCGGAGCTTTTGCAAAAAGAAGCAGACAGCTGGCAGCGAAAAAAACTAGCCGCACAGACCACTGCAGAAACAGCTGGAAAAGCCATAGATGGCAGGAGCAAGCCGGATATGGAAGCTGCCAAGTCCCAGATGGAGGAAGCTGAGAAAGTACGGCTTCAGACTCAGACGAAACTGGAACTTTATAAAGAACAGTATAAAGCTGATAAAGAGGCATATGATATTCTTAGCCCTCAGATGGAGAAGCGAGGTAAAATCATTGAAAAGCATACCAAGCTGGAAACTCTTTATAAGCTGTTGTCTGGAAATATGTCCGGAAACCGTATGGATCTTGAAACCTATGTGCAGAGATATTACTTGGAGAAGATTCTTTATGCGGCCAATCGCCGCTTTGCGAATATGTCTGCCGGACAGTTTGAACTTCGTATGGTAGACGAGGAGAATGCGGGGAAAGGCAAGAATCGTGGTCTGGATCTTATGGTATATTCTAATGTTACCGGCAAAGAGCGTGAAGTCCGTACCCTTTCCGGAGGAGAATCCTTTATGGCAGCCCTGGCATTGGCACTTGGAATGGCAGATCAGATCCAGGAGAGCTCTGCAGCGATACATCTTGATGTAATGTTTGTGGATGAAGGCTTCGGTTCCCTTGATGAGCATTCCAGAGAACAGGCGGTAAAGGTTCTTCAGGAACTGGCGGGAGGAAGCAAGTTGATTGGAATTATTTCTCATGTGACCGAGCTGAAGCAGGAGATTGAAGATCAGCTGATCGTCAGCAAAGACGAGAAGGGAAGTCATGTGAAGTGGCAGATAAGCTAGTACATCGAATATTAAGTAACTGCCATATTGACTTGTCTGATTTTTCATCTGCTGCGTTGTCGTCGGTCGCCGTAGCCACCGCTACGCCTCCTTCCTCCGCCTTGCATATGAAGAAATCATCCTGCGTCAATGTAGTAGATACTTGGTTGAATAAAGAATATCGGGAAGCAATTAAGCTTCCCGCCAAATAAAAAGTTCTATAGATTTTTTGTAAAATTAATAAACTCTTCCGACTCACCGTAATCATGAATCCGACAGTTTGCCAGACGCTGTATTTCCTCTTGATTTTCTTCATGAGAGTCGTACACAGCAGTGGTATAGAAGCCATCTTTCTTAGCTGTAGTAAGGGCATGAAGAGAATCTTCAAAGACCATGGTATTGGTTCGGTCAGTGCCAAGAAAGTTCAAGGCTTCCCGATAAATGGTTGGTTCGTCCTTTCCGGCACCCACAGAGGAGCAGGTAAAGATTTCGCTGAAATAGTCAAGCACTTCGCAACGTGCCAGGGCAGCTTCCACGAGGGAGCGCTCTGTAGCAGTGGCAATACACATTTTGACTCCGGTCTCATGAAGCTGAGCCAGAAATTCTTTCAGATGAGGCTTCAGCTGAGCTTCATAGCGGTAGAAATCATCTACAATTGCTACAGCACTCTTGATCAATTCATCTCGGGTCTGTTTTACATCATAGTGCTCAATAAAATAGTCAGCTGCCTGGTGGAGACTCATAGTGGCGATTGCTTCATCCAGATCCGGTTCAGGTTCAATTCCCTGGTTTCGCAGGTAATTTTCGCCTACATGATCCCAGGCTGACATAGAATCCAGAATCGTACCATCCAGATCCCAGATGGCACCCCTTAACATGAAATTCCTTTCCTGGAAGATGCATTGTCTTTGGAAATACAAGTAGAATCTTTCATTTTGAGAGTAAGCTCTTTAAGCTCTCTGGTTGCTTTTGTAATATCTTCAGCTGCAAAGATGGCACTTACAACTGCAATTCCGCAGATACCGCTTCCAGCCAGTTCCATTACATTGTCATGTGTAATTCCGCCAATGGCAATAACGGGAATATTTACAGCCTTACATATTTGTTTTATAGTTTCATGGCTGATATTGCCGGCATCTTTTTTGGTTCCGGTTTGGAATGCGGCACCTACTCCCAGATAATCTGCGCCATTTTTTTCAGCAAGAACAGCCTCTTCAACTGTATGCGCAGAAACGCCGATGATTTTGTCAGAACCGAGGATGGCTCTGGCATTACCAGCAGCCATATCCTCCTGCCCTACATGAACGCCATCGGCATTGATTTCTTTTGCAATTTCTACATTGTCATTGATCACGAATGGTACATGATAGCGCGCACATAACTCTTTGATTTCCGCAGCTTCTTTGAGAAAACTATCTGTATCCAGATTTTTTTCGCGTAGCTGAATGAAGGTAGCCCCACCTTTTAAGGCTTCTTCGACCTGGTCATATAAAGTTCTGCCATTTAACCAGCTGCGGTCAGTAACGGCATAAAGTAAAAGATCTTTTTTATTGCAGTTCATTGGTAAAACCTGCCTTTCACATGTAACTTGTGCGTCAAACACACTCTAATACATTATATAAAGCTGAATCTGGAAAGTAAAGGTAATTATTAAGCTAGAGCCTGTTTCTGCGAAGATCGAGAATCGTAACCCATAATGTTTGTTACACGAACAGGAACCTGTACATTGAAAAACGAAAAGTGATATGTTAGACTAATATTAAAATTGTGTTTTTGTCGGTTCGCAAAAAAGAGAGGCAGGTTTGATTATGGATCAATTTGAGCAGATGAAGGTGACACGGCAGGCGATGAATGGCAAGATGTGTCTGATGTTTGGTGGTATTTTCCTGATGTTTTCAGCCATTACCTCCACGATCATGTATGGAATCAATTTCTTTATGACAGCTCTGGAAGCAGATAAAGGAACTGCAGAGTATGTAGAACTTCTTGAGAATGCCGGAGTGGGAAGTGGACTTCTGAAAGGGATTGGTATTTGTTTTATTGCAGTAGGAATCTGGGAAGCTGTAGTTGGATTTCTATCTGTAAGAAATTCCAACAGAGTAGATAAGAGCAGATTTTCTGTGAAACTGGCCATATCGCTTCTTATAACAGAGATTGTCATGCAGGTAATTCTGTTTTTTACCGGATTGATGAATCTGGGGCTTCTTTTTACAGCCATTGTGCTTCCGCTGTTTTTACTTTGGGGTGCCACCCGTTTAGGCAAAGTTGCCAAGGCTGATCCGGAACGCAAATTTGCAGTAGACCCAGCCAGGAAGAAATCCTCTCAGCAATCTCAACCGGCCGCCCCGAAGAAGAGCATTCGTGAGAGAGCCGCTATGCAGGTGCGAGAAGATGCAGTGGTACCAGAGAAACAAGATACTGTAGATGAGGAAAATATTGCAGATTCAGAAGAGTCAAATTAGAAACTCAAAGTATGAATATAAGCATTATTGGAAAATGCAGTGGGTATAAGCGTCATAGGAAAATTGTTAAAGATATATAACCTGTGAAATTGTATGAGCTGTAGTTAGTCGTTGTTGCCGATAATATGATTTGCATGTAGCTATTAAGGTATAAGAATTAGAGACTGTTTATGATTCAACACCGGATAAAGGAAAGAGAACCACAGTATATGGACATGAAAGAAATCATCACAGAAGCAGCCCGTAAGCTGGTTCTGGAGAAAAAAGTAAAGAAGCTTACAGTAAAGGATATTGTGGAAGAGTGCCAGATCACCAGGCAGGCATTTTACTACCATTTCGAAGGAATACCGGATATGATTCAGTGGAGCATAAAGCAGGGAACCAGGCGGCTGCTAGAGGCGTGCAAAGAGCAGGGCGGCGCAGAAGCAGCGCTGAAGTATCTGTTTGTTTTTGCCATCAATGCTATACCCGAAGTGCGAAAAGGAATAGAAAGTAATTATGGAAAAGAACTGGAACAAACCCTTATGCAAGGAACCTACGAGTTGTTTGAGAGCATTGTGGAGGAAGAAAATCTGTACCGGAACTACAGCCGCCAGGAACTGAAGTTGATCCTCCGTTACCACAGCCATGCTATCTTTGGTATTTTCCAGGACTGGACACCGGAGGATACGAAGAATCTGGATATGATCGTACACGAAGTCTATTTGATTATGATGGGAAAGAATGCTACAGAAGATGTCTTTCTGTGCTGAAAAATGCTCCTGTTTATTCGTGACAGTTTTATTCCTGCGTTTATTGACCTTGAAGCAGTTTTGAAAGTGAAATTGACGGAGGCGGAGACTGACTGGGAATAGAATCCAGAGGCCGACTGCAAATACATGGAGGAAACTAAATAAGAGATCAAACGGGCGAGGTGTATTTTTTACACTTTGCCCGTTTTGTCTATACACGGTGAAATTTCTGACTATCGACACTTTCTTTTGCTTGTACTAGAATAAAATTATCAGGATTACGGAGCGTGATTGTGACGCACATCTTGCAGAAAGCCTTTTTCAAACATGTTCTAGAGCCTGTTTGAGGAAGGCTAGTACATCGAATATTAAGTAACTGCCATATTGACTTGTCTGATTTTTCATCTGCTGCGTTGTCGTCGGTCGCCGTAGCCACCGCTACGCCTCCTTCCTCCGCCTTGCATATGAAGAAATCATCCTGCGCCAATATAGCAGAAACTTAATTTTCGATGTACTAGAAATGATAACGTAATCCGCAAGGAGAGGAGGGAACCATATATGGCACATGAAATTTTATCCGTAAAAATGTACGAGCTGGATAAAAAACTGGAACAGACCCACAGTCGGATTCAGCTGGCGGAGAGTATGGATACGGAAAGACTCCACCAACAGATCCAGAATCTTCGACAGGAATGTCAGGAAAGCCGTATCACTTTGGAAAACAGACTTCGCCATTCCAAGACAGACTGTGTAATGAAGCTGGCAGGCGTCTACGACCAGGTGGAGGCAGCAGTTGGAAAAGTGCTGGAGGCAGAAAACATAAATTTGAAAAATAAGGAGCCAATATTTGGAAATGTGCTCCCGGGAACGGAGAAGAAAATCCTCACCGCAGAATACGCCCTTGATTTTGCAATGCAGGCAGTAAACCGGGCACTTCTGGTATCGCTGGAGGCTATTGAAGCCCAGCGTCTAGAAGAGAAGAAAGAGGCAGAAGAGTGAGTAGACACTATTAGTTTACATAAGAAAGGACTACAACCATGAAAGAAGTAAAAACCCCAAAAAAGCCGTTGATCTATTACTACGGCATTGTGCTTCTGGTACTGATCGTCTTTAACCTGGTGGTTTCCCCAATCTTAATGGAGCATCAGGTAGAAGAAACCGATTACGGTACCTTCATGAGCATGATCAATGACAAAAACATCGGTAAAGTAGAAGTAGAAGATAACCAGATCGTCTTTACCGATAAGAACAACGAAAAAATTTATAAAACCGGTCTTATGAATGACCCCGATCTCACCGACCGTCTGTATGAGTGCGGTGCCACCTTTACCAAAGACATTGACCAGCAGGCCTCTCCGATTCTCAGCTTCCTGGTAACCGGACTTCTGCCGTTGATCATTTTCATAGTTCTTGGAAATTATATGGCGAAGAAGCTGATGGAGCAGGCTGGAGGCAAAAACTCCATGGCATTTGGCATGGGAAAAAGCAATGCAAAGGTTTACGTTCAGTCCAGTGAAGGAATCCGTTTCTCAGATGTAGCTGGAGAGGATGAAGCCAAGGAAAACCTTGCAGAGATTGTAGATTACCTTCACAACCCGAAGAAATACACAGACGTGGGAGCCTCCATGCCGAAAGGCGTTCTCCTTGTAGGCCCTCCAGGTACTGGAAAAACAATGCTTGCCAAAGCAGTTGCCGGAGAAGCGAATGTTCCATTCTTTTCCATGTCCGGCTCTGAATTCGTAGAAATGTTTGTAGGTATGGGTGCCTCCAAAGTTCGTGATCTTTTTAAGCAGGCGAAAGAGAAAGCCCCATGTATTGTATTCATTGATGAAATCGATGCCATCGGTAAAAAACGTGATGGCCAGGTTGGTGGTAACGATGAGCGTGAGCAGACACTGAACCAGCTGCTTACAGAGATGGATGGTTTCGAAGGCAACAATGGGGTTATCATTCTGGCAGCTACCAACCGCCCGGAATCCCTTGACCCGGCACTTACCCGTCCAGGACGTTTCGACCGCCGCGTACCAGTTGAGCTTCCAGATCTTACAGGACGTGAAGCAATTCTGAAGGTTCATGCAAGAAAAATCAAAGCATCCGATGACGTGGATTTCCACACTATCGCACGTATGGCATCTGGTGCATCCGGAGCCGAGCTGGCAAATATTGTAAACGAAGCAGCACTTCGTGCAGTCCGTGACGGACGTACAATCGTTACAGAAGCAGATCTGGAAGAGAGTATTGAAGTGGTAATCGCTGGTTACCAGAAGAAAAACGCAGTTCTCTCTGACCAGGAGAAAAAAGTGGTTTCCTATCACGAAATCGGACATGCCCTGGTGGCAGCCCTTCAGAACCATTCCGCTCCTGTTCAGAAGATTACTATTATTCCGCGTACTTCCGGTGCACTCGGCTATACCATGCAGGTAGAAACTGGTGACAAGTATCTGATGACAAAGAAAGAACTGGAAAATAAGATTGCAACCTTCACCGGCGGACGTGCTGCAGA
>ENA-UOJL01002765-UOJL01002765.1-human-gut-metagenome-genome-assembly--contig:-P47-NODE-2765-length-13518-cov-4.009136_pt1 | contig 13518 bp, 10 predicted proteins | sample MGYA00242347_ERZ723894 | MGnify/ENA metagenome assembly ERZ723894
TCTTTTTACATGTGTTGTATGGTTATGGTGTTCACGCTGGTTCAGGCATCGGTTTTTTACATCCGTTTGCATCTGCCCGCACCTGCTCTCATCCCCTCCAGCACCCAAAACGCACCCGGTTTTGCCTTTTTCGGGCTGTTTCGAGTGCGTTTTCTCGTTTTTTGTTCTTTTGGACGTGCAAAATTTTTGGCCTTACTTTTGTGCACTCTGACACATAGTGTTCACAGGTTGAAGTCGTTAGTGATACCATGTAAACGAGATGTGTCCTTTTTGACGTAGTACAACTCGGTTATCTGTGAGGTGGAATGACCCAACAGATCGGCTACTTGTCTGAAGATTAACGATATTAATCTGCATGTGTCAATTTCGAAGTTTTGAACTAAGAATAGCTTCCATTAGGTAAATGGACACTTGACTATTGTCAATAATTAAGTCACAATGGTAGAATTAAAGCGTTAAAAGTTGTTTTGGAGGTGAACACCATGATGGTATTTTTAAAATTGAGAAATATCTAAGCGCATAAAGCTATATTGAATAGTTTTATGTGCTGGTAAGACTTATAAAACTATTTGATACAAGGAGCTTCGCTATGGTATTTCAAGATAATGTACTCAAAGAGTATTTAAAAAATGTTTATTTCATCACTGGTACACCCTGCGGCGGAAAGACGACGATCTCTCGAGAACTGGCAAAACGATATGACCTGCTAGTTTACGACGTTGACATACATTTTTCCGAACATCAGGCACTTTCTGACACGGATTTTCAACCATCCATGAACAAGGTCTTTCAAAATGCAGATGCTTTTTTTGGACGAGCCGTAGAGGAATACAAGCAGTGGCTGATCAATAACTCGCGGGAACAGCTGGAGTTTGTGCTGCTGGACCTTATCCGCCTTTCACAAAGCCAGAACGTAATATGCGACTGTCATTTGACAGTGGACGAGGCAACTGCTCTTACACTGCCCTCCAGGATTGCCTTTCTCATTAAGGAACCTTCCCATCTGGTCGACGATTATTGTAATCGGCCAGACCATCAAGATTTTAGCAATTATATCAACAGCGCTTCTGATCCAGAAAGTGCAAAAGCAAATTGCAACGCAACCTTAAAAAGTCTCAATGAACAAAGATACGAAAAAATTAAACAAATTTCTTATTTTTGGATTGATAGAAACGAACACTGTACAGTTGACGAAACTGTCAGAAGAGTGGCAGAGCACTTCCAATTTGTTGGGTAACCCATTGTTTCCCCCTAGTTACGCACCCAATGAAATACTGAGCGCCAATGGCGGCACTGTCCGGCAGGAAATCACTATTGATTTCCTGCCTTTTTCTTGTTCCCTTCAGGCTTAACAAAAATACCATAGCGCCCGGCAGAGCCGGGCGCTATGGACCCGAGACGGGGCAGCTCAATCACCCCGACTCTTTCTCCTGCTGTAAAATCACACCCCGTAATCTCTGCTTAATGTTGGGACTATATTATGTCCGAAGGATTTATACAGGCCCCACCGGGTTCGTTTTTCCTTCTTCCTTTCCTCGGTCTTGTTCTCAAATGGAGATGGCAATAGCCTTCTCCCTTCCTCGAGTATTCTTCTGTTTGATATTCGTTCACAACTGCCTCATACAGCTCTGACGGGCACTGTGTGTCCGTTTCCCTACCCGGTTCTTAAAGTCGCGCACAAGCCCTCACAGGACCAAATTTGGTTTTTGCTGTCTTTTTCTCCCGCTCTTTCTCGCCGGCAATCCGGCCGCCATCTGCCGTTCCAAGTGGTAATTCATCGCTTCGCGGATGGGCAAAATTATGTAAAGAAGTGCTCTATTTTTCGCAGCCCCGTCTTGTGTTTGCAAAACGGTCATCATGGTTTCGATAAGGTGTTTGTCTCCAGTAGGATAATGTACTTTCGCGCGGTGTTTTGGCTCATACTAGTGCATTGGCAAAGCCTGAAAACACTTGGACCGCACTGGTGGTTTTCATGTCCTCACAAAAAACAGGTAGGCATATACTGTCATCTCTCCTGGGTTAAGCATCAGATAGAAAACCTGTTTTTAATTAACTTTCCCTGGACAGCCCCGTGAAAAACGTGAGAAACTTAGGCATCCATTCGGCGAAAAAAACGTCATCGTGCTGGCCTCGCTCTGGCTCGAAATAGTGGTAGTCGTAGGCGGGGACGTTTTCTTTCATCCACTGGGCAGTGGGGTAGGCGTGTTCCAGGGCATGGTCCTGCTTGCCGCAGGCGTGGAACACATGGGGCAGGGGCAGGCCCTTCTGGATGTTGCGCAAGGCGTCCACAAAGAAGTCGTACTGGGTACCTTGAATATCCTCAATCCGCTCCACACCAAAGACATTCTTCACCGCATAAGCGTGAACCCGGTTGGACAGGGACGAAAGCCATAGGTTACCAGAGGACAGGCAGCAGATAGCTCCAAACCGCTCCGGGGCGGCCATGCCCAAGCGAAAAGCGGAGGTTCCCCCCATGGACATACTTGCCACGGCGGTGCAAAGGCGATCTTTAGAGATGCGAAGAAGTTCGGGCAGCTGGACGGTGACCTCCTGAAGCATATAATCCTGGTAGCGAACGCCCCCACAGGTATTGGTGAAAAAGCTATCTGGGGCGCTGGGCATGACGAACACCACATTGTAATCACGTGCCCAGTCCTGTAAGCGCTGCTTTTTGCTAAGCCAACTGGTGTTGTCCGTTCCGCCACCGCCACCGCCGCCGTGGAGCAGGTAGACCACTCGGCAGTCCGCCGCAATGGTGTCTGGGGCTGCAATGAGCACGTCGGCGTCACGTCTCAAAATGGGAGAATAGGGAATTAGCTTATAAAACATGAAAACACGCTCCTTTTTCAGTGTATTATTCGGCGCCGTGGATCTTTTTGATCCACTTCTTGCTGCGTAGACGGAAGAAACATAAGACGCACTTTAAGATTTGGTCAATCTTCAACATACAGTAAATCCAGAAGGGAGACCAGTGCCATACCAGCCCCGCCAGGGCTCCCAGGGGGATGGAGGCCACCCACAGGAACAGGATGTCTCCCATCATCAGGAACTTTGTGTCGCCGCCAGCCCTCAACACCCCTTTGGTGAGGATGGAGTTCATGGCCTGGAAGATAATAATAAAACTGATGGCGTCCATCAACTTCCAGGCAATCGCTTTCGCCTCGGGGGAGACCTTGTAATAGTCAATAATGGGCCCACGGATCAGAAGGATAACCACCGCAGCAAAACATCCCACCAAAAAGCCTAAGAACAGAAAAGCGTAGCCCTGGCGCTGGGCGTTCTCATATTCGCCTCGGCCAATGGTGTGGCCTGTCAGAATACCGCTGGCGTTGGAGACACCCTGGGTTAGCACAGAACTGAGTTGCTGGACCACCATGGTGACAGAGTTGGCCGCCACAAAGGTGTCACCGATGCGGCCCATCACCATAGCCACTGAGTTGTTCCCCAAAGCCAGCAACCCATCGCTTATGAGCACCGGTATACTGATACGCAGGTACTCCCCCATCAAATCCCGGCAGGGCCGGAACAGCTGGGTAATACGGTAGGCCACCTGCTGGTCTTTTAAGAGGAAGTAGCCCAGGATAAATGCCACCTCAAACACCCGGGCGATCAGCGTGCCCAGGGCGGCCCCGGCGATCTCCATTCGCGGCGCCCCTAGGCAGCCGAAGATAAATACCCAGTTGAAGAAGACATTGATAAAAAACGCCAGCACCGAGGATACGAGAGGGATGCGCACCTGGCCCACGCTACGCAACACAATAGTCACCGTCAGGGACAGGCCCATGCAGTAGTACGTGGGCAAAATCCACCGCAAATAGGAGACCCCGTAGCGGACTGTTTCCTCGTTGGTGGTGTAGATACTCATAACCCACTCCGGAAAAAGCAGGGTGATGAGAAAAAATATCGTGGCGAACATCAGCACCAACCTCAACATGATGGTGACGGCTTTTTGCAGGCTTTTATGATCCCGCATTCCCCAAAAACGAGCCGTCAGAACGGATGCCCCCATCCCCATGCCCATGCAGAAAATTTGAAAGAGGTTGATAAATTGACTGGCCTGGGAAGAGGCAGACAACTGCAAATCCCCCATGCTACTGAGCATCACCGTGTCCATCAGGTTGATACCCACGGTGATCAGCTGCTGAAGAGACACCGGGATGGCTATGCTGAGAATCCGGCGGTAAAACGTTTTGTCCCCTAGGAGGGAAGACTTCTCACTGGACATGACCATTCCCTCTTTCCATAAAATCTTCAGCCGCAATAACCGGCTCAGGATACCGGGCGGGAGCCCCCAACTGATGGGCCATGACACGGGCCGCTCCCCGGCTGAGTTCCACGGGCTTGGAGGACACTGCCACCACGCCGTCGGTTTCTGCGGTGAAACGGTCAAACAACTCCGAGACAACCTCCACAACGGGGACAAAGAACAAGCCGTACCGGTGGAAACAAGGCTTTTTCAAAGCGTGCATTTCATCGTTTAAGAAGACGGCGGTAGAGTCGTTATAAAAACGATATGTTATCCCCTTTCCATCCCGTAGGAGGGCGGTCCGCCCGTTTTCGTCCACCTCCCAGCGGCAATCAAGCCCCAGGGCAAGGGCCTCAACAGGGGCGTACACAGCCGGCGTCAGCAGCATTTCCCCCACATCGTAAAAAGGGTCCTCCTCTTGATGGGCTGGGCGGACCAGCAGGCACTGGGCGTCCCCGCCAGTGGTAAGGGGCAGCGTCTTCCCCTGCCGGTAAATGGCCCGCCCTCCTACTGCCAGGACAAACTGGTCCTCCGGTTGGAAGAGCCTATCGGGCCGCAGGCGAACGCTTTTCCCATCCCGCTTGGCCCAGCCGGAGTAGCAATACTCCCAGAAGGCACTGGGTACTAGGGCCGGGTAGCGGTGGCCCATGTCCTTTATCTCCCAGTAGATAACGTCACAGGGGTCGCCCCGGTAGACAATCACATTGTCCTTACCCCGCAGGTACACCTCCGGCGAACCCGTGGCGTGGTTTGCCTCCATCCACATCCGGCGGTTGTAGTCGTTCATCTGTGACTTGGGAGCGTAGACATCCGAGGTGTCAAAGTCCATCCGCTGGCCGAAGCGCACATCTTTCTCCCCCCGCAGCTGGATACAGGGCAGCGACCCCCGGGGCAAGTGGGGAAGCATCTCTTTAGGCAGAGCGCCCACCACAAAACCGGCAGCTGCCAGCATTTCCGGATGCTCCAGGGCAAAGGCGGTGGTGATCATATCCCCGTTTGAGATTCCCTGCATATAGATCCGGCCCGTGTCCACAGCATAGCGCTGGCACACCCGGAGGATCAATCGCCGGATGGTTTCTATATCGGCGTCGTCGCACTCCCACCGACCGTATCTGTAGGAGGTTGGGTACACCACAAGGAAACCTTTCTCCTCCGCCACCCGGTGCCAATCGGTCTCCAGGGCGTCCCGCAGGCCGTCGCCTCCACCGCCGTGCATTTGCAGCACCAAGGGAATGGGCATGTCTGGCCGATAGCTGGCCGGAACATACTCATACCAAGTAGTCTCCCGATCCTCATAAAGGTTTTCACGGACTTCGATCAACCGGGGTTCTTCCCCGATGGGCCGCTGGGCTTCAAAATCCAGGCGGATCTCGGGCCGATAGGCATTTCTGTTTTGAATACTCAAGTGATCGCTCTCCTTTTTTGTGACAGAGGAAAGCCTAGAACAGGCACTTTCTCTGGTCTTTCTTTCCTGCTTTTCCTTGAGTATAAACCATGGAGTCACTCTATAGTCAAGATAAAAAAAGAAACCGCCTATTGGGGGCGGCCAACATGTATGGCAATTTCGATGACGTAGTCCACGTCGTTTGATGTGCAGAGATAGCCAATCAGTTCTGTTTCGTAGGCGTTTCCACAGATAGTTAGCCCCTCTTTTTTGATATAGGTCAGCAATTTTTCATAGGAACGGGGCAGTGTCCGGTAGCCGCCGTAGTGGCGAAGAAGGGCGTACTCCCCTGCAGGCCGACGGATAGTGGGGATGGTAGACAAGGCTTTCCGCTCCTGGGGCGGCAGCAGAACGCCAAAATATTCCTTGTCCGTGCAGCCGTTAAGCAGGGTCTGTTGGGAGATGACGCCGCAGCGAAGGTAATCCCCCTGCAGTCCTTTCGCCTGGCATTCGCGCAAAAATTTCCGAACGGCAGCCATCCGGCGTTTTCTATCATTGAGAACCTCGGCCTCCACAGGAACCACGCTGTACAGCTTTTCCTCCAACCGTGCGACGGAAGGCTCCCGCTGGGGAGAGCCCATCCCCCGCTCCACCTGCTGGGCGGTAAATTCCAAGCGGTTGCACAGTCCCTCAAGACGGCGCAGTTCCTCTCTTAAAACGCTTACCTGCTCCCGCAGAAGAGGCAACATTTTTTCTGGGCTGCAGTCTTGCAGATACGCCTTTATCGTTTTAAGAGGGACATGGGAGTCCCGCAGCATCAAAAGCAAATCAAAGGTGTGCACCTGATCAAGGGAATACAGGCGATACCCGTTGGACCCGGTGGCCGCCGGTTGAAACAGACCGATCTTGTCGTAGTAGAGCAACGTATCCTTACTGACGCCGCACAAGTTGGCAAATTCCTGGGCCATTAGTCCTTCACTCTCCATAGCGAGCGCTCCTTTCTCCATTGATTCACAGGCCCCGGTAAGGGGCGGAATTTTCTCTCCATTGTAAGGGATTTCCCGGGATCTGTCAATTTCATCAGTAGATAAAGCGATTACCTCTTTTCTTCTTATGGGTACTGAACCTATTGGAAGGGCACTAAACCAGCACCATCCCTTTTCAGACTTACGGGAGGAACCAGATAATACCGCTCCTTCCCTGCTTACATAGGCGTTTTCCCACATCCACTCCAAAACCGCGCGCCGAGGGGGCCTGCAGCCCTGTGGGCTGCGTCCAGGCCCGACCGAGCCGGCAGGCGAGACCAACTTCTTCCCTTCTCCCTCACTTTTTGTATTCGTTTGCACCCGTCCTCACCCGCTCTCTTCCCCTCCAGCACCCGAAACGCACCCGATTTTGCCTTTTTCGGGCTTTTTCGGGTGCGTTTTCTCTTTTTTCTCTCTTTTGGACGCGCAAAATTTTCGACCTGGTTTTTGTGCACTGTGCCGCATAGCGTTTACAGGTTGAAGTCGTTTGGGATGCCCTATAACAAATTGCTTTCCATCCCAAGCACTTCTTTTACATGTACTTTATAGAACCTGCAAACAGAATCCAGCGGAAACTGAATGACCTCTTGGAAGCTGTGGTGCTGAAGAAGACTTTTCACCCATTTGGCACCCAAGAAATAGCCTGTGTCCCCATGATCATGGTAGTCCACCCAATCGCCAAAATAGCGCTGGTTCTCACGGGACATGGTTGGAAGTTCCTTGTCAAAATCGCAAAGGATGGCGGTATAATTCTCTTCACACCACGTCCTCCAGCCCCTTTTATCATCCTGATAAAACTCCCAGTCTCCCACCAGCATCTGCTCAAAACACATGGCAACACCCTCTGTGAACAACTGCCACACAAATCGCTGTGGGCCTTCCTGCGGGACCTGGTAGAAAATCCCGTGCTGGCTATGATAAAGATGACCCAGCTCGTGATAGACAAGTCCCTGCAAATCCTTCAAGCTCGTCCAATTCAATTCCAGGATTTTCTCGATACCCAGCAGCACCTTTTCACGACCCCCTAGGGAAATCGCCCACCCTGCACCATTACACAGGCCTAGATATAAAACAATATCCACATCCAATGCTTTCCCAAATCTGTCTTTTACCTTTTCGTCCAACCCCTCTGTCACCTGGGAAACAAGTCGCCGTACTTGTTTGAGTCTGGTATCGCCATACACGGCCTGGATTACCGGCAGATAATCCGTTTCATAGGAGTAATCTCCGGAATCGATTTCCGCCTCCATGTCCTCTTGGAAGATATGACTATGTTCCCCGAACCAGCGCTCTGCATATTGTTCCCAGAGAGAGAAATCAAATTCTCCTCCCGGGAATAAAGTCTGTATCTCATCCAACGTGTCAATAGTCCGGATCATTGTGACCACCTCTTTTTTTATTTTATCATTGGAAAAAGAGTGACTCAAGTGTTTTTCACTGTCCGCACCAGTGCACCCAGGAAATCCGGACGCGGCCCAGGTCGCTTTGCCATCTTTCATCCGTGCGTTTGAATACGTTGCCGTTAGTTGTTTAATCTCTTTTTCAGCATACTGTCTCCCCCCTTTCTCAACCACTAACACTACCCGATATGTGTTCCCTATGTCCAGCCGTATGTTGCGAACTGGCCAAAGGAAAAACTTCCCGCCTTTTGGTGGATTTACACCACCTCCGGACGGGAAATTTTTGTGGCCCCTATTCTTTGTTTACACCGGCGCAGTTTGTGCGGTGGCCCCGCCTGGTTATTAGCAGAGGAAAAAAGAAGCGGTTCGGGGGCGAAGGTCCCCGGTGGGGACCGTTCTGAGCCGACCGAGCCGGCAGGCGAGACAGCCCCGCTAAATGTGCCTGGCGGACAGCCAGGCGCTCTGCTTGCCCTGCCGAAAGCAGGAAAACATTGCAACCCCTATCCTGACACCTTATAGAACGGCTCAGCGCTGGGCAATCTCGGTACCCATGACACCCATGTTGACCCAGAGGCCCGTTTACCGACCCACATTTTTTGTGGGGTGATAGAATCCCGGAAAAACCCGTAGTGACCGGCTCTGCCGGGCGCTGTAATTCGGGTGAGGGCGGTTCACCGACCCACACCCGTTAACCTGCTCTTTTTTCACACCTCTCTCCACTGCGTGATTTCGGGGGATATGTTCCTGTCGTTGGAGGTCCTTCGTGCTTGTCCCACGGGCCAGCTTTTTCTTTCCTGCCTTTCTCTTGACGTTCTCTTTATTTTCCCCCTTTAGGGGGAGGGGCTGGGCTTCATCTTTCGAGGGTTACTTTTCCCCAGGAAAAGACGGGCACCTTGTACTCGAGGGCTTCTCTGAGGACGAGGCATCGGCTCATTCTGCTCACAACCGACTCACACGGCTCCAGCGGGGCGGTTTTGGGGCTTCGCTGGTGTCGTTCCCTACTTGGCCCCCAAAACCGCATACAGTCCCTCACAGGGCCGAGTTTGGATTTTACCTTCTTTTCTTACCGTATGCACCTAAAAAATATCTTGCCAAACTCCACTACGGGTTGAGTTTCAACCCTTCTAATCAAAGATTTGTTGATTGCCTCCCCTCCTTCTTTTGCGGTACAATAATTCCATAGTAATTCAGAGGAGGCCTTCCCCATGCTGGACACACAGAAGATTTCCGCTTTTCTGGCAGAACAGCGGCGTAAATTGGGTATGACACAAGCAGACGTGGCTAACAAGCTAAATGTGTCTTATCAGGCCGTTTCAAAATGGGAAAATGGTACGTTACCCAATGTGGAGATCTTAGCAGAACTGGCACAGATTCTCCACGTTTCCGCAGACGAAATCCTCGCCGGATGCAAGAAAAGATCTGAACCGTTTTCCTACAGCAGAGCCGGAGTAGATGTGGCCTATACCGACGCCATCAAAAAGGAGATCGCCACCTACCTTCAATCGAAAGATCCACGGGTACTTAACGGACTTGGCCCATTTGCCTCCTTATACGATCTTGATTTTCCGGAAATCAAGGACCCAGTCTTGGTTCTCAAGACAGAGGAGCCAGGTTCCAAGCAAAAACTGGCCATGCAATATGGATTCACGGAATCCATATGCCACGACATGATCAATCATTTGGTGAATGATATTGCCGTAATGGGAGCTAAACCCTTGGCTGTTTTGGACTGCATTGTGTGCTCTGCCCCGGAAAAAGAAACCATCAAAACCTTATTAAAAGAAATTTCCAATGCTTGCAGGGAAAATGAATGCAGCTTGGTTGGGGGCGAAACTTCTATCCAACCTCAGGTGGTGGAGAAAGGCACCTATATTCTTTCTTCCAGTATTGCAGGGATTGTTTCCCGCCGTCATGTCATTGACGGTCACACTATTCAGTCGGGGGACATGATTTTGGGCGTGGCTTCCAACGGTCTGCACACCAATGGCTATTCCCTGGTGCGAATGCTTCTAGAAAAAATTCCCCAAATCAAATTTGAAAAAATACATGGCGAAACTTTTTTGGAACAGATCATGAAACCCCACTCATCATACTACAAAGCCATCAAGCAAATCCATTCCAATCCTGCGGTCCATGGCATGGCTCATATTACAGGGGGTGGCATAGAAGCCAATTTAAGCCGTGTTATTCCCGAAGGGTTGCAGGCGAAGATCGACCTTGCGAAATGGAAGCCCCTTCCCCTCTTTCAATTTTTGAAAGAAATCGGGAGTATCGAGGAACAGGAGATGCTTGCCACGTTTAATTGCGGTGTTGGACTAGTGGTCGTGGTGGAAAAATCAGCGGCGCAATGGGTCAAAGCACGTATATCTTCCTTCTTTGACTGCTATGAAATAGGAATTATTCAGCATGGAAACCCAAAGGTTTCTTTTTACAATCACATAGACTGGTAACAAATTGACAGTAACAACGACCAATGATATAATTTTTTAACATTAACAATCTGGGGCTACAGAAAGAGGCGGTAGGAGTGAAAAAATATTGGATCGTGTTCGAAAAGGCGTTCAAATCACAAATAATCTATCGTTCTGCTGCATTAGCTGGACTGGCAAGCACTATTTTGTCATTTGGGATTCAGGTATGCCTTTGGTGGGCATTGCTTGGCACGGAACTGTATGATGGGACGAGCTTTTCAGATATGATTTTCTTTGTCCTTATCAACATGTTCGTTTCCACATTTACAAATGCGAATATTTCAACCACCATAGAGGCCGCCATGGTGGACGGATCTATCGCCATGGAGCTGTTGCGGCCCATGTCCTATAAATACTACTTGATGGCAACCATATTGGGAAAAAATTCTTATAACGTTCTCATTCGTGTTGTGCCTGTGGTTGTAATTGGCGCGGTGATTTTAGGGATGGGAAGGGGCGCATCCATTTCCATTGCCATGGTGGTTCCCTTTCTGATCGCGCTGGTCTTGGGTATCCTCGTCATGTTTGAGTTGACGTATATTTTTGGTCTGCTGGCATTCCGAATTCAACGCTGTTGGTTCCTGAGCTGGTATATCGGTGCTCTGACGACATTTTTCGGCGGTACTGCTGTGCCTCTGTGGTTTTATCCGGCTTTTTTGCAGGGAATGAGTTATTTCCTTCCCTTCCGTTATATCACCTTTGAACCCATCAACATCTTGTTGGGACGTGTCACGGCAGAGCAGACGGTGTTCTGTTTGCTGATCGCGCTGGCATGGCTGTTGGTCCTGAACGTGCTCAGCACCTTTATGTGGCGCAGCGCCGTGCGGGGCTTGACGGTGAATGGAGGCTGACCATGAGAAAATACATGAAAGTGCTGGGAGCTTTTTTCCGTGTGACATTTCGCACAGCCACCGCATACCGCAGCACGTATTTTGCCGGGATCGTTGGCCAGTGGCTGGGATACGGCGCTACCTTTGCCACGCTGTTCATTTTGACAACCCGGTTTGAAAATTTGGGAGGTTGGACGCCCAGCGAGGTGCTGCTGCTATATGGTCTCGCTGTTCTTTCCTATTGTATTGCCGCCACGTTTTTCTTTAACCCGACTACATTTTTAAGCAGCAAAATCCGCTCCGGTGAGTTTGACGCTGCGCTGATCAAACCTTTGAATCCCTTTGTCCACGAAATCTTCACCGGTATCAATCCGGCATATGTGAGCCATTTTACCCTATCCATGGCAATCATCATCTACGCGCTCATCACTTCGGGATTTCATCCCTCTTTGTGGAACATCACCAGCATGATCTTCATGGTGATCGGCGCGATTTTTGTCCAAGCAGCGGCTTTAGTGGCCAGCTCGGTTATGAGCTTTTTTACAGTCAATGAAAATCCCGTTTTAGACTTCTTGCTGTTTAATGTCAAAGAATTTACAAACTATCCCATTACCATCTATCCAAAAGCCATTCAGATTTTGCTGACGTTTATTCTTCCCTTTGCCTTTATCAACTTCTATCCTGCATCTTTGCTGCTGGGCAAGGCGGTCCCTGAGGGATTTCCCGCGGTTTTGCCTTATTTAACGCCGGTGGTGGGAATCATCTGCTTTACTTTGAGCGTTCTGCTGTGGAACTGGGGACTGAAGCATTATAAGAGCACAGGGTCTTGAAAGGAGTGGTGAAAATGTCCTACATAGAAGTCAATGATTTGTGTAAGGAATACCGCGTGGCCAAAACTGGAAAAGGAATAGGCGGCGCCATCAAATCCCTGTTTCACCGGGAGTATACGGTAAAAGAGGCCGTACGCCACGTTAATTTTTCCGTGGAAAAGGGCGAGATAGTGGGCTACATCGGGCCTAATGGGGCAGGAAAATCCACCACGCTGAAAATGCTTTCCGGCATTCTCATTCCCACCAGCGGAACAGTACAGGTGGGCGGGATCGTCCCCTATGAACGCCGCCGGGAGAACGCAAAAAGAATTGGCGTGGTGTTTGGTCAGCGTTCCCAGCTTTACTGGGATCTTCCCGTTTCAGACACCTTTGACCTTTACGAAAGCTTGTACGACATTCCCCACGAAACATTCCGAAAGAATTGCGACCTGTTTACGGAACTTTTGGACATGGGAGGGTTTCTGGACCAGCCGGTCCGTCAGCTGAGCCTGGGACAAAAAATGAAAGCCAACATCGCAGTGGCTTTGCTGCACGATCCCGCGGTGCTTTACCTGGACGAGCCCACCATCGGACTGGACGTTGTCAGCAAGAAAGTGCTGCGCCAGGCAATCAAGGCCATAAACCGGGAAAAGGGCACTACCGTGATGCTGACTACCCACGACATGGACGATATCGAGGCGGTATGCAACCGGCTGATCATGATCAACGAAGGAGTAAAACTGTTCGATGGGACACTGGAATCTTTCCGGAATCAGTACGAACGTGAGATCGTGATTCGGCTGGAGTTTGAGGATAGCGCTCCTGTCTGGAGGGATATAGAAGGATTGAGCCTTTCTAAACGGGAAGAAACCGCTCTGGAGGTAAAACTTTTGGACCGGAACGCAGTGAAGGCATCTATCACCAGACTTTTAGATACGTTTGAGCCGCAAAACATCTTTGTTCGAGAACCGGATATTGAGGATATTGTAGAGATAGCATATCAGGATAGCAAATAAAGCTTATCTCTCTTGTGACATTTCGAAAATAAGTTTATTGAGTGTTTTGACCTACGAAATTTCTCAAAGCACCAAACCAGCACCAACCTTTTGCGGCTTGTTTCAAAGAGTTGGGCAATACCGGTCCTTCCACTTTCCCTGTGGGCCGTTCCCACATCCACTCCAAAACCGCGTGCCGAGGGGCGAGTGCGTGCCGGTGGCACGCAAGCAACGGCGCCGGTCTCCGCTGCTGCGTCGGCCGGTGCTGGGCGCTCCCCACCGGGGAGCACCACCCGAGCCGGCAGGCGAGACCCAGTCCGTCCCCTCGCCTCCCCTTGTCGCATCCATTGTCACCGAT
>ENA-UOJL01002772-UOJL01002772.1-human-gut-metagenome-genome-assembly--contig:-P47-NODE-2772-length-13494-cov-4.800655_pt1 | contig 13494 bp, 9 predicted proteins | sample MGYA00242347_ERZ723894 | MGnify/ENA metagenome assembly ERZ723894
GCGCATTGTTATGGTCAAAAGACTGCTCGATGTCATCAAAGCCGATTTTGTCGGCAGTATCGACAACAAAATGAACCTTGGCCAGCTTAAAGGACTGAAAAGGAGAAACAGTCCGCTCCGGATTGGGAACGGACCGAGGCGAATGAATTAAGGCTAGGTCTTGATTCATATCTATGAGGCTGGTGTCAGAGGCGACCGCCGTATCTGCATGAAAGAATGCGCCGGCAGGCAGCAGAGCCGCGGCGAGAGCAACAGAGCAAGGAAGACGTCTCATGATACACCTCTATAACTAATTCAAAGCCTGTTCTCAGATTAGCATAGATGATATATGATGTCAATATATAATAAGACGCAAACTTTGTTCGCGCTAAAGAAATTAAAACTAAAGCTTATTTCAGGCGATAAGCCGAGCGAATGGCCGTTTCTAAACAACATGGGTAATTTTTCATTGTCCAGTCGCCGCAGATTTGCAGATTGAGCCAGCGGGTTTGCGCTGTGTCGGGACGGCGGCTGTTATTGAGGCGGTCTTGTTTGATGGTTGCTCTTTTATGACGCAGAACTTTATAATCCGGCATAAAAGCGGCTTCCCTTTCCCGAATCCGGCAAATTTCTCCCCAAACCTGCCGTGCCAGCATATCGTCATTGATACGGATATGGTCTGCATTGCTGATGGTAACGGCCAGCAGTCCCGGCGATGAAAACAGCCACTGCGCTGTTCCCCCGATCAGACCGAGCATGTTGTTTCCGCCGGGAAGAGTTATCTGCATACTGGTGCGGAAATAGATGTTAATAATGGTATGATAATCAAACCGGAAACTTTCGAATAGCTGTCCGTAGTGATAGCTGTCCAAGGCGGAAACAACTCTGTCTTGAGGTTTTACGTTAACTTTTCGCCTGCCGAACCAAAGTTCGCAGAGCTGTTTGTCTTTTTCTTTGAAACCGGTAAGCCTCCAGCCGCAGCGAATGTCTTTGAGGGAAGCGGACATTTTGTCAATCAGCCGGCCGGATAAGTCGCCGCACGAAAAGCCGGCCTTGAATTTTCCCGGTGTAAAAGGAAACAGCTGTCGGGCAATATTCAGCCATTGCCTGCCGCTGATGTCGGCAAAAGCGGTGTTAAAGACCGCTTCGGCAATTTCTTCGCGGCAGTGCAGCCAATGCCGCAGGGTTTTGTTTTGGTTGATATCCCGGAAAGTAATGTCGGAACGGAAAAAATCTTTGCCTGCAAAGCGACGGCAGCAGGTATTGGCGCCCAAAATAACATGCGTGGCATTGTCCAGCGACATTTGCCAGTCGGCGGCAACAAAAGAATAGGCGCGCCCGCCGGGGTGTCCTGCCGCTTCATAAACGGTAATGTGATAATCCGGATGTCTCCGGGCCAGATACAGCGCCGCGCTCAACCCGGCCGCTCCGCCGCCGATAATGTGATATGTCGGCCGCATTTTCGGCATTATTTTCCGAAGTAAGCGCGCAGCGCCAAAGTCAGCTTTTTCATTTTGCTGAGCTGCGGTTTGGGCGAAATGACTTCCCAGCCGCGGTTTTGCATGATGTCAAAATATTTGCGGTAGATGGCGGCAATCATTTTGACCGGGCGGGCGGTCTTTTTGTCAAGTTTCTGAATCAAAACATCCGCCTTTTTAAAATCGGCGTCAGCCAGTTTAGCCAGCTCTTCGCGGGCAACGGCCAAATTCTTGTCAACCACCACGCTGCGCGGATCTTTTGATGAGATATTGGCTTTTTGCAAAAATTCCCGCGGAATATAAAGGCGATTGCTCATTGCGTCTTCTTTCACGTCGCGCAGAATATTGGTAATCTGTAACGCATTGCCCAGCGTGGTGGCCAAGTCGTTGATAATTTTCTCATCGGCACAGCCGAAAATACGCAGCGATAAATTTCCGGGAACTCCGGCAACCCCGCGGCAGTAGGCATAAAATTCGTTGAGCGAAGGGGCCTGCAGCGGCTGGGGAATATCCATAGAAATGCTGTCAATCAGCTTCATGAATTCTTCTTTCGGCAGTTTGAAACGCATACAGTTTTTATAAATGCGGCGGCCGATTTCGGTAGCGGGAACCTTCTTGTCGTAAATATTGTCCAGTTCTTCGCGCCAGGCCTGAAGCAGTTCCTGTTTTTCGCTCATGTCGCTGTCGCCGTCAACAATATCGTCGATATGCCGGCAGAAAGCATAAATGGTATACATTGCCTCGCGCTTGGCCTTCGGCAGCATCCGCATGCTCCAGAAAAATGAAGTTCCTGATTTTTTTACAATCGCTTTAATATCGTTCATTTACAAACCTTTATTAGTCAAAGTTTTGTGCCGGGTGAGCAAACCTCTGCAAATGCCGCCAATCGTGGCGCAGAACCAGTCGCGTTTGTTCAGCCTGATCGTATCGGTCAAAACATCTCCTTTTAATATTTTTTTTACCATAATATTGGTTAAGGAAAAGATAACGCAGATTTCGAGTCTCAGCCGCAGATTCCGCACAATCGACGGTAAAATCGCCGCATCTTCCATCAGTCCGCGAACACGAAACATTATTTCTTTAACCAGCAGTTTAAGCGCTTTGGAACTTTTGGCTCTGGTCAGTGCAGAGGGAGAAACGTCAAACCGGCGGAATAGTTCATCGGGAATATAAACCCGCTTTAATGTTTTTGCATCATATTTTAAATCCTGCACATGGTTGACGATCTGCAACGCGGCGCACAAGGCATTGGCCGGCAGATAAGTTGACGGGTTTTCATTGTGCAGAGCGAGCAGAAAACGTCCTACCGGCGCCGCGGAATGTTGGCAATAAGCCATCAGCTGCCCCCAGGTTTCATAATGGAAACAGGCAGCATCCTGCCGAAAAGCAGTCAGCAAATCACTGGCCAGCGAAAAACTCAGATTCTCCGCTATGAAGGCTTTTCGCAGCGGTTCGGCAATTTGATGAGCTTCCGTTTCGCGCTCTGCTTTCCCGTATAAAGCCTGTTCCAGTTGTTCCAGGCGTTTGGTCTTCTCCGCCTCGGACAAGTCCGGATTATCGGCAATGTCATCGCCGTAGCGGGCAAAGTTATAGTAAGCGGTAACAATCTTCCGGTTTTCTTTTCCCAACAAAAAAGAAGCCACCGGAAAATTTTCGTCCTTTTGTTGTTTGTGGCGCATGTCGCTCATCGGCGTTTCTCCAGCCAGACGTCAAGATCGGCCAGCGCCCTTTGACAATAGGCCTGCTTTCGGTCGGCGCCTTTCAGTTTGCGGAATTTGCCGTTAGCGGTCGTTTCTCCCGAGATAGTCGGAAAAATACCGAAATTGATATTCATCGGCTGAAAATTTTCAATATTCGTATCGTCGATTAAATGACTGAGCATTGAACCGAGAGCCGTTGTTCTGGGCGGCGGCAGCGGGTCTGTCCCTAGCTGCTGTCCGGCGGCAAAATAACCGGCCATCAGGCCGACTGCGGCGCTTTCGATATATCCTTCGCAGCCGGTAATCTGTCCGGCAAACCGCAGGTGAGGTTTGCTTTTGAGCCGCAGATAAGCATCAAGCAGCAGCGGGCTTTTGATAAAAGTATTTTTATGAATGCCGCCGAAACGGGCAAACTCCGCCTTTTCCAGCCCGGGAATCATTTGAAAAATTCGTTTTTGTTCACCGTATTTCATCTTGGTTTGAAAACCGACCAGATTACGCAGCGTGTCTTCCTTGTTGTCCTGCCGCAGCTGAACCACGGCATAAGGTTTTTCCGAACTGTGCGGATTGGTCAGTCCCACCGGTTTCATCGGGCCGAAAACCAAAGTTTCGATGCCTCTTTCCGCCATCACTTCAATCGGCAGGCAGCCGTCAAAATAGTGCACTTCTTCCCAGTCGTGAAATTCGGCCTTTTCCGCTTTCAGCAAAGCATCGACAAACTGATAATATTGTTCTTTGGAGAGCGGGCAGTTGATGTAATCAAGTTTGTCGCCTTTGTCATAGCGGGACTGATACCACGCTTTACTGAAGTCAATGCTCTCCTTGTAAACCACCGGAGCTATTGCATCGTAAAAGGAGAGGGACTGCCGGTCAACTTCCGTTAAAATGGCGTCTGCCAGTTTTTCGCTGGTCAGCGGTCCGGTGGCAATAATCGATTCGCCCCACGTTTCGGGAGGAAGTTCCGTCAGCTCACCGGTTTCAAACCGAATAAGCGGATGCCCGCTGAGCTTTTCCGTTACCATGGCGGCAAAACCGTCGCGGTCAACCGCCAGCGCTCCTCCGGCCGGAACTTTAGTGGCGTCGGCACAGGCCATAATCAGGGAACCGCAGCGTCGCATTTCTTCATGCAGCAGGCCGACGGCGTTATGTTCAAAATCATCTGACCGCAGCGAATTGGAGCAAACCAGTTCCGCGCAGTTCGGATTTTTGTGCGCGGCAGAGAATTTCTGCGGCTTCATCTCATGAATAATCGCCGGAATTCCGGCTTCGGCAATCTGCCAGGCGGCTTCCGAACCGGCCAGCCCGGCGCCGATAATATGAATAGCTTGTCGGGTCATTGTCTTTCCTTAATTTTGTTTTTTTATAGCAGTAATTTGCCAAAAGTAAACCCTGAAAAGATTTCTAACTTATTGATAACCTGCGTATAGCGTTTGAATTATATTAAAAAAAAGCTATACTGGGAAAAATCTTAGATAAAGCGATTCTGTGATATGAAGCCAGTTTTAATCATTTGGGCAGCCGGTGCCCTGTTTTTTCCCGCTCTTTGCTTTGCCAGTGAAGAGTATGATCCGTTGTTGTATCCCGAAGCGGCTGCGGCGGAAGCCGATGCCGCGGCGATGCCTTCGTCGGGGAAAACGCTGCTTGCTTCGCCGAAATTGCTTGACGAAGAAGATATGAATTTTGAAAATCTGGACTTTGACGCTTTGGACGGTGAACCTCAGTCCACGCCGATGCCGGCCGCAGCTCCTTCGGCGGGCACGCCTGCTCCGCCGCCAGCGTCTTCATCTCTTCCGGCGGCTCCGGCAGAAAAGGAAACCGCCCCGGTCGTTGATAAAAATAAAACCCTGACCGATAACCTGCAGGCCAATGCTCCGTCAACGGAAGATTCGGTCATTCCGCTGCCGAAAGTCGAAGAAACCTGGATTTCCAAAATCAAATCGCCGCTCGGAGAGGCCGATTCTGCCAAAGCGGCCGGTGATGAAGAAAAACAAACCGGAAAAGTCAATCTTGAAAATCTGGTTGAAAAGTCCAAAAAAACCGTGCGGCGTTCCAATGCCTCGGTTTTTGATATTTCCGGCGCCATGCTCCGCATGTCTTTCAAACAGATTGATGATATTCTTACCCGCCGCGGTTTCCGCCGCACGGTGCAAAAGCTGGATATTCCGAATTTTATCCGCTGGCGCAATGAAGACAAATGCCGCGCATCCGGCGTCGTCGGCTATGAGCGTTTGGAAAACTGCGTTATCCAAATGGCAAAGAAAAACGGCTATCAGTATGTGGAGCGCACCACTTATTCCAAGTTTGACACCCGAGAGGAAATCGAAGTCTATTTTACCAGCACTTTCACCAATAACAAAGCCTACCGCATTTCATACAAAAGCGAAGCGGCAACCGCAATCACCGGCAACAGCCAGAAGCAGATTTATCTGCGGAATATAAAAGTTTATGATTTTTGGAAAAAAATTAACCAAAAGTATGGTACACCCGACAATAAAGATGACGTCATCTGGGGATTGGGCGGCAACAAGCCTTATCTTCAGGCCGGCACCGGGCGCCTGATTCTGGAAGATCCGATGCTGCGGGAACTGGATTACACCCGGATGTCGCGTGAAGATCAGAAGTTTATGAATACCGATTTGTATAGTTTTTAGAGGATATGATGAACGATATTTTATCAGAAACCGAATTGGCCGAATTGATTTGCACCCGTATCAGCCATGATGTCATCGGCAATGTCGGTGCCGTGTCCAATGCGGTGGAACTTCTTGAAGAAGGAGATATGGACTTTCTGGATGATATCCGTTCGATTCTCAAAGTCAGCTCTTCGGTTCTTTCTGCCCGTCTGAAGTTTTTCCGCCTGGCATTCGGCCTGAGCAACGCCAACCTTGAAGATTTCGGGCAGGTAAAGTCGGCTGCGGAAAATTATCTGAAAACGCTTGGTAGCCGCAATTATCCGCTGTCGCTGGAACTGGAGCTTCACTCGGCAGCTTTTGCCCGGCAGGCGCTGGTCGGAATTATGATTGCGGCGGACATGCTGATTAAAGGCGGCAAAATCGAAGCCCGCGAAGTCGGCGGCCGGCTGGCTGTCATAACCCATTGCGAAACGCCGCCGTCTGCGGAAAAAATCAGAAACATCAAAACGGTTTTGTCGGGCGGCCGCCCGGAAAATATGGCCCAGTATGCTCCGGTGTTCTATCTGAAAAGCCTTATGACTTCGCAGAAACAGGTAATAAGGCTTATTGAAACGCCGGCCTTCGGCCTGATGATGGAGCAGGGGGAATAAAATGGCAAAATGTTTGGTCGCCGATGACTCTAAAATAATCAGAATGCTTTTTGCCAAGATTATGGGAAATCTGGGCTTTGACGTGACCGAAGCCGAAGACGGCGAAGAAGTCGTCGAACAATGCCAGCTCAACGAGTTTGATTTGGTGATTATGGATTATCGTCTGCCTGTGCTCGACGGTATTGATGCCATGTATAAAATCCGCAATTCCCGGCTTGAGAAACAGCCTAAAATAATTTTCTGTTCATCGCTGCTGGATATTGAAAAAATAGAAGAGGCTTTGGACGGCGGTGCTGACGACTATGTGCTGAAACCCTTTGACGAAGAAATCATTATCAGCAAATTGTCAATACTCGGCCTGGTTTAGGAAAAAACGATGAAAAAGAGCGATTTTGAATATGTGTTAAGCCTTCTCAGACAATATGCCGGTTGGGATTTGTCCAACGACAAATATTTCATCATCGATAAAAAACTTTATAATTTTATCTGTGAAAAGGGTTATGCTTCGGTTGAAGATTTGATTGCCGAGCTAAAAATCGGTCAGAAAGCCATGCTGTGGCAGGTTGTTGAGGCCTTGACCCTGTCGGACACTTATTTTTACCGTGACTATCCGGTATTTAAAGCTTTTGAGAATTATCTGCTGCCGCAGCTGCGGGAAATCAACCGCAGTTCCAAAAAGCTGCGGATATGGAGCCTCGGCTGTTCGACCGGACAGGAGGCATATTCGATTGCCATGGCGGTTAAGCACAAGCTTCTGGGCGTTAAAGACTGGAATGTAAACATTATCGGCACCGACATTTCCAGTTATTCGATCGGTAAGGCGCAAAAAGGGCTGTTCAGCCAGTTTGATGTCCAGATGGGGCTGAATATGCGCCAGATTCTGGAAAATTTTCATCAGGATCAGGGGCAGTGGCAGCTTAATGACGACATCCTTTCCATGGTGGAATTCCGCCGTTACAATCTGATGGACGAACTGACGCTCAGCGGCAGTTATGACGTAATTTTCTGCCGCTATGTCCTGCAGTATTTTTCACCCGAAATTCAGCGAAAAATCGTTGCGAAGATATACAGCCGTCAAAATCCGGCCGGCTTTCTTTATACCGGAATGCATGAAAATATCCGGGGATTGGATGAGTTCTACCAGCCCGTCAGCGGAATGGACTGTCTCTATCAGGCGAAAATGAATGTGCCGCTGCCAAATTTTGATGAAGATGTCAAAAGCGAAGTAATTGCCGGCCCCGCGGACAGCGACGATGACATTCCGAGCTTTGTTCGCCCGCGTAATCTGACTTATCGCGCGCCGCAGTCCGCTCAGGACTTTATGGAAGAACTTAAAAAGAAAAACTGACGGGAAAGCGGTCTAAACCTAAACCGTAAAGTCCGGAAAATCAGCCGCGCTTTCGGGGTTGCTTTATTTCATTTAAATCGGGATAGGTGTTTTTTATCCGGCGCAGCAAATCGTCCAGTTTCAGCCGCAGTGCTGACGGCGGGTTTTTGCGCTGGGCATTCTCGGCCTGCCTTTTGGCAATATCGGCGGCACCGATTCGCAGCGAATATTCCGCAGCCGCATATTCGGCATAAGCCGTCTGCCCGTTTTGGTCATAAGCCTGAGACAGCAGCAGCCAGCCCATGGCCGAAGGGCGTTGCTGCAAAGAGCGGTTTAAGACCGCAATAATGTTTTTCAATTCTGCCGGCGACGGAGAAACCGCCAAAGCAGCCTGAGCCCAGTCAACCTGCAGCAGTGCGGCGTCGGGACGAAGTTTGAGAACCTTGCCGTAAGCTTCTTTGGCCGCTTTCAGATTGCCCTGTTCCATATAAATTTGCGCTTTCAGTTCATAAAAATAAGGATTGTCCGGTTCTTCGGCCGATAAGGCATCAATCATCCTCAGAGCTTTGCCGAAATTGAGCTGCTTAAAATAAGCAATGGCTTGGGCATAACGGGCGGCAATTGACGTATCGCTCGGCGGATAACGCCTGAATGTTTGTGCCGGTTCTTGCAGAAAGCCGTATAATTTGGCTTTTATGCGTTGAAATTCATTGTCCAGAGAATGATCCTGATGATAGGGTGATTGTTTGACCGCCTGCTCCAGAAAGCGGACACGTTCGCTCGTAACCGGGTGGGTTCTGAAATAGTCGCTTTCTTCAATCCCGTTTAACGCGTTTTGTTTTTGAATTTTTTTCATAAATTGCAGCAGTCCCTGCGGTGATGTCTGCCTTTTGTAAAGAAGTTTCACGGCGGCATCGTCGGCGCTGCGTTCTTCTTCGACCCGGTAAGCCATATAATTGGAGAGCAGGGAGCTCTGTGACCCCAGCATGACGGCGACGGCCACGTCACCCCGGCCGCTGGCTGCGGCCGCGGCTCCGGCCAGAACCAGAGACGCCAGACTGGCTTCCTGCATACTCTGGTTTTTTATTTTCTGACGCAGAATATGCCCGCCGAGAATATGTCCGGTTTCATGCGCCAAAACGCCGCTGATTTGGTCGGTGTTATCTGCTTTCAGCAGCGTCCCCGTATGGATGAACAGATTGTTGCCGTCGCCGACAAAGGCATTCAGGCTGTTGTCATTGACAATATAAATTTTATTGCGGTTAAACGGAATACCGGCAGTTTGAAAAATCGGACGGATAACTTTGGCCAGATATTGTTCGGTCTCTTCATCGGAAATGATGCTCATCTGTCCCAATGCATCTCTTAACGGCAAAAAGGCTAATATCAGCCAGAAGCCGATGATTAGCCTTGATACGGTGTTCTTTTTGCTGCCGGTCAGCTTTTGATTAATTTTCTCCACCAGGTTGTCTTTCCTTTCTGTTCGGCCTTCTCCGCGGAATTGTCTTCCGCAGCGGCAACATTGGGAGACTTAATATCTTCATGGCTGTTATACAAGATGACCGCTTCCGCTTTTTCTTTTTTTGTTTCGCCGTTGTTTTCGTTGTCACCGTTGTCATTATAGTTGCGGCGATCGCGGCGGCGGTTGTTGCGACGGTCAAATCTGTTGCGTCGGTCACGCCGGCGGTTGCTGCGGCGTCCCTCGTTTTCCTGCCCGTCTTCGTTCCTGTTTTCTTTGACGCTTTCGGAAGCTTCCGCCGTATCGGCTGCATCTTCCTGAACCGGTGTGTCTTCGGCAGCCGTTTCTTCTTTGATGCGCGGTTTCCGGTCACCTTTGTTCGGCTGACGGCGGCTGTTGCGCGGAGAACTGCTTTCTTCCGTTCCGTTTTCTTCCTTATCTTCTTCCTTATCCTGAGTTTTAACCGCTTTAATGCGTTCAATTCTCAGGTCGGCAATGTTCTTGATTGAGTCGTCGGCGCAGATAATCACTTCCATATTGTAACGCTGTTCCAAATCGCTGACGCATTTGCGCTTCTGATTCAGCAGATAAAGGGCAAACTCGCTGGGCAGATAGAGGTTAATCCGTGAACAGCGGTTTTTAATGCCTTCTTCCTCAATACAGCGCAGCACAAAAACCGCTCCCGATTCGATTGTGCGGACAATTCCTTTGCCGTGGCAGTGCGGGCAAACCTGATAATTGCTTTCAAAGAAAGAGGAATGCATCCGTTGGCGCGATATTTCCAGCAAGCCGAAACAGCTCATCTTGGCAATCTGAATCCGTGCCCGGTCTTTTTTCATGGCCTCTTTCATACGCTTTTCAACCGCCAGATTGTTTTTCTGTTCTTCCATATCAATAAAATCGACCACGACCAACCCGGCCAGATTTCTCATTCTTAGTTGTTTGGCAATTTCGTCGGCTGCTTCCAGATTGGTTTTGAGTGCGGTTTCCTCCAGGTCTTTTTCTTTGGTTGCCCGGCCGGAGTTGACATCAATTGAAACCAGCGCCTCCGTGGGGTTGATAACCAGATAACCGCCCGATTCCAGCTGAACATTGGTGTCATGCAGTTTGTCCAGCTGAGCTTCAACCTGAAATCTCTGGAACAAAGGCAGCTCGCCTTTTTTGTTTTCTTTAATTTTTTTCAGGTTATGCGGGGAAAGGATTTTCACAAAATCACGCGCGGCTTTGTAAGCCTGTTCGCCGTCCACGATAATTTCGGAAATGTCTTTGGTGTACATATCGCGCAGGGCGCGTCTGATCAGGTTGCCTTCCTCGTGAATTAAAGCCGGAGCTTTCCCTTTCAAAGCATCAAGGCGGATTTGATTCCAGCTGCGGATCAGATAATTGTAGTCGCGGACAATGTCTGCTTTGGTTTTTTCTTCGCCGGCGGTACGGACAATCATAGACATTTCATTGTTGAGCGGCAATTCTTTAACGATGTTTTTCAGCCGTTTGCGGTCTGCAACATTGGTAATTTTGCGGGAAACGCCGCCGCTTTTGATGCGGTTCGGCATTAAAACGCAATAGCGTCCGGCCAGAGAAAGATAAGTCGTTAATGCCGCACCTTTATTGCCGCGTTCTTCTTTAACCACCTGAACCAGCAAAATCTGTCCTTCTTTGATAACGTCCTGAATTTTGCTGCGGTGGAATAATTTGCGGATTTTCATCAGTTTGCGCTGAATTTCAAAATCGCATTCGCTGTCGTCTTCTTCATCGTCATCTTCTTCAACGACGTCTTCTTCGGCCATATTGTTATAGGTGCTTGACTTCCGGGGCGCGTCAACTTCTTCCTGAACGGTTTCTTCTTCCTCTTTGGTGCTTTCGGCCATAACCGTCAGTTTTTCTTCTTTTTCCGCTTTTTCTTGTTCCGGTGCGGCCGGTTCCGTTTCGGCAGCTTCCTCTTTGGGAGCCTGCTGGGCTTTGCGGGCACGCTTTTTCAAAATTCTTTTCTTGCGGGGATGCTTGTGTGAATCTGCCGCCGTTTCTTCCTGCGGAACCGTTTCGGTCGGTGTTTCTTCCGTCAGAGTGCCGTTTTCTGCTGTCGTTTCCGCGGCTTCCGGCAAAGATTCGTTCGGTGCGGAAGTTGTTTCTGCTGCCGGAATTTTTTCTTCCGTTACGGCCTCTTCCTGAACCGGAGTTGAAGTTTCGCTGCCGTTTTCGGCTGCTTCTGCCGCTTTGGCTTCCGCTTCCGCGGCTTCACGGGCTTTGCGCTCTTCTTCGCGGGCGGCGTATTGGGCTGCTTTTTCGGCGCGGTGTCTTTCGCGCTCGGCTTCCCGTTCTTTAATCGCCTGTTTTTTGGCTTCGATAATCTCGTCTACTTCTTTGTCAATTGAGGCCAGCTCTTCTTCCGAAACATTGTAATAGTCCGGGTGAATTTCGCCGAAAGCCAGAAAACCGTGCTTGTTTCCGCCGTAATCGACGAAAGCGGCCTGCAGCGAAGGCTCAACCCGCATGACTTTTGCCAAATAAATGTTGCCTTTGATTTGTTTGCGGCTGGCTGATTCGAATTCGACGTCTTCAACTTTGTTTCCGTTAACGATGACAACGCGGGTTTCTTCCGGACGGGTGTCATCAATCAGCATTCTTTTGGTCATAAATATAATTCTCCGTTTGGGTACCGAAACGCCGGGGCGCGGTACGGGTATTGTCACAAAACTGGAGGGAATCAGGCGAAAGCTATTATGTATCTAAGCACGAAATCTGCCGCTGCCGGTGTTTCGCACTCTATTTTAAGCCAGTCTTCGGGCTGTCAGTCGCAGCCTTACTTATCATATAAAACCTCTCTGTGTCCCCGGCACATTTGTTTACTTTGTTTGTTTATCGGGCCCGGGACGTGAAACCGTCCAGTAAAAATCTTTTGTCTTTCTTGTCTGCAAGCACGCCTCTCGCTGTGAGCCGGCGGCGGTATCAGCACGGCAGGTCTTGCATTTTATGGTAAACTCGTGTAATAAAGACCTGCTTCCGATACATTAAAAGCATACAATTGCACCCAGAATATACGATTTGATTTAAAACACAATATTATTTTTGAATCAGACGCAAAAAAGTGCGGTCGCCTTTGTCTGCCGTTTGTTTACAGCCGAAAAGACAGCTTGCGCTCCGGATAATTTTATGTTTTTAACCTATTGGTAAGAAGTGTTTATATATAATAACCTATATTGCGTAATTGTGTGGATTGAACGGATGCGAACCTTTTTGCAACAGATAGCCGTCGGTATGAAAGGCCTTGTCAGGCAGGTGCTGGCAACAGCCGTCATTTTCTGCTGCGCGTTTTCTGCTGCCGATTCTGCCGCAGCATCCGGAATTACGTCCATGCGCATCGGGCAGGGGGTCGGAAGCGTTCGCATCGTCTTTGATGCGGACCGGAAGTTTGACTATAAGGTTTTTCTGCTCAATGAGCCCAAACGTTTGGTTATTGATACCTTTGATGTCAAAGTCAGTCCCGAAATCGAAAAATATGTCGATAAAAACAATCTGGTAACCAAAACCCGTTTGGGGAGCGTCGGGACGGACGGCATTCGTATCGTCTTCGATTTGCAGAAGCCGGCAATCGTCAAGAAAGCCTTTATGCTTGCGCCGCAGAGCAATTTCGGCTGGCGTTTCGTGATTGATGTTTCCATAGCTTCCGAACGGGAGTTTTCCTCCAAGGTCGGCAGCAAATACGCTCTCAGTAACGAAAATTCTTTTGCCGGAAGCTATTCGTCGTCTTCCTCCAAGTCGTCGTCTAAAGCCAAAACCGTCAATAAAAAGAAAATCATCGTTCTTGACCCCGGACACGGCGGCAAAGATCCGGGAGCCATCGGCTATTCCGGCGTTTATGAAAAAAATATCACTCTGGCCATGGCCAAAGAACTGAAAGTGATTTTGGAGAAAGAGGGGTACAAGGTTCATCTGACCCGCAGCACAGATATTTTTATCCCTCTGCGTGACCGGGTAAAGATTGCCCGCAAATATAATGCCGACCTGTTTATGTCCATTCATGCCGACAGCGCCGTCAACCGCAGTGCCAAAGGGCTTTCCGTCTATACATTGTCTGAAACCGCATCTGACAAAGAGGCTGCCGCTCTGGCCGAACGCGAAAATAAGGCCGATGTCGTTGCCGGGCTTAATCTGCTTGAACATTCCAAAGAGGTTTCGGATATTCTGATAAACCTGGCGCAGCGCGAAACCATGAACCGTTCTTCCGAATTTGCATCTTTTATGGTTCAGGAAATGCGCAAATCGGTAAA
>ENA-UOJL01002776-UOJL01002776.1-human-gut-metagenome-genome-assembly--contig:-P47-NODE-2776-length-13478-cov-4.356478_pt1 | contig 13478 bp, 8 predicted proteins | sample MGYA00242347_ERZ723894 | MGnify/ENA metagenome assembly ERZ723894
TGAAGTATATTCAGATAGAGGAGCTGCCACGTACGATGAATGGAAAGTTGGATTATAAGAAACTGCAGGAATACATCTGAAATCCTTGATTTTATGTCTTAGGTGATTGACTTTTCCCCACCAAGAAAGGATAATAGAATAGATGCATATACTTGCTTTTTGGCGATAGGCATACGGCATGGAACATGGGAAAGGCAGGACGTGAAATATGGGTAATAAATATGATGTGATTATTGTGGGGGCAGGACCGGGAGGTATCTTTTCAGCATATGAGCTGGTGCAAAAAGCCCCCAATCTTAAAGTGGCAGTATTTGAGGCAGGTCATGCTTTGGAGAAACGTCACTGTCCGATCGATGGTGATAAGATAAAGAGTTGTATTAATTGTAAGAGCTGCTCTATCATGAGTGGTTTTGGTGGTGCTGGTGCATTTTCCGATGGTAAATATAATATTACGAATGATTTTGGTGGAACTTTATACGAATATGTTGGCAAGCAAAAGGCAACAGAATTAATGAAATATGTGGATGAGATCAATATGCAGTATGGTGGCGAGGGCACGAAAATGTATTCTACAGCAGGAACACATTTTAAGAAGCTTTGTCTCCAAAATAAATTGAACTTATTAGATGCATCCGTACGGCATTTGGGTACAGATATAAATTATGTTGTATTAGAAAATCTCTATGCGTTCTTAAAGGATAAAGTGGATTTCTACTTTGATACGTTAGTAAATCGTGTAGAACGACAGGGCGAGGCATATCGTGTATGTTGTGATGATGCGGATTATGATTGCGCAAAATGTATTATTTCCGTAGGACGCAGTGGAAGCAAATGGATGGAAAAAGTATGTAATGAATTGGATATCAGCACAAAATCCAATCGTGTAGATATTGGTGTGCGCGTGGAACTGCCGGCAGTTATCTTCTCGCATTTAACGGATGAACTTTATGAGAGTAAGATTGTATATCGCACTGAGAAGTTTGAAGATCGTGTGCGCACGTTTTGTATGAACCCTTATGGCATTGTGGTCAATGAAAATACAAATGGCATTGTTACGGTGAATGGACATAGTTATGAAGATGCGGATAAACAGACCGACAATACAAACTTTGCGCTGCTGGTCGCAAAGCATTTTTCAGAGCCGTTCAAGGACAGCAATGGATATGGCGAGAGCATTGCAAGACTGTCGAATATGCTGGGTGGAGGCGTGATCGTACAGCGTTTTGGAGACTTGGTGCGTGGAAGACGAAGCAACGCAAAGCGTATTGCAGAGGGACTGGTAGAGCCGACATTGGCAGCAACACCGGGTGATTTGAGTTTGGTACTTCCGAAACGCATTTTAGATGGTATTATTGAAATGATCTATGCCTTAGATAATATTGCACCGGGAAATGCCATTTATGATACACTGTTATACGGTGTTGTTGTTAAGTTTTACAATATGGAAGTCGAATTGGATCACAATCTGGAGACAAAATATAAGGGACTGTATATTATTGGAGATGGCAGTGGAGTGACCCATTCCTTGTCGCATGCATCGGCAAGTGGTGTCTATGTTGCACGTCAGATCGTGGAAGGAACCGGGGTAGATCGATGAAGCTTAAAATAGCAGTATGTGACGATGATCTGCAATGGAGCGAACGGATCCGCCAAAGTATTTCTGAGTATATGTGCCATGTGAATCAACAGTGCGACATTCAGGTGTTTGAAAGCGGAGAGGAGCTTTGCGGTACATTTCATGGATCGCACTCGTTTGATATTGTTTTTTTGGATGTTGATATGGATGAGATGGATGGAATGGAAACTGCAGAAATGATTCGTTCCAGAAGCAATCAGGTAACGATAGTATTTATTACCGGAGTTGTGGAAGCTGCACCGCGAGGCTATCAATATGGTGCGATGCGCTACATTATGAAGCAGGATATCGAGGAATTGCTGCCGGAATGTTTAGGGAGCTTTTTGAAGCAATATTCCGGTATGGATGTGTCTTTCAACATTAAATTTCTTACCGGAGTGGAGAACGTTAATTTATCACAATTGGTTTATGTGGAGAGTAAGGCTCGTAAATTATGTTATGTGTTTGCGGATAAAGTGTTGGAACTGTATGATAATATTACAACGGCACAGAAACAATTGGAGCCATATGGTTTTGTTAGGATTCATCAGAGTTTTTTGGTGAATATGAAGTATATCCAGAAGATCAGTAGTTATCGCGTATATCTTACAACGCACAAAGATTTGCCGGCTACGAAAGCGAGATATCAAGAGGTAAAAGATCAATTCTTTGAGTACATAGAATATGATAGCGAGGGGTAGTGTGCTATGGTAGATTACATACAAGGAGTGATATTGGTACTATTTGAAGCGTTAATATGTAGTGCGTTTTTGAGTAGTTTCCTACAACGTAAGCATAGAGAAATCCGTTGGCAGATGCTTGAGGTAGCATCTTTGGCGGGCTTGTATTTGATAAGTGCAGCCACCACATATTATTCAAAATCGCTCCTGATAAGGGGCGGTGGACAAGTGCTTGCAGTGATACTGGTTGCCGTCATATTTTATCAATGTAAGCTGGTTCATGTTTTAGTGTTAGATCTGGCTTTTTATGGTATTATGATTGCGGTTGATGGGGGAGGCATTGTAATCTCTGAGGCTTTGTTTCGACGAAACCTATTAGAGAATCCAATGTTTCAGGTGATGATATCATTGCTTTTTAAGATGGTTACTTTGGTGATTGTCGTGATGATCCGTTATATATGGTCACGAAAAAAACATGTTATGGAAATGCAGAGAGTAGAGTGGATAATGTTGTTTCTTTTTCCACTTATGACAGTATGCATCATGATTATTTTGATGACAAGTTATGGAAATGGGACGATGCTTGCCGGTTATGTCGGGATATCTTTAGGGATGATTGTTGTTGACAGTGTGTTGTTTGTGCTGCTTAGTTATATTTCTGACCGCGAGCGGAAATTGCGTTTGCTTCAGCTGCAGCAGACGCGGGCTCAGGAACGCTTAAAAATGTATCAGGAACTAAATGTTACCAATACATATCACAAAAAGATATTGCATGATTACAGTAATCAGCTGCATTGCATTCAGGGGTTGATGGCGGATCAACAATACGAGAAGGCAAAAGAATATGCACAGAAATTGACAAATGACCTTTGTCAAGGCAGTGATTTTATTGATGTCCATAATACGATTGTGAATGTTGTCTTAAATCAAAAGTATCGTTTGGCAACACAGAAAGGCATTAAAATAATATTTGATATCATGGACTTTTCGGAGATTAAATTAGACGATCAGGATGTTGTGATCTTGCTGTCCAATTTGTTGGACAATGCGATAGAAGCGACTGCGAAAGAAACAGCGCACAAGGTGATCAAGATCAAATTATTAAATAAAAATGATACCGTTATCATTAGTATTAGTAATCGAATAAGTAAACCTGTTAAAATCGTTAATGGAATGATTCAGACATCGAAATCTGATAAAGAAAATCATGGTATTGGACTGAATAATATTATGACAATCGTGAAAAAGTATGATGGCGATGCGAGAATGCGATATAAGGATGGATGGTTTTATTATACGGCTATACTATAATGAAAAGACAGAAGGAGGATAATGATGGCAGAAAGCATGAAAGATTTTGAAACGGAGTTAGAACAATCTTTTCAGGTGATCAAAGAAGGTGATGTGCTGGAGGTAGAGGTCATTGGTATTTCAGAGACAGAACTTACCGTCGATCTGAATTACTATACGGAGGGAATCATTCCGCTTGAGGAATGCAGTGATGATCCTGCATTTTCGATAAAAAATGACTGCAATATAGGCGATCGCATTCAGGCGATGGTCATTGATGCGGAGAATGAAAATGGTGTTGTGATCCTGTCCAAAAAGGCAGCGCACAACCTAATGATATGGGATGAATTGGAAGAAGATTATCAAAATCGTACAGTATTTCAGGTTAAGATCACCGATACGACATCCGGTGGAATTATTGGATATGTGAAAGGGGTACGTGCGTTTATTCCAGCTTCCAAGATCGAGCTGAATTACGTAGAAGATACCTCTGGTTATTTGGGGATGACATTGGAGGCAATGATCATTACTGTGGATAAAGAGGCAAAGAGATTGGTCTTGTCGGCGAAAGAAATTCAAAAAGAGCGTAAGGCAAAAGAATATGTCCAAAAAGTTGGACAGCTTACGGTGGGCGATGTAGTGACCGGAACGGTGGGCCGCATCGAATCTTATGGTGTATTTATTACGATTGGAGAGGATCTGACCGGCTTATGTCATATATCGCAGATTACCAATAAGTTTATTAAGTCGCCAAAAGAGATTGTCAAACTGGGCGATACGGTTACTGCGCAGATCATTAAGTTAGAGGGAGACCGCGTTTCGTTGAGCATGAAGGCGCTGACAGAGGACGAAGTCCCAAAGGAAGAAGATGACTATGAGATCCCTAAGGAATTTCAGGCAGATCATGAAGAGGATGCTGATGCCAGTCCGTTTGCAGCACTTTTGAAAGGGATCGAATTGTAACCGTTAAGGCTCGTCATCATAGATGGGGATACTGATATTACATATTGCATGTACTAACAGTGGGTGATGGATGATAAAGTGAATGGCAGGTTCATTTGCTTTGGAAACCATGACCCACTTATTTTGATGGCAATATATTTGGATATTGAGGAAAGCGTGTTGCTTCGTAAACTGCACCGAATAGTTCGCGTGCTCTTTGGCAAAACGGAGAGTTTGTTCCAAATGGGAAGTGTATTCGTCATAAGTATAAGTGATCGTTTTTGTGTAAAACAGGTCTGCCAATTGCAGCGTTTGTGGATAACTTTCCCACTCCTCCGGAGATATTTGGGAGATGTTATCTGTAACTGTTGTATGCTCTAAAAGAGATAACATATATTCTCGTCCTTTTTGGGCGAAAGATAGAATTTGTGAGCGCTCTTCTGTGGGTACATGATTACGTTTGAGTATCTGTTGAAGTAATGACTCGGATAATGTATATAAAGGCAGTGCTGATAAAATGCCAAGACGAGCACCAGGAGTGGAAACGTCTTTGTGCAGAAATGCGTAGAGGGATTGCTGGTCCTCGGCACGGTAGATTTTCATCAGCGGAGAGGCTTTGTCAAGCATATAAGAAGCCTTTTTTTTATAATAATGGCATTCTTGTCTGGTTCGTGTCAGATAATATCTACCTTCTGCGTGGTGACCACAGATACATTCGCCACACAAGGCTGCATGTCCGGATACGTTAAGAAGCTGTCCAAATACCGGGTCTGGATCATGCTTGAAATAATACGGCGAAATTTGTCCGGTCATATAAAGCGGAATCCAATTTTCCAGACCTAACATTAATTCATCAAATGGTCGGATTAGGTTGTGGTTAACATGTAAGTGCAGCCCTTTTTTTAACATTATAGCAAGTCCAAACATATATTTTTTTGCAAAGTCAACGTCTTCTGCCATGTCTGCCATTTCCATATTGCTATACATGATAACGTCGGTTTGTTCTTTGGCAAGAACTGTGGTTTTGAGAAAGTCTAATTCTGCCTGCTTCATTTCGTCCAATCCATAATAATGTTTTAAAGTTGGCAGTGTGAACGGAAGAGCAATTACTTTTAGCGAATCAAAATGAATGTCACGGATGTATTCGTTTAGCTCAAATTTATCCAGAGCCGAGAGAAAATTGTTGACAGAATCTGTCATAGAAGTGTCGGTGTCATTGTGCAAAAACCAAGACAGAAAATATTTTGCAAACGAAGATTCCTCTAAAGTATCCAGAGAAACGGTATGATGCGCTTCATGACAAAACATAAGCAGACATTTCCTGTCACAATGAGACCATAGATAGTGAGCCAATTCTGTTGCGAACTGTTTGGGCTGCGCCGGCTGCCGCTGCCCGGCTTTGATCCGCGATAAATACGAGGCATCAAAATTGAGTGCCCTGGCAAGGTCGGAAAGACTGATTTCGGTAGTGTCGATTACTGTTTGAAAGTGTTTGGTAAACGCTTCCGGATAATAAAGAATGATATCATCGCATGCTATTAGATTCGCTAAAATAGTGTCAAAGGAGAGAGAGGAGGTGTCCGTATATATGGACATATAATCGTAGTCAAGAGAACATCCCAGTTCATTTTCGGCTGCAAAAGAAGCGAGAGCTGTGGCAATCCGTTTTAGCTCTATGGCTGGTTGCTTGGGTAATTGACGGCCAGAACGGTAGCGGCTGATGGTGGATGGAGAAATGTCTGCGGCGTGTGCCAGATCTGCAGCAGAACATCCGACCACATCTATGTAGGCGTTGAGCTGTTCCTTAAAATTCATATAAGTCCCTCCCGTGATTTATGTTAGCGTTTTGTTCTATTATACACGCATAAACGTGAAAGACAATGAGAAGATATTGTCTAAGTGTGCCGGTTTCTGATCAGTCAATGCCAATTATGCAACAGAATCATGATTTCTGTTTTTCTTTGTTATACTCGTATTTGTACAGGAAATATAAAATGTACTGGTAACTTGCGTATAATATCGAAAGAAAGGTATGGTGATTATAATGAAAAGAATCAGAACGATAGCGGTTGTACTCATTTTTTGCGCAGGGGTGTTGTCGCTGCTGGCTGGCAGAACAGCATTTGCGGGAAATGGACCGAATGCAGACCCGAAAAAAAGTTGTGCATATTTGAGTGTGGGTCGTTTGTGGACGGAGGCAGAGGAAACCAGAGGATATCAGTATCTATATGCGACAGGAGATACAAAGACGACCACAGTGTCTGGGATGTCCTACGACGTAAAGTCCAATACACTTACGTTATCCGGCTATAATAATAAGCTCAACTACATTTTTGCAAATGAAATGGGAGAGGACTTTAAGATTAAGCTGGTCGGTTCCAATGAAGTACAGGGAATCATGGTATATGGTTTTGGATATGGCGGCAGTTTATCCATTGAGGGAAATGGTTCGCTGATTGTGAACGCCAATAAAATTGCAAAAAATGCAATTGCCCTGTATGGTGAAGAGTCTGTGTCTAAGCTGTTTTTTGGAAAGAATGCGACGGTGAAAGCATACCAGCAGGGAAGCAATGCAACAGCTTTTGTCAATTCTAGCACGGTGTCCGAGAATGGAATCGTGTTTGAAGGGGACAACAGCGGCATGACTGACAAAGTGACGAAGGAGTCGTATACCAGTGGTGCAACGAGTGAGGCATATCGTTTGGATGAGGATAGTTTATATTCGTATTATCCGACCGTTGCTAAGGATACATCGGATAAGAAACAGTATGGGGCATTGGTCACTTTAGATGAGCAGGATAATCGCAAGTATGTTATCTATGAATTGGTTAAGGATGAGCAGCTTGGGACATTAGCGTTTCCGGCGCAAGATGAGTCTGGAAATGCAGTAGATCCGGCACAATTTAATGTCACAGAATCATGGGAAGACCATATTTCGGCGTATGATGTTACGCCGGCTTTTTCGACATCTTTAGCGCAGTGCAAGCGAGTGGATGGGTCGGATGACGATTTGTATGGATGCTATTTTTGGTCGGAGTCGGTCAATGGATCAGAACCAGTTGCTTACTATTCGGTGTATCGGTTTGTAGACCGGCAACAGGATTATGGGAAATTGTTCGCGGTTGCTGTTGCGGGTGAACAAAAAGTGCTACAGTCAGATACGACGATTTTGGATAAATATGAACATTTATCGGGATCTACATTCTATGGTTATAATTATTTCGGAGATATTATGTGGAATGTTTCACAGAATAATCTGGTGCAGAATAAACCGACACAGAACAAACCAACGCAGAAAAGTCCGGTGGTAAAAGTTGTAAAAATTGGTACATTGATCAAAGACAGCAGTTCCAAATGTACATTCCGGGTAACCGGCAAAAACACTGTGGCTTTACAGAAGGCGGCAAACGTCAAGAAGCTGAATGTGCCAACTAAGATTACTTATCTGAAAAAGAAATATATGGTTACGTCCATTGCTCCGAAGGCCTTTGCTAAGAACAAAAAGATGACGGCAGTTACACTTCCGTCAACAATTTCTTCTATCGGTAAAAAGGCATTTTTGGGCTGCAAAAAGCTTAAGATAATTACGCTGAAAACGATAAAGCTGACAACCAAGGCAGTTGGTAAGCAGGCGTTTCGGGGGATTGCGGCAAAAGCTACTATTAAAGTGCCAAAGAAAAAATTGAACGCATATAAAAAATGGCTGAAAAATAAGGGGATCGGGAAAAAAGTAAAAATCAAAAAAATGTAAATGATCAACAGAAAGAGTTGCCATAATATGTCAATGAAGAAGGGAAGTGAAACGCGTTAGGATATAGCAATTATAGTGGGAATATGCTACAATTTTGGGGTAATGTTGAGATAGCAGACAGAGAATATCCAAGGACTTATTCCGGTAGATCAGCACAGATTATTGGTTATGTTGAGATGCCGGCTGGAGAATATCCGCGGGATATTAGACGAGGAGAACAAAATTGATGAGCATACCACAGTATTTTGAGAATACAGCAATGTTGCATGAGAATACGATGCCGGCAAGAGCCTATTATATTCCGGCATCTGTTCGAATGGATCAATTGGTGAAACATAGAGAAGAATCGGATCGTTTTCAATTGTTAAATGGTAAATGGAAGTTCCGGTTCTTTTCTGATATAGGAGATTTTGAGGCGTTGCTGCCGGAAGAAACGAGTTTGACAGACGTGGCTGCCGGTACGGCTTGGGGTCGTGTCGGGGATCTATTTGAGGAAGGTGGACAGATCGATGTGCCGGGTATGTGGCAGATGGCAGGATTTGACAGACATCAGTATACAAACGTTCGTTACCCGTTCCCATTTGATCCACCCTATGTACCACAGGAGAATCCATGCGGTTTGTATGAGCATACATTTGAGTATGAGGTGGATCAGAATGCGCCCGAAGTTTTTCTTAACTTTGAAGGGGTAGATAGCTGCTTTTATGTATGGCTGAATGGGGCTTATGTTGGATACAGCCAAGTATCGCATTCTACAAGTGAATTTGATGTAACGTCCTATGTGAAGTCTGGTGAAAACACAATGCGAGTGCTTGTGTTAAAGTGGTGTGACGGTTCTTATTTGGAGGATCAGGATAAGTTTCGGATGAGTGGCATTTTTCGAGATGTATATTTGTTGAAACGTCCACAGCGGCATATATGGGATTACCGCATTACTACACACGTAGAAGGAGCCGCAGCGGCGGTAGATGTACATTGTTTGTTGGCAGGCGGGGATCTTCCGATATATGCACGTATTGAAAATGCGGAAGGTCAGGTCGTCGCAGAGGGAAGCTTGCGTTCGTCAGCCAACAAAGGACAAAAATCAGGTTTGGCAGAAAGCGGTAAAGAGCAGGAAATGTCATTGGATAATCTGGCGATGCCGTATAAGGCACAAGTGCAGTTTTGCATTGAGAATCCGGTGTTTTGGAATACAGAGAATCCGTATCTTTACACGTTGATCTTGGAGACAGAGCAGGAGACGATCGTGGATCGGATCGGTATCCGCACGATAGAAATACGTGATCGTGTGATTTATTTGAACGGACAAAACATTAAGTTTCGTGGTGTGAACCGCCATGATTCTGACCCGGAGACGGGTTATGTGATCGGATTGGAACAGATGGAACGGGATCTGATTTTAATGAAGCAGCACAACGTGAATGCGATCCGAACCAGTCATTATCCAAACGCACCAATGTTTTATCAATTGTGTGATGAGTATGGATTTATGGTGATCGATGAGGCAGATATTGAGGCGCATGGTCCATTTTTGCTGTACCGAAAAGTGGACAATGAATTTCAGCGGAACGGACGTTGGAGTGAAAAAATTGCGGATGATCCGATGTGGGAGCAGGCAATCGCAGATCGTGTCCGTCTTTTGGTGCATCGAGACGTGAATCGTCCTTGTGTTGTAATTTGGTCTATGGGAAATGAAAGTGCCTATGGATGTAACTTTGAGAAAGCATTGGCATGGACGAAGTCCTTTGATGACAGCCGATTAACGCAGTATGAGAGTGCAAGATATCGTAATTATCATAAAACATACGATTATTCTAATCTGGATCTTTATAGCCGGATGTACCCGTCTCTGGAAGAAATAAAGCAGTATCTCGAGCAAGATGGCAGTAAACCGTATTTGCTGGTCGAATATTCGCACAGCATGGGAAATGGACCGGGAGATTTCGAGGATTATTTCCAGATGATTCAGGATAATGATCTCATGTGTGGAGGTTTTGTGTGGGAATGGTGTGACCATGCGGTACGCCATGACGGAAATAGATATTATTACGGAGGAGATCACGGGGAGACGATCCACGATGACAATTTCTGTGTCGATGGGTTAGTTTATCCGGATCGCACACCGCATACGGGATTGCTGGAATATAAAAATGTATATCGACCGGTTCGTGTTGTGTCCTGTAATACGGACAGTGGAGAGTTGATCCTGCATAATTATCTGGATTTTGATGATCTGCGGGATATGCTTACCATTCGATATGAGATGACTTGCGATGGAGAGCTGATCCGGTCTGGGGAGTTGGAACCGGTATCGGTGCAGCCGCATTGCGATGGTAGAGTTTGTCTGCCGGAAGAGTGTACTACATCAGCGAGTGGTGCGATTCCGACACAGGGTAAGGTTTATATTAAGTTGATCTATCAGCTTAATAAAGAACTGCCGCTATTGCAGAAAGGGCATGTGATGGGCTTTGATGAGATCGCGGTAAATAACGCCGAACCGGTGAATCAGTATGTCAAACGGCTTCTTTCTGGTCCGCAAAGTGGGATAAGTAAAGCTGTCGGCGAAAGCTGCTTGGATAGTCCGCAAAATGGGATAGGAAAATCTGTTGGTGAGAGCGGCTTGGGCAGTCCGCAAAATGGGACAGAAAAATCTGTTGGTGAGAGCGGCTTAGACAGTTCGAAAAAAGGGACAGGAAAATCTGTTGGTGAGAGCGGCTTAGACAGTTCGAAAAAAGGGATAGGAAATATATGCGTAGCTGAGAATGCGAGGGAGCTTGTTTTGTCTGCTAGCGTCTTTCGGTTTGTTTATGACAAGAGAACAGGAATGTTTTCTTCCCTGCAGTATAACGGCAAGGAGTACTTAAATCGACCTATGGAAGTAACGATTTGGCGAGCACCGACTGACAACGACCGAACGATACAGCATCGTTGGAAAGCGGCACATTATCATGAAACTTATACAAGGGCGTATGAAACTCGTGTCGAGCAACAGGAACATTTAATTTGCCTTAAGAGCCATGTGGCACTGCTGGCTCCGACCGTACAGCGGATCTTGGACATGCAGATAGAGTGGCAGATCGATGAGGCCGGAGGCATTGCGGTACATTTTGCTGTTCAAAAAGATCCGGATTTCTTAGAGCTTCCACGGTTCGGCGTACGGCTCTGTTTGGATCATGCGCTGGAACAAGTAGTATACAGTGGCATGGGACCTCAGGAAAGTTATCGCGACAAGCATCGGGGCAGCAGTCATGGGCGTTATGAAAGCACAGTTACAGCGATGCATGAGGATTATATTTTCCCGCAGGAAAATGGCAGCCATTATGACTGTGACTATGTAGAAGTTCGCTATGGGCAAGCATTACCGGGATTGGTGGTGGCGTCCGCTACACCGTTTTCTTTTAATGTATCGCATTATTCAGCAGAAGAGCTTACGCGAGCGGCACACAATTATGAGTTGCAGGATAGTGGCAGTACCATATTGTGTATTGATTATGCGCAGAATGGAATTGGTTCAAATAGTTGTGGTCCGGAGGTGTTACCACAGTATCGTTTTGAGGAGACGGAATTTACGTTTTCCTTTAAGCTGTTACCTCTGACTGCGGACAAACCGCACAAAAGACGAGTACGGTATAAGGGGAAATATCCTAAAAAGTTTGAGGAGAAATATAAAGAGCTGCAGCCGGAAAAATATGGGGATATGGTACAACACGTGATAGATAAAGGAAATACTCCAGCGGGAATGCACATTTCTATCATGGTGGAGGAGATCCTTCAGTTCCTCGATATTAAGCCGGGACAGATTGGTTTCGATGCAACGTTAGGGTATGGGGGACATACCAGAGCTATGTTAGAGCGTTTGCAGGGGCAGGGACATATGTATGCGACAGATGTAGACCCGGAAGAATCTGCTAAGACCCGAAAGCGATTGGAAGATCTTGGATTTGGAGAAGATCTGCTTACGATCAAGCTGCAAAATTTTTGCACAATTGATGAGATCGCAGAGGAAGTCGGTGGGTTTGATTTTATTTTGGCAGATCTGGGAGTGTCTTCGATGCAAATCGACAACCCTAAAAGAGGCTTTTCCTTTAAGGTGGATGGACCACTTGATCTGCGGTTAAATCAGCAGAAAGGGATTAGCGCAGCAGAACGTTTGGAGACAATTGGCCGGGATGAACTTGCCGGGATGCTGTACGAAAATTCGGACGAGCCGTATTGTGATGAAATCGCAAAGGCAATCACCGATGTTGTCCGAAAAGGCGGACACATAGACACAACGACAAAGCTGCGTGCATTGATCGAGGAGACGCTGCAGTTTATTCCGGAGAAGGAGCGCAAAGAAACGGTCAAAAAAACTTGTCAGCGAGTTTTTCAGGCACTTCGTATTGATGTCAATAATGAATTCGAAGTGCTGTACGAATTTATGGACAAGCTTCCGGGAGCATTGAAACCGGGTGGACGTGCAGCAATCTTAACATTTCATTCCGGTGAGGACAAGCTTGTTAAGAAAGCCTTGAAACAGGGATATAAAGCAGGAATTTATGCAGAGTATGCAAGGGATGTGATCCGTCCAACGGCACAGGAATGTACGAGAAATCCGCGGGCACGGTCAACCAAGATGCGCTGGGCGGTGAAGGCAGATCACTTACTCCAGTGAAGAAATGTCAACAGAAACCAATAAGGTAATGCAAAGCGTGGAGGTTCTGCAGAACACGATGAACGAATTTCAGGTGTAGGCTGAATTGCATTATGTTATAAAGGAAGGATGGTATATTGCTATGTTACATCAAATGTTTAAGAGTGTGATTGATCAAGATCGTGCAGCAGTAGTAATCTGCGATACAGAGCATACGATCGTGTATATGAATCCGGCAGCAGTGCAGAATTATGCAAATCGTGGTGGAGCGGAATTGGTTGGAAAGAGTCTGCTTGCCTGCCACAACGAGCGATCAAATGAAATGATCCGTAAAATAGTGTCTTGGTTTGCGGACAGCAAAGAACACAATATGATCCATACATTTTACAATGAAAAGCAAAATAAAGACGTGTATATGGTGGCATTGCGGGATGAGGACGGAGAGTTGCTCGGCTATTATGAAAAGCATGAATTTCGTAATAAAGAAACAGCGAAAATGTATGATTTTGAGCAGTCGTTAGTGTGAAAACCTGTCTTTAATTTATAGGGTACAATCAAACCTGTCTT
>ENA-UOJL01002779-UOJL01002779.1-human-gut-metagenome-genome-assembly--contig:-P47-NODE-2779-length-13471-cov-89.506112_pt1 | contig 13471 bp, 10 predicted proteins | sample MGYA00242347_ERZ723894 | MGnify/ENA metagenome assembly ERZ723894
GTTGGTCGCGCTTTCATGCTCCTTCCGCGTGCAGCTTTTTGGTGCTTCGCCTAAGTCCTTGTTTGCTTCCCCAACTTTCTGTGAAAAACCAAATAATTCCGCATTCCGAATTTCCCTTCACGCCGCCCCATGCTCCGCCCTGAACGCCGCCAAAAGCTCCCGCCCCTCCTCCCGCGTGTGCATCAGCGCGTTCCCTTGCGCCATATCCCGTGCGTACAGGTAGTCTTCCATCTCCGCAACCGTCCGAACACCCGCGCCGCCCCAGTCCGTCAGCAGCTGAATCAGGTAATTCACCGCGTTCGTCGGGTTCGCCTCCGCCGTCTTGGCGACCGCCTGAATCATCAGCCCGTCCTCGAACGGGTACGCCCCAAACGCCGCCATCACCCGATTCAGCTGATTCTCCGTGAACACCTGATGCAGCAGCACTTTACCCGCCAGTTTCGCGCTCTCCCGCACTGACCGCGGAAACGCCCCCTCGCGCGCGCCCGCATCCGTACACGCATACGCACACTCGTGCGCGCCCGCGCCCGCGTATCCGGCAGAGGAAGCAGATGTCTCCTTTTCATCATCATTCGTTTTCCCCGTTGGGTTTACGTTTTCCGTTTCTGTTTCTGTATAGTTTATATTAGTGTCGTGGAAATCGGGCGTATTTCCGTGGCAATCGGTTGTGCAATCGGTTGGACAAACGGTTGTGCAATCGCTTGGATAAACGCTTGGGTAATTCGGATGATCACGGGGATAGTCGCGGATTTCGGGGCAATCGGCGTGGCAATCAGCTGTGCTGTCAGCACCGATTTCACGCGGATAGTCACGCTCAACAGCGCCTTTTCCGTCGCAAACGGAGAAGTAATGCAGGCGGTACGCGGGCGGCGTGCGCTTCTTTTCGCCGGGAATGTACTCCAAAAGCCCAGCTTCGCAGAGCGTGCGTCGGGCGTCGGCGAGGGCGGTGGCGCTCATGGGAAAGTAGGCGAGCAGATACGGGTTGTCGATGCGGAGGAAGCCGTCGCACCAGTCGCCGCCGCGGGCGTGCTGGTTCATGATTTCAATCAGCTTGTACCACAGCAGCTGGGCGCTGGCGGGGAGACGGGTTCGCGCGGCGAATGTGTTGAAACGGCGGATTTCAATCAAGTAGTTTACATTGCACATTTGGGTCATTCCTTTCGGATTTTATTCGCCGCTATTGCGACAGTGATATTGTAGAACAGGGAATGGATGTTCGTCAAGAAAATTTGATTTCATTTGATTTCGCTTGATTTCATTTGATTTTGGGGTCAAAACCAACTGCATTTTTTTGTTGCGCAGGGATTTCGCGTCTGCGGACGCGACGAGGGGGCAATGTAAACAGACGAACGTCTGCGGTCGCCCCCTCGACCCCTTCGCAGTGCACATCACCATCCTTGACTTTTATCGTGATAGAGAGTGGTGGAAAACTTCCCCCAAAAAAAAACAAAAAGCCCCGTGCGTTTCCGCTTTCGGAAAAAAACACGGGGTGCATTCGATTGCAATGGCTTACAGGCGCTTGAAACCCTTGCGGCCGTCGTCGAGCAGGGAGGCGTAGGCGCCGGGGTCTTCCACGGCAATGCCGCAGCCGAGAACGACGCTGGTCTGCGGGTCATCGGCGACGCCACAGGGGATGTGCAGGGCGGTGTAAATCGCTTCGGGCAGGCGCGCCAGTCCCGCTGCGCCGCCGCTTAAGACGATGCCGTCATCAAAAATATCGGACGCCAGCTGCGGAGGGGTGCGCACCAGCACGTCCTGAATGCTGCCGATGAGGGCGGCAACGGGGTCTTTCAGCGCCTCGTAGATTTCAGCGGCGTGAATCTCCTGCGTGCGGGGCAGGCCAGAGAGCTGGTTACGACCGACGACGGGCATGGCAAGGTTCGCTTCGTCGGTTTCGGGCTTCATCGCCGTGCCGATGTTGATTTTAATCTGCTCGGCGGTTCGCTCGCCAATCAGCAGAGAGTACTTCTTGCGGATGTAGCGGACAATCGCGTCGTCGAAATAGTCGCCGGCGTAATAGACGCTGGAGGACTGGACGATTTCGCCCTCGGAAATAACGGCAATGTCGGTGATGCCCGCGCCCATGTCCACAATCATGCGGCCGTAGCGCTGGCGCAAATCCATGCCGACGCCAAGCGCCGCCGCGAGCGGACGATCAAGCAGATAGGTACGCTTCACGCCCGCGTCCAGCAGGATGTTGATGAGGGAGTGCTTTTCCGTCTCGGTCACGCCGGAGGGGACGCTCATGACGACGCGCGGCCCGGAGAACAGGCGCTTGGACAGCACACCGTTCAAGAAGAAGCGGAGCATGGTGTTCGTCAGCTCAAAATCCGCGACGGTGCCCTGCTTCAGCGGGCGAATCGCCATGATATTGCTGGGCGTGCGGCCGACCATGCGCTGGGCATCGTCCCCGATGGCCAGCACCTTCTTGGTGGAGCGCTCAATGGCGACTACCGCCGGTCTGCGGAGCACAAGCCCCTTGCCCTGCTGGTAAATCAATACATTGGAGGTTCCAAGGTCAATGCCCAAATCGTTCAGCTGCGCCATCGCATACTCCCCATTTCCCGGCACGCTTTTCGCGCCGTACATACCATTATACCATCAAAAACGGAAAACGTAAACAGGTTTTTTCGGGTGGATGGCTATTTTCGGGCGCTGGAACATAAAAATTCGATGAGAAAGGGGGCTGTGCATCATGGAGAAGGAGCCGTTTTTCCCGTCGGAGGTGACGGGCGGCGCATTCAAGGTGACGCTGACGGGGCGCGGCCGCGCGTGGGTGGAGCAGCATCAGGGTCTGCTGGGGTACACGGCGGAGGAGGCGCTCTTCCGCACGAAGGAGGGTACGCTGCGCATTAGCGGGGCGAACCTGCGCTTCCTGCGCTATTCATCATCAGACGCGATTGTGACCGGGCGAATTGACGCTATCAGCGTGCTGGGAGGCGGAACATGAGCGGGCGGCCGTGGCTTATCGCCGTCACGGTGGATGGGGTCAATCTGCCGCGGTTTTTGCGCCGCGCGGGGGAAATGGGGCTGCTGCTGACGGGCGTGCGCATCCGCGGCAAACATCTCAGTGCCTTTGCCCGCGAGGATGATGTGATGACGCTGCGGATGATGGCGGAAAACGGCGGCTGGCGCTTCTCGGTCGGCAATCGGCAGGGCACGGGACGGCTGATGACGTGGATTCGCCATCGGCTGGCGCTGCTTTCCGCGCTGATGCTGGGCATTGGCGCGCTTATCGGCGCGTCGCAGGTGATGTGGCGCGTGGAAATTGAAAACGCCGGGATTTACGCCGCGGATTTGCCCGAATACCTGCAGGCGCTGGGCATCACCCCGCCGATGCGAAAAAGCGACGTTCATCCGGGTCAGCTGCGTGACCTGCTGGAATGGCGCTACCCGGAAACGGCGTGGGTGGAGTGCGGCTGGCGGGGGATGACGCTGCTGATTCGCGTGGTGGACGGCGTGCCGGCGGGAACGCCCTTGTCCGAGACGGGCGCGGGGGACGTGGTCGCCGCGCGGGACGGCATCGTCGATAGCATCCGCACGAAGGCGGGCACGGCGCTTGTTCAGCCCGGCGACGTGGTGCGCAAGGGGCAAATCCTCATCCGCGGCGAGGAACGCACGGGCAGCGGCGTGCGGGCGGTATCAGCGCGCGGGGTGGTGATGGCGCGCGTGTGGGACGCGGCGGCGGTTCGCATGGACTTGACAGAGCTGCACACATCGTATTCCGGGCGCACGGAGGAAAGCGTGTCGGTCGTCAGCCCGTGGTTCGCCCTGTGGCATGAGCCGGAGAGCGCGTTCCATCAGGCGGATGTGTCCCGGCGCACGCTCCCGCTGGGCGGCTTCTTCCTGCCGCTCACCTGCGTGTGGGAAAAGCGGTATGAATGTGAAATTACGAAACAAAATCGGGCAAATGAGGAAATAACTGCCGAAGCAAGCATAGCTGCTTTGCGAAAACTGCGCGAAATCATCGGTACGAACGAATCTTTGGTTGACAAGTGGGTAAATTGTAGTATGATAGATCATGAGGTACTGTTGGCAGTGGCAACGGGCGAAAGGCTTGTGGATATTGCCGAGCAGATACCCAGCGGCGCGCCTGCCAAGTGACCTTGATTGTCGCCGTTTCAAATGGAAAGAAGGACATCGTTTTTGACTGAAACGAGAAAGATTCCCCTGACGCTGGATTCGATGGATGCCTATATGTCCCTGTTCGGGCTGAACGACCAGAATGTTGCGCTGGTGGAGCAGGAGTGCGGCGTCGCTGTCTCCCTGCGCGGCTCGGAGCTGTTCCTCACGGGCGAAGCGGAGGATGCGGCGCTGGCGGAAAGCGTCATCCTGAAGCTGCTGGAGATGATCCGCCGCGGCGATCTGGTTGACCGCACGCGCATCCGCTACGCCATCGCCCTGGCGCGCGAGGGCGACGTGGACCGCATCGACGAGATTCTGCGCTCCGTTGTCGCCATCACCCACCGCGGCAAGCAGATTCGCTGCAAGACGCTGGGACAGCAGGAGTATGTGCAGGCCATCCGCGACCATGACCTCACGTTCGCCGTCGGCCCGGCGGGTACGGGCAAGACGTATCTGGCAATGGCGCTGGCTGTCGTGGCGCTGAAGAACAAGGAGATTGAGCGCATTGTGCTCACGCGCCCGGCGGTGGAGGCGGGGGAGAAGCTGGGCTTCCTGCCCGGCGACCTGACGCAGAAGGTTGACCCGTATCTGCGCCCGCTCTACGACGCGCTGTACGACTTCATGGGCGTGGACAGCTACCAGAAGCTGCTGGAGCGCGGCGTGGTGGAGGTTGCCCCGCTGGCGTACATGCGCGGCCGCACGCTGTCGGATTCCTTCATCATTCTGGACGAGGCGCAGAACACGACTTCAGAACAGATGAAGATGTTCCTGACGCGTCTGGGCTTCCACAGCAAAGTCGTCGTTACCGGTGACATCACCCAGACGGACTTGCCTTACGGGAAGAAATCCGGCTTGGCGGAAGCAATCGAAATTTTGAAGGACATTCCGGAAATCGGCATGGTGCACCTGACGCACAAGGACGTCGTCCGCCACGAGCTGGTGCAGACGATTGTCAAGGCGTATGACGCCTACTACCATCGGGAAGCGGAAGGGCAGCGCCCGTAAATCCGCCCCCTCCGGTGCAGAAGGAGTGATAACTACATGCGTAAACGCGAAAACAAGCAGAACCACCGCCCGATTTTGCGCCGCTTCACCACTTGGCTGCACGGCGCGGGCGCGAAATGCGCGCTCATTTACGCCGTCGGCACGCTGGTGCTGCTGGTCTTGTTTGCCGCGGCGTGCGCACCGCAGCGCTACAGCCTGAGCGTCGGCGCGATTTCGCACCAGACGATTACCGCCACGAAGGACGTGGAGGACACGGTGACGACCGAAAGCCGCCGCCGCGAAGCCTCCGTCCGTGTGGAAGCGACCTACCACTTTCAGGAGGGCGTGACCGAAAGCGTGCTGAGCGACCTCGACGAGACGTTCCGCCAGCTGCGCATTGTGCAGCAGTACGGGCTGACCCTGCGCGTGCAGGACGGCGAAACCGCGACGGAAACGAACCTCGCGGCGACCTTCAGCGCAGAGGAAATCGACTACGCCCTCCAGCAGGTGGAAGCCGTGTCGCTCACGCGCTATCAGGCGACTGTCCTCATGCGCGCCAGCACGGAGAATTTCGACACCATGGCGGTGACGGTGCGCCTCGCGGTGGAAAGCGCGCTGAACACCACCATCCGCGAAGGGCAGGTCAGCCAGTCCATCGCGGCGATTAAACAGATTGCGGGCTACCGCGTCGAAACGTCGCTGATGCAGAACATCGTGCCCGTCGTGCTCAACCACTGCATCCGCCCGAACATGGTCATTGACCAGGAATTGACCGCGCAGGCGCAGGAGAACGCCGCCGCGCAGGTGGAGCCGGTGGTGTACCTGCAAGGGCAGAACATCATCCGCGAGGGCGAGCGCGTGCAGGCGAATCAGCTCGCCATGCTGGAGGCGCTGGGGCTGCTGGATACCGCGTCGTATGATTATGACATCTACCTCGGCGCGCTGCTGCTCATCGCTATTTCCATGTCGGTGCTGATTTTGATGCTCGTTATCCTTGCGCCGGAGGTTTTGAGGGACGTGCGCCGCTCCAGCGTCATCATGGTGGTGCTGGTGCTGTGCGAAGGACTGTGCGTGATTGCCGTCAAGCTGATGGATGTCTACCTTGCCCCGGTCGTGATGGCGGCGATGCTGCTGACTACGTTGCTGAGTGCGCGCGTCGGCATTTCCGCCACGTTCACCATGGCGCTGATTGCGGCGGGGCTTAGCGCGGGCAGTTCCAACGCCTACTCGGCGGAAATGGTGCATTTGATACTCACGGGCGTCGTCTCCGGCATCGTCGCCGTGCAGTACTTGAAGGATAAGCCGCAGCGTGTCCGCATGGTGATTGCGGGCGTGATTGTCGCGGTGGTGAATATGGTCGTTATCCTCGCCATGAGCCTGATGACCTCCAACAATATATCCGGCATGATGACCAACGCCATGTGGTCGATGGCGGGCGGCATTTTGAGCGGCCTGATTTCCGTCGGCTTCCAGCCCGTGTTCGAGGCGGCGTTCAACCTCGCCACGCCCGCGAAGCTGCTGGAACTGGCGAACCCGAATCAGCCGCTGCTGCGCCGTCTGCTGCTGGAAGCGCCCGGCACATATCACCACGCGATTGTGGTGGCGAATCTGGCGGAAGCGGCGGCGGAGAAAATCGGCGCGAACCCGCTGCTGGCGCGCACAGGCGCGTATTTCCATGACATCGGGAAACTCAAGCGCCCGCTGTACTTCAAGGAAAACCAGATGGGCGATAACCCGCACGACCGCACCGACCCGTATGTATCCGCCGCGATTGTTACGGCGCATACCCGCGATGGTCTGGCGCTGGCACAGAAATACCACCTGCCGCCCGAAATCCAGACGATTATCATGGAGCATCACGGCGACACCCCCGTGATGTACTTCTACCACAAAGCCTTGCAGATGGCGGACGGCAAGCCGGTTGATATTGCTGATTTCCGCTATGACGGGCAGCGCCCGACGACGAAGGAGAGCGCCATCGTCATGCTGGCGGACACCATCGAGGCGGCGGTGCGCTCCATCCCTGACCCCACGCCCAAGGCGATTGAGCAGTTCATCGAGCGCCTTGTCCGCGGCAAGCTGGAGGACGGACAGCTCAGCAATTCGCCGCTGACCTTGCGCGATATCGACGCGATTTGCGAAGCGTTCTGCAAGGTCTTGAATGGCGTGTTCCACGAGCGCATTGAGTACCCGACGGTGAACGTCCCTGCGCGCCCGCTCGTTAAGGCGGAAAAGGAAGCGGAGAAGGAAACGAAGCAGATGCAGGCGGAAATCAAGGCGGAAAAGCAGGCGGAAGCGGAAAAAACACCCGAAGTGAAGGCAGAAGCGAAGGCGGAGAAACAGGCGGAAGCGGAAAAAACACCCGAAGTGAAGCCCGAAGCGAAGGCGGAAAAGCCGGATGTGCCGGAAAAGCCCGCCGCGCCGGTGGAGGAAAGCGAGGAGAACACATGAAACTGCTTTGGCAGATTGACACGCAGGTTGACCCGCGCTATTTGTCCCTGATGCAGACGGCGGCGGACTGCGCCCTGTGGATGGAAGGCGTTTCGCGTCCCTGCGCGGTGAACATCCGCATCTGCGACGACGACGCGATTCACGAAATCAACCGCGAGTACCGCGGCGTTGACCGCGCGACGGACGTGCTGTCCTTCCCGACGGTGAATTACCCGGCGGGTAAAACGGCAGGGCAGTGCGACAAGCTGCTTGCCCGTGAGCTGGATGACGAGGTGGACGCCTGTATGCTCGGCGATCTCATCATCTCCATGCCGCATGTACTGGCGCAGGCGGCGGAGTATGGGCATTCCCCGGAGCGGGAGGCGGCGTATTTGACCGTCCACGGTCTGTGCCACCTGATGGGCTATGACCACATTGAGGATGAAGACAAAAAGAAGATGCGGGCGATGGAGGAGAAGATTCTGTCCGCCATCGGCATGACGCGCGACGGCGAAGCGCAGACCCCTGTCAGTGACGAAACGCTGCTGGAAATGGCGCGGCAGGCGATGCTGCGGAGCTATTCGCCCTATTCCGGCTATCCGGTCGGCGCGGCGCTGCTGTGCGCGGATGGCCGCGTGTTTCAGGGCTGCAACATCGAGAACGCGTCGTTCGGCTTGACGAACTGCGCCGAGCGCACGGCGATGTTCAAGGCGGTCAGCGAGGGCGCGCGGGAGTTCACCGCGATTGCGATTGCCTCGCGCGACGCCGCCCCATGGCCCTGCGGTGCGTGCCGGCAGGTACTCAACGAATTTGCACCGAATATCCGTGTGCTGGTGACGTGGCAGGGCGGCACGGAAAGCGCGACCCTGCCGGAGCTGCTGCCGCACGGCTTCGGCCCGCAGCAGCTGACGACGAAGGAGTAAAATCAGGAGAAAAATCATGAGCGAAAATACGAAATTCCATTCTGGATTTATAACGATTGTGGGTCGCCCGAATGTGGGCAAATCCACCTTGATGAACGCGATGGTCGGCGAGAAGATTGCGATTGTCTCCAGCCGCCCGCAGACGACGCGCAACCGCATTATGGGCGTGATGACGCGCCCTGATTGGCAGATTGTGTTCCTCGACACCCCCGGCATCCACACGCCCCGCACGAAGCTGGGCGAAAGCATGATGCAGTCCGTCAAGGACGCGATGGACGGCATGGACGGCGTGCTGGTGCTGGTGGACGCGACGCAGGTGGGCGAACACGACCGCGCCATCGTCCGTGATATGGCGGGCAAGAAAGTGCCGAAGGTGCTGGCAATCAACAAGATTGACCTGCTGCCGCCGGAAAAGCTGCTGGGGCTGATTGCGTCCTTCGCCGACCTTGGCTATGACGCGATTATCCCCATCAGCGCCAAAACCGGCGACGGGCTGGATGACCTGACGAAGCAGCTTGCCACGCACCTGCCGGAAGGCCCGAAGTATTTCCCGGACGATATGATGACCGACCAGCCGGAGCGGCTGATTTGCGCGGAGCTGATTCGCGAGAAGGCACTCCAGCATTTGCGCGACGAAGTGCCGCACGGCATCGGCGTGGAAATGATGGGCATGGAGAAGATGAACGACAACTTCATGGAAATCAACGCGACGATTTACTGCGAACGCGACGCGCACAAGGGCATCATCATCGGCAAGCACGGCGCAATGCTGCAAACCATCGGCTCGGAAGCGCGCGAGGACATCGAGAAGCTGCTGGGGCTGCATGTAAACCTGAAGTTATGGGTGAAGGTGCGTCCCGACTGGCGCAACCGCGCGTCGGATTTGCGCACGCTGGGGTATGACGCGAAATAAGCCTATTTCAAGGGTGAAATAGGCGGAAAGCCCTTCTGTTTGAGGGGCTTTCCCTACATATAGTGCTTTTTGTGGCGCAGGGGTTTCGCTCCTGCGGGAGCGACCAAAGGGCTTTCCGATCGCCCTTTGGAAACCTTCGGTTGCACACTCCCATGTTTATTGATTTTTATCGGGGCTTATTTAGTTAGTGGGCAAATAGCACACAAACTATAATTATTTTCAATACAAATCGAGAAACAACCGGAGGAGCGCCGAAGGAGTCCAGAGGGCGACCGGAAAGCCCTCTGGTTGCAGCACATTAGACCATTTAGTTAGAAAAGACCTGTTTGCCATCACCCAAAAATCAACGCACAAGCAAAGGAGACGACCATTATGGGCAAGTATTTCGGAACGGACGGATTCCGCGGAGAAGCGAACAAGGAGCTGACCGCTGACCATGCCTACCGGGTGGGACGCTTTCTCGGCTGGTACTACGGCGAGTGCAAGCGCCGCAATGGCGACCACACCCGCCCGCGCATCGTCATCGGCAAGGATACCCGCCGTTCCAGCTATATGTTCGAGTATTCGCTCGTCGGCGGGCTGACCGCGTCCGGCGCGGATGCGTACCTTCTCCACGTCACCACGACCCCGTCCGTTGCGTTCGTCGCGCGGCTCGATGGCTTTGACTGCGGCATCATGATTTCCGCCAGCCATAACCCGTACTACGACAACGGCATCAAGCTCATCAACGGGCAGGGCGAAAAGATGGATGAGGACACGATTGCCCTTGTCGAAGCCTACCTGGACGGGCATCTGGAATGCTTCGGGCAGACGTGGGACGAAATTCCCTTCGCGCATCAGGAGCAGATTGGCTGCACGGTGGACGATGTGTCCGGGCGCAACCGCTATGTCGGCTACCTGATTTCGCTGGGGCTGTACTCCTTCCGCGGACGGCGGATTGCGCTGGACTGCGCCAACGGTTCCAGCTGGAACATCGCCAAGGCGGTTTTTGATGCGCTGGGGGCGACGACGCTGGTCATCAACGCCGAACCGAACGGGCTGAACATCAACCGCGACGCGGGTTCGACGCATATCGAGGGCTTGCAGAAGTTCGTCGTCGAAAACCACTGCGACGTGGGCTTTGCCTTCGACGGCGACGCGGACCGCTGCCTGTGCGTGGACGAAACGGGCATGGAAATCACCGGCGACCACATCCTCTTCATCTGCGGACGGCACATGAAGCAGACGGGCGAGCTGCTGGGCAACACGGTCGTCGCGACGGTGATGAGCAATCTGGGGCTGTTCCGCGCGCTGGATGACCTCGGCATTGCATCCGCCAAGACTGCCGTGGGCGACAAGTACGTCTACGAGTACATGACGAAGAATAACTGCCGTCTGGGCGGTGAGCAGTCCGGGCACATTATCTTCAGCAAGTACGCGTCAACCGGCGACGGCATCCTGACGAGCCTGAAGGTGATGGAGGTCATGTGCGCGGCGAAGAAAACGCTGCATCAATTGGCTTCTGACCTGACGATTTATCCGCAGAAGCTGATTAACGTGCGGGTAAAGGACAAGAAGGCGGCGCAGGCGGACGCGAAGGTGCAGGAAGCGATTCGCGCGGCGGAGGAAAAGCTGGGCGACACGGGGCGCGTGCTGGTGCGCGAGAGCGGCACGGAACCGCTGGTGCGCGTGATGGTGGAAGCGCAGGACGCGGCGCTGTGCGCGCAGTGCTGCGAGGAGATTGCGCAGACCATCCGGGCGCAGGGGTGGGCGTTGTAACCGAAGGAGTCCAGAGGGCGATCGCAGACTTCGCCTGTTTTCATGCCCTCTGGAAGTAACTCTTTTTACCAGATTGATAGCAAAATCAACTATGCCTATACGTCATACAATCCGCAAGATTTTGCAAAAATCAGTATAAATAACCCTGCTGCACTGGAAGAACATTGTGCAGCGGGGCGTTTTTCTTGCAAATATCCATTGCAAAGTCATCGAAAAACAGGTACAATAGAGCAAGAAGACGGAAAAAACCGTTTTCCCGGAAAGGCGTGGAACGCATGGATTTGTTCGACCTGATAGGTCCCGTGATGATTGGGCCAAGCAGCTCCCATACCGCGGGCGCGGCGCGCATTGGGCTGACCGCGTATTCGCTGCTGGGCGAAAGGGTGGTCAAGGCGGATGTCGGGCTGCATGGCTCGTTCGCTAAAACATACCGCGGACATGGCACAGACCGCGCTATCGTCGGCGGACTGCTGGGGATGCACGTCGATGACCCCCGCCTGCGCGATTCGCTGGAAATCGCCCGTCAACAGGGCATGGACGTGCGCTTTGAGCAGGTCAATCTCCGCGGGGCGCACCCGAACACCGTCCGGCTGCACGTCACGGGGGAGCGCGGCACGGCGCTGACCCTCGAAGCAGCGTCCGTCGGCGGCGGCAACATCGAAATCCACCGCATCAACGGCTTGAGCGTCAATTTCACCGGCAAGGCGGACACGATGATTATCCACCACATCGACATGCCCGGCGCGATTGCGGCGGTCACGTCGACCTTGGCGCGCCACCGCGTCAATATCGCGAACATGCAGGTTTATCGCCGCAAACTCGGCGGAGACGCCATGATGGTGCTGGAGCTTGACGGCGCGCCCTCCCAGGCGGACTTGGACATCATCCGCCAAATCCCCGATATCAGGAGCTGCACGTTCCTCAAAAGGAGGGATGACTGATGGACTACACGCTGCACGAATGGGTGCGCATGGCGAGCCATCATGGGTCGATTGCGCGGTGCGCGATTGAGAAACAGGCGGAGGAATCCGGGCTGGACGCGCTGGCGGTGCGCGAAAAAATGCGCCATCACCTGCGCGTGATGCAGGAGGCGGCGCAGCAGGGGCTGGATGAGCGCCTGCGCAGCGTTACCGGGCTGACGGGCGGACAGGCGGCGCTGATGATGAAGCGCCTGCAGGCAGGCAAGTGTCTGGCAGGAAATTTGCTGGGCAAGGCGGAAGTGTACGCGCTGGCGACGGCGGAGTGCAACGGCTGCATGGGCAAAATCGTCGCTGCCCCGACGGCGGGCGCGTGCGGGATTCTGCCCGGCGCGGTGCTGGCAATGATGGAAGAAAAAGGCGCGACGGAGGAACAGGCGGTGGACGCGCTGTTCGTCGCGGCGGCGGTCGGTCAGGCGATTGCAACGCAGGCGAGCATCTCCGGTGCGGAGGGCGGCTGTCAGGCGGAATGCGGTTCGGCGGCGGCGATGGCGGCGGCGGCGCTGGTGTATCTGGAGGGCGGCAATCCGCAGCAGTGCGCGGACGCGGCGGCGTTTGCGCTGATGAACCTGCTGGGGCTGGTCTGCGATCCCGTCGGCGGGCTGGTGGAAGTGCCCTGTGTGTACCGCAACGTGGGCGCGTCCGGCATCGCGTTTACGGCGGCGGACATGGTGCTCAGCGGCATTCGCTGCCCGATTGAGCCTGACGAGGTGATTCTGGCGATGAAGGAAGTTGGCGACGCGCTGCCGACATCCCTGCGCGAAACCGGCGAAGGCGGCTGCGCGGCGTGCGAGAGCATCTGCAAGCGCCTGCATCACAAGGAGTAAGAATATGTACATCCAGCAAGTCAACCAAGACGGCGTGTCCATCGCGCTGATTCGCAGCGAAAAGCCGCTGATGACGGACGTGCAGTCCGCGCTCGACCTGATGATGACGGTACGCGCGGAGACGGGCTGCAAGCGCATCGCCCTCAACCGCGAAGCCATCACGGGGGATTTTTTCGTGCTTTCGACGGGCATTGCGGGCGAAATCCTGCAAAAATTCGTGAATTACGGCTTCAAACTCGCGATTTACGGCGATTTCACGCATGAAACGAGTGCGGCATTGCGGGATTTCATCCGCGAAAGCAACGAAGGACGGGATATTTTCTTCCAGCCCGACGCAAATTCGGCGACGGAAAAGCTGGCGCGGGCGGAATGAGGGGACACTGTGCCATCCGCAAAATCCAACGAAAAAGGGTGATTCGGCATAAACACCGAACCGCCTTTTTCGTGCTCCAATCAACACGCGGAAGAAGTATGAGAGCGCGCTCAACTCCATCGCGCGAAAGGGTCAAGGGACGAAGTCCCTTGCGGAGTCCA
>ENA-UOJL01002784-UOJL01002784.1-human-gut-metagenome-genome-assembly--contig:-P47-NODE-2784-length-13463-cov-13.064215_pt1 | contig 13463 bp, 15 predicted proteins | sample MGYA00242347_ERZ723894 | MGnify/ENA metagenome assembly ERZ723894
TCGAATAAATTATTTTATTTTGATTTTAATTTTTTTTACTATATTTATTATAACACCATTTTAAATAAAAGTAAATAAAATAAAATAATTTTTCAAAATATTTCAAAAAGGGGGTTTTTTATAATGAAAGATGAAAAAGAAGAATTAACTAATGAAATGAAATCTGCTAAAAAAGAATATTACAGAAATTACAGAAGACAAAACCCAGAAAAGTACAAAGAAGCACAGCAAAGATTTTGGCAACGAAAAGCTGAACAAGAGCTAAATAATAATAAATAAAGTTTTTTAGAAAGGAGCAATGTTTCAATATATGATAGAACTTTCGCAAAAACAAATAAATCAAATAGCAAAGTCAATTTCAATATTAGATATTAAATCATATATTGAAATTCATTTGCAAGAATATAAAGAATTTTTGAGAGATGAAAAAGCGAACGAGAACAACCGTTCAACTTAGTTTATCTTTTTAACAACCATTTTTTCGTGGCAAGTCGATCAACATATATTGCAAAAAATGGGAAAATAAAAAAAGGAGGAGGAAATTTAAATGTCAAAATATGAAAAAATTGTATTTTGTGAGTTACCTGAGACACCTCACGAATTCAATATAGAAAAGTTTAAAACAAAAGACACAGAACAAATAAAATTATATAAAGATAGTAAAGCACCAAGAAGAAAAAAATTATTAACTTACGCACAAGTAACAGATAAAGACAGAACTGTAAATTACGCTAGAGTTGTTCCTAAAGGCTGTATTTTTATAGATTATGATACCCAAGCAGAAGCAAAGATAATGCGTGAAATAATAATACGTTCAAAATTAAAGTGTTTAATGCTTGAGACAACAAAGGGTTATCATTTTTTATTTAGAACACCAAAATTTTATAAAAAAGAAATGACTAAGGCTACAAACTGGTTTGGTTATCAATTTGATACCAAAGCTACAACAGATACAGCAGAGGCTGTGCAAATAATGAGAGTTTGTGGAATTGACAGAAAAGAAGTGTATAGTTGGGATTTAGATACACCTATTACACCTGATACACTTAATATCGAAAAACTTGATGTCCTACCTTATTGGTTATGGGGAAAATTAAGAGATGCAGACCTTCACAAAAAAGGAAAACCTGGGGAAAGTGAATACACACTTACAGACACACCTTTTACACAGTTAATGAAACTTGAAGAAGGTTCAAGACATAATCATATAGTTGAACGTTGTAGTTATTTTGCTTTATCAAATGGCTTTGAAATGCAGGAATTTAAAGATTTAATAAATGCTATACACGACCAATATCTAGTTAAAATAGGAACACCAATGAGTGACAGTGATTTATTTGGTGATTTACATGAACGATGGGAAGATTATAAAACAACACTTACAAGCGAGGGTTGGGAATACCGAGAAGAAGAAAGAAAATGGGTTAAAGTGAAATCTAAAAAGGATGATAAAATAGACGAACGTCGTGCAGCAGAATATTTATTCAAGCAATTTGATTTTTACGGCATCAACCCTAATGCTGATGGAACTTTCAAATGTTTTTTATACAGAGACAAAGACGGAGTATACAATTACCAAAGAAATGTAACTAAAATAAGAAAAGTATTAAAAGATCACAGCAATCAAAATTTCAAAGACCCATTTTTTAAGGAAGTTGAGGTACAGTTAATGCAATTATGTGCAGAGCATAATAAAATAATTTTAAGAACAAATAAGTATATTATTGTCAAAAATAAAGTATTATCGTGTATAACGCCTGACACTTATGACTTTCTTTGGCTTGGTACACGCCCTCCTACTGATGTAGTATTACCTTGGAATTGGTACTCAAGAGAATGGGTTGAAGAACATAAAGACGACTTGGGTAAACAAATTACTTGGTTTATAGAACAGTTATCAAGAAATTCAAGAGGTGTAGTTCAACCCAAAGTAGTTAAATGGTTATGGGTAATTGCTGGGGCTAGTATGATACCAAGTAATAACTTACAAAAAATAATTATACTTAGTGGCGGAGGACAGAACGGAAAAAGTTTATTTACAAGTTTAATTAAATTGTGCTTGGGTGAAGATATGTTCAATACCTCTAAAATATTTGATTCTAGCCCACACAATAATAAATTTTGGGGCAAAGATTTAGATAAAGGAATATGTTGCATAGTAGATGATATGCCTAGACTATATAACAGGGATGCCCTTAGTTATATAAAAGGTGCTGTAACAGGAACTGACACTGTAGAAATAAACGAAAAATTCAAACCTAAGAAAAGACTAGAAGTATTACCACAAATTATTGCTTGTACTAACTTTGATTTTGAACTATATGATACAAGTGAAGGTATGAAACGTAGGGTTAAAGTATTACCTACTGAATGTTACATACCAGATGATATAAAAGACGTAGACCTTCAATATAAATTAGTACTAAACACTACTGATACAGAAGTTATTGAAAAATACAAAATGAGTAATGACAGTTTAGAAAGAAAAGGTGAAAAAGTTATGAATATGTACACAGGTGAAAAAGGTGTATTAAATAGTTTAGATAATGGAAGTCTTGCGTGGTTTGCAAATAAAGCAAGATATATGTATTTAGACTGGTTAATGGGAACATTAAAACTAGAAGACAGCGAAGAAATGACAAAATTATTTGAACATACTTTTGAAAACAACCCTGAAAGTCAATGTAAGAAATTCATTAAGTGGTATTTAGAAAGTATATGTGGAGACATAGAGGTTTGTAAAGATTTATCTCCCGCAAATTGCTTTTTTAGTGAATTGTACGAAAAATACACAAAATATTGCGAAACAGAAGGTTTAAAAAAAATGAGAAAAAGTCAGTTTAATAAAATTTGTAGCAATGTTATTACAAAATCAGGTTATCAAATTAGGAACAAGAAAAATGAGAAAAATGTTCCTTACAGGTATATTTGGTTTGGGTAATAGGTAGTACCTTATAAAAGTAGTACATAAAACAAAATAATAACGCTACCATATAAATTATAGTAATATCAAGTATTGCAAGTTTTAATTTATATGGTAGCATACTGTTTCTATTATTCTATATTTGTTCTTGTTTATATTTTTCTTTTTTAACTTTATATATATTATTTATATTTCTATATATTTTATATATAAATAGTGCTACCGTACTACCAATACGGCTCAAATAAAGTAATATCATAGTTTTAATAAAGTAGCATTATTTTAAAATATAATGCTACCATAATATCAACGTGCTACCCAAATATTAAATTTTAGAATTACGTTTTTTGAATAATTTTATTAAACCTTTTATAATTAAAAATGGTACAACTCCCCATAATAATACAAAAGTGAAAGCACTTTTAATATCTCCACTTGATATTAGTCCAACAATAAATATAAATGCTACTATAAAAAGCCAAACATATAAAATTCTATTAACAATTTTTATTATTGTTGTACCAATCTTTTTTGGATTTTCGGCTTTTTCTTCTTCACTTTTTATTGCTTTTTCTCGTAAATACCATATAATGCCAGTAATTCCAACACATAACCACGGTAATACTACAACTGTAAAGACAGGTAAATCATCTACAACATCTAGTGATGCCAAATATAAGTAAATACTTGTAGATATAATCGCCATAATAAAAAATGAAATAAATGCAAAAATCACAGCAGGTTTTGAAGATTTTCTTCGCTCTCTTTCAACAATTGTTATTATTTGTTTATGTTTTGAAATTAGACTACGAAGATATATATCATTGTAACTTTTTGCTAATTGTTCAAGTTTATAATTAAATAACGCCAATACACTATAAAACAATGAATTATATATATTTTCAGTTTGCATATATGCTAGGGAATTATTTGAATTATATCTTGATGAATCATAACGAGTATAAGCAATTTTTCCAGTTGGAAAAGACATTTTAAATAAAAAATCACTTATTTTTTTCAAAACTTCTTCTCTGTTTTCAGTTACATTGTAATATTTTTCAATAACATTAAGAGAATTAAACATTTCTTCTTTTTTTTGATAATAATTTAAATTATCATTCATCATTACTTTTGCAACCGACCTAAAAAATGTTGCTTCAATCATTACATTACTAAGTGACTTTTCCTGCAATAATTTATAATATTTTTCTATATGTACCCAATTTTTTTCAGTTACTGCTTTTCGTGCATTTAACAATAAGTTTTCAAGCTCTCTCTGTTTATCATTAACATCTGGTAAAGTTGTTGTAGTACCACAATATTCACAAATAGCGTGACCAAAACCATCAATTAGTTTCAGCTTGCCACCACACATTTCACATTTTAGTTCTATCATTTTCTTTTTCTCCTTTTAGTTTATTATTATTCCCAAAAGTACTAATACTATAATAGGTAATATAATAAATGCCAATATTATAATGTAAAACGCCTGATTTTCTTTTATTTTTATTTCTTTATTTGCTTCGACTTCTTTTATTTTAGCTACATCTTCATTTTTATAATGAATATTTATATTTTTTGAGCCATCATCAAAATGTAATTTTACACCACAAGAACTACAAAAAGATGCATTTATATTATCTATATTAGCACCACATTCAGGACATTTAAAACTTTTATATTCCATTTTCAAAACCTCTTATTTTAAAACTTATAGTTTATTTCATTTTTTCCTCAATAATCTTGATTAAGGATTCTCTTGTGTCATCCCATTTTTCTTCGATTTCGTGTGACCAATCTGCTGTATAGTGTAACGATTTTGCTTTAATAAGTGCTGATTCATAATTACCAGCGTTAATATCAATATAAATTTCATTTACAATACTTTGAAGTTCTTTTTCTTGTGAGTCACTTCCTTTTTTTATTCCCATAAATAAAAAGCCAAAACCTATAATAAAAATTACAAAAAACAATATGAGACCTAGTCCTACTTTTTTCTGTGAACGCGATTCTTCTTGTCTTTTATTTAGTTCTAATTCTCTGTTAACTTCAATTTCTCTTATTTTAGCTACATCTTCGGTTTTATAGTTATAATTATAATTTACCGTTTTTGTTCCATCATCGAAAAATAATTTTGCTCCACAATGACTACAAAATGAAACTTTTTCATCACTTTCAAAAATTGCTCCGACATTCAGGGCATTTTAAAACTTTAAGTTCCATTTACAATAACCTCTCTTTTAAATTATTTGTCTTTTGGTATTATATGCGTAGAGTCAATTTCATTCCATTTTCTATGCCATTCCATTATTTTATCTAAACGACGATAATCTGATTCACGACTGACAAGTTGTCTACCAGTTTCTTTTTCAAGTTTTCCGAGTTTATCTTCGGAAATAAATTTATAATCTTCGTAAACAATAGTTTCATATATGCCAATTAAATTTTCATATATTATTGTAGGAATTGGAGTCTCTTCTTTTAAAAGAAGGGTTGCTTTTTCAATTAAATAAACTACTGCCTCTCCTCTTTTAAAAAAGAGTTGCCATTCATAATAAGCTGGATGTTGTTGAATGTTGAAATATTCAGATGTTATTTCATTATTCCACTTTTCCATAGCTACATTACAAATAAGAATGAATATACTATATCTGAATTCAGAGTCATTTACTCCACATCTTAATAATAATTCCTCAAAATTTTCTTTTATTATTTTTTCTGTTTCAATAATCAAGTTTTTATCATTATCTGACGGATATTCTAAAAATTGTTTACAACTATGATCAGATGAAGGTTCTAAAAATTGTTTACATTTATACGCTATTATTGCCACAATTATTTCTTGTATTTCTTTTCCAATTTCTGACTTTATTTCATCAATTTTATCTTCAGAAGTATTATCTATAGTGTTAGAAAAATAAATTCCAGCCTCTTCTATTCTTGATTGCCAACCTACACATTTTCCTTTTAATAGCCAAGCCTCATAATTATTACTGTCATTTTCTAAAATCTTATTACAATAAGTTTCACATTCTGACATATTATTTGCATTATATGCACTTTTTGCTATATTTAAGTAATTTTCTATATTTGCACTATTTACTTGTGTTCTATTATTATTTGTTTCAATATTTCTTTCTACTATAATTTTTTTAATTTCTTCAATAGAATATTTTGTGCCACAATTTTGACATTCAAAAAAATCATCTTTTTTTATTAAATCATTACCGCCACACATTTCACATCTTAACTTTTTTAATTCCATTTATAGCAACCTCTTATTTCCAATAATTCTTTTTTTCTTCTACAAATTTTTTTCTTTCCTCTGTTGGCTCTTGATTATCAAGTTTTGAAATATATTCATTTCCTGCCCCTATTGTAAGAAAGATTATGCCAAACACTCCTAATATTGCAATATGAATAATAAGAGTCCACAATATACTAAAACTTAAAAATATGCAAGCAAACAATGAAAATATTAAGGTTGCTACTACATAGCCACAAACAATTTGAATGTTTGCATAAGATTGAGGAACACCATTATTACCTTTACCAAAAGTTGCAAATGTTCTCATAAGTATAACAATTGCTATAATTGTAAAAATATATGAAATTATAAAAGCTGGAGTAATAGGAAGTATAAAAAATAATAATGAAATTAACCCTATTGCTATTAAACCTATCAAATTTATTCTATTTTTCATCTTTTACTCCTCCTAATTTCTCGCCACACTCTGGGCAAAATTTTGCATCTATTGAATTTACTGCTCCACATTTAGGACATTTATTTTCTAATTTTGTACCACATTCTAAACAGAATTTAGCATTGCTTGGTAAATTAGCATTACATTTAGGACATTTTTTAGGTTGGTCATTTACTTGTCCCAATGCACCATTCATTGAATTTGTAACAACACCGCTAACAGTTCCACCAACTGCACCCATAACACCGAGTCCAATTCCCAAATTAGACATTTCACCAACTGCCTCATTGCTTGCAACTTTTTCTGCAACATCAAAGCCTCTTTCTTGTTGGTATGTATAACCTTCTTGTTCACGTTTTGTTGCCTCTGCTTTTGAATCAATAATTTTTTTCTGTGCTTCAGTTTCTGCATTTATTATTGCTGTTTTTTGTTTTAATTCTGCCTCTGCAACTTCTGTATATTGTCTATAATGTAATTCTTTGAATTTAGCATATTGTTCATTGCTTTCTGGTTTTAAAATAGTTGTTATAAAAAAGTGAACAAGTGAAACGCCATACTCTGAAAAATCTGGTACAAGCATTTCTTGTAAATCATCTGACATTTGTTTTAAGTTTTCATCAATTTCAAAAACATTTATACCATTTGTTTTTATGTAGTTAGCCATATATGTTTTGAATTTTGTCATTAAAAATGCACGAAATTTTTGAACAACACTTGCCTGTGATAAATTATGTTCAGTACCTACAATTTTCACAAGAAGTTTGCAAGCATCTTCTACACGTAAAGTCATTTCTCCACTTGCTCCTAATTGAATAGGAAATTTATAAATAGGGTCAATATATTCGAGCTTACTGTCCGTTCCCCATTTAACAGCCATTTGTTCCGTTTTATTGATAAAATAAACCTCACAATGAAAAGGCGTCTTATCTCCAAAAACTTTATTATAAAATTTTCCAATTAACGGAATGTTTTGTGTATGTAATGTATATCTTCCAGCCTCAAATCTATCCAAAATTTGTCCATTCATATAAAACACAGCTTCTTGACTCTCATGAACAATAAGTTGTGTTGTAGTATTAAAATCTTCACATGGATGTTTCCATATAAATGTTGAATTATCTCCTTCATATTTGATAATACTTGCTAATTCCATTATTTTTTACCTCCTTAATTTTTTTCGTTAGTTCTTTATAATTTATAATTTTATCTTATCATAAAAATAAAATAATTTAAATACAAACCGCAAATTTTTTTATAATATTTTGTCGAATTTTAATATATTACTTCTTTTGTTCTCGACAATAAGTATCTATAATAAAATCTACTTGCTTCTCTGTTAATCTATTATTGGCTTGTGCTAACCTTAAAAGTGCTTTTATATTTTCCCATTTCATACACTTGCAATGACCGTTGTGCTGTTAATTCTATATAGTCGACTATTTCTTGTACTATATATATCGGAACATTAAATTCTTCATTTATTTTTTCCATTTTTGCTATTCCTTCCTTTTAATAAATAATACTATAAAAGTTGGCAACTGTCAACAATCCAAAGTCATTTATTTGTTAGAATTCTTTATATAGGAAATACTATCAATAAAGGAGATTTTTATATTGGAATTATCACAAGCAATTAGAATAAGAATTACAAACTTAATAGAAGAAAGAAATTTGAATGTTTCAAAACTTAGCACAATGGCAGGAATATCAAGAGCAACGTTATCTAAGTTTTTATCTGGACAAAGAAAGTATTTAAGAATAGATATAATAGAATATATTTGCGAAGGCTTGAATATGAAATTAAAAGAATTTTTTGATGATGAAATATTTGATAATATAGAAATGGAAGATTAAAGTTATATAACGCAAATATAATTTTTAATCTTCCATATAAATTTATAACTTAATATAAAAAAATAAAACCTAATATTTCTACTAGGTTTTTCTTTTTTTGATAATACGTTACAATTTCATATTTACAGCAAACCCGCCGTATAAAGTAATATATTGTGTTCGTATTATTCCATCTTGGTGGGCAGAGATGGATTCGAACCATCGTACTCGTACGAGAACAGATTTCTTACTACTATAGTTTTCACTACCATCGAAATGTTTGTAGTCTGGACTTTCTCTTTATCTTGATAAGATACCAGGTATAAAGTCTCTACACTCGAAATTTCTTTCTAGCTCGGGATTATCATCAGCTTAACCTGTTAAGACTTCCCCGAATTAGCCCGGTTTTCATCATACAATCACTTGTATGAGCTGCAATTTCTGATTCTTTGTTTGAACCAAAGTCTACAGTCTGCCGCCTTTAGCCACTCGGCCATCTGCCCAAATATTATTAAATTTTTATACTTTAATTATTTAAAGTATGGTCCGCCATCTAGGATTCGAACCTAGGACCCACCGGTTATGAGCCGGTTGCTCTGACCAACTGAGCTAATGGCGGATTTCCAATGCAGGTTTAAGTATAAAACATTTTTATTAAATTGTCAATAGTTTTGTTTATATTTTTTTATTTTTTGATTATACAATTAAAGTAGTTAGATTTTATCTAACCACTTTAACAATATATCATTAGTTATGTTGTTCTCCTCTTCCCTCTGGAAGTGCTGGTACTTGAAGTACAACTTTAATCTTCATTGCATAGCTTATTGCTCTTACAATCTTGCTATTTTTAATTCTTTGCCATAAAGATGGTTTTACTTCTACTCTTGTTTGTTCAAAGTATGTCTTTTCTTCTGGAGTTTCTTCTTTTATTTCATTTAGTATTGCTTCAACTTCATTGCTATCATCTTGTGGAGTTGGTATCAATTTTAATGCATCTGCTATTTCAATTCCAATGTAGCTTAAAGCTTTTGATCTATCTTCTATTCTTTCCATATCTATTTCTATATGTAAGTTTGATTCTAGATTAACAATTCTTGCATTTATTAGTTTTACTGCATCTTGATAATTTTGTGATTTTGTTGATTTTGTTCTACCTATTAAACTTAATGTATCAATTATATCTTCTGGAAAATCTCTTGAAACACTTTTTACAGCTTCTTTCCAGTTTTCTTCTTTATTTTGTACTATTTCTAATGTTTCCCTTAATTTATTAGCTAATGCAATATTTTTTTCTCTTTGACGAATTAATTCTTCTATTTTTTTTGTGTTTTCTTCAAATTGATTTGTTGCATATTCAACTAACTCATAAGCAGCTTTATATACTGCTTTAGGAAAGTTTTTCTTTTTTGGATACTCAATTAAATAGGTTTTTATAGATTCTATTAAATCCTTGAAAAAAGCATCTTCTTCTAATTGTACAATTTGCTTTTTGCTGTTAGGATTTATTAGTTTTTGTACTTTATCCATATTTGATAATATTTTTTCTTCCGTGATAACCATTCTCACGTTTACTATGCCAGATCTAGACATCGTAAACTTCCCTCCTTTATCCTATGTTATTTTTCCTATGCGTTACTATTATATACTGAATTATAAAAAACCACAATAGGACTTCATCTTTTTTTCTTTTTTCTTTTCTATAACGATTTTATTACAACATTTTTGCAAAGTCAAGGATATTTTGTAATAAAATGTATTTTTTTGTAGCGCTTCTTCATTCATTTTTTCTAATTATTATATTATTTATTCTTTTTTATTTCTGCATATCTTTTAATTTTCATTGTAGTAGTTTTTTCAAATTCATCATGTTTAATTTCAAGATTTTTTATTGCTTTATATGAAGTTAGCTTTTTATTTACCTCTTTTATTTTAGGCCAAATAATTTCTCTAATTTGTTCATCAGTTAAGTCTTTTCCTATTTTTTCAAAGTTAGGTATAACCTTTACAGAAACAATAAGTTCTTTATTACTTTTATCTTTTTCGTCTTCTTTACCATATACCATACATTCTTTTATTTCTGGTACATGAGATAATAGTAATTCTATTTCTTCTGGATAAATATTTTTTCCATTTTGAGTAACAATTACATTTTTGCTTCTTCCTGTTATGTATAAGAATCCATCTTTATCTAAATAACCTATATCTCCAGAATGAAACCATCTTTCTCCATTTATTTCTTCAATAACACTTTTGGTTGCTTCTTCATCTTCATAATATCCAAGCATTAATGTAGGTGTTTTTATAAGTACTTCACCTTCTCCATTTTCGTTTGGATCTTCAATTTTTATTTTTCCTTTTGGTATTGCTTTACCTGCTGAGCCAACTTTAGTTTGATATTCTGGTGTCAAAGCTGCAATTGGAGCTGTTTCTGTTAGTCCATATCCTTGTAGGAATATTATTCCTATATCCTCTACCCATTTTCCTACTTTTGCATCTATTGGAGCTGCTGCAGACACTATAAATCTTAAGTTTCCTCCTAAATTTTCATAAATGTCTGAAAATACTTTGCGTTTTATATCTACTCCTACCACCTTTAATGCATTTGTCACATGTATCATTGAATTTACCAATCCATCTTTATTTGCTTTTTTTATACTTGCATTTATTTTTTTGTATAAGTTTTCAATCAATAAAGGAACTGATATTAAAACTGTTGGCTTTGTTTCCAACATATTAGGAACTATATGTTTTAATCCCTGACAAACTGCTATTGAACATCCCCATGCCATTGGAAGTAAAAATCCAATAGTTGATTCATAAGTATGATGTAAAGGCAATACTGAAAAGAATCTGTCTTCTGGATAAACCTTTGCATAAGCTGTAGCTGCATTTATATTTTCTGCCAAGTTACGGCTTGTTAGCATAACTCCTTTAGCACTTGATGTAGTTCCAGATGTAAATAGTAATACCTTAAATTCATCCGGATTTATTTTAATATTTTCAAAGCTTTTGTCTCCTGAATTAATAAATTTCATTCCTTCATTTATAAGATATTGCATTCCTACATTTCTATCTTTTATATCTTCATCTGAATACATTTTTATAAAATATTTTACGTTAGGGAATTTTTCTATTAGTTTTTTTACAGAGTCTGCTTTCTTTTCTGAATATATAATAATATTAGCTTTAGATCTTCCTACTACATTTTCTAATTCGTTTTCTGGTAGTTCTTTATCTGTTGGGATTGCAATTGCATCAATGCAAAGTGAAGTAACATAAGATACATACCAATCGTAAGTTGTTTCACTCAATATCATAATTCTTGGTTTTTCATTTAATTCCAATACTTTATTTATTGCTGTACCAAAACTTTTAACATCTTCTCCAAATTTTTTATATGTAATTTCTTCGTATTTGCCTTTTGGATCAAATTTTTCAAGTATAAATTCTTTATCTGAATACTTTTTTATTGCATATTCAAATATTTCCTTTATATCAGAATAATTTGTTGCCACATATTCTTTCTTATCTTTTTTTCTTTCTTCCTTTTGTTTTTCTATTTCTTCATTACTCATATTCATTTCTTCAATTTCTGATATATCTCTCATTTTAAATTTTGGAAATTTGAAGTCTGGAACTTTAAAATCTCTTAATCCTCTCATTTTATTTCACTCCCATAATATATATTAAAGTCTCATAAAATAGCTTTTACAATAAAACTATTATACATTTTTATTTTAAATTTTGCAAGTTTTTAGTTACAAGCAAAATAAAAACATAGTGTTTGCCACTATGTTTTTTTATTATTTTCTTCTTTTTCCGTCTAAAGCATCTAAATTATCTAAAGCTTTACCTGTTCCTAAAGCTACACATGATACAGCATCTTGTGCAATCATTACATTAATTCCTGTTTTTTCTTGTAACAACTTATCTAGTCCATCAATTAAGCATCCTCCACCTGTCATATATATTCCTCTATCGCTAATATCAGCAGACAATTCTGGAGGTGTTTTTTCTAGCACACTATGTACGGCATCAACCACCATCATTGCAGGTTCTATTAAAGCTTCTAACATTTCGCTTGAACGAACTGTTATTGTTTTTGGAAGTCCTGTAGCTAAATCTCTTCCTCTTATGTCCATTTCCATATCTTGAATTTTTGGATATACACATCCTATATTAATCTTTAAATCTTCTGCTGTTCTTTCACCTATAACTATATTGTACTTTTTCTTTATATATTTAACTATTGCTTCATCAAACTTATCTCCTGCAACCTTAATAGAACTGCTTACTACTGATCCTCCTAAAGATATAACAGCAATATCAGTTGTTCCTCCACCAATATCAACAACCATATTTCCACATGGTTTAGATATATCAAGTCCTGCTCCAATTGCAGCTGCAATTGGCTCTTCTATTAGATAAACTTTTCTAGCTCCTGCTTGTGATGCAGCATCTATAACAGCTTTTTTCTCTACTTCAGTTACTTTTGATGGTATGCAAATCATAATTCTTGGTGCAAATATAAATTTTCCACATACTCTATTTATAAAATATTTAAGCATTTTTTCTGTTACAGTGTAATTAGAGATTACACCATCTCTTAATGGTCTTGTAGCAACTATATTTCCTGGTGTTCTTCCAAGCATTCGTCTTGCTTCTTTTCCTACTGCCAATACTTCTCCTGTGTTGTTATCAACTGCAACTACAGATGGTTCTCTTAATACTATCCCTTTACCTTTAGCATAGGCAATAACTGTTGCTGTACCTAAATCTATTCCTATATCTTGTCCATACTTAAACATTTAAATCTTTCCTTTCGACAAAGCACATTTCGTTTTTATTACAATTCTGTTACAATTATATTACAAAGCATTTAAAATAGCAATGTATTTTTTAATATTTTTTAAATAAAAAAATAGAGTATAATCTTATACTCTATTTTACAGACTGTTGACAAAGTATAAAAAAATATTTTGTTCAACAGTCTTTTCTTTTTT
>ENA-UOJL01002785-UOJL01002785.1-human-gut-metagenome-genome-assembly--contig:-P47-NODE-2785-length-13449-cov-4.396372_pt1 | contig 13449 bp, 9 predicted proteins | sample MGYA00242347_ERZ723894 | MGnify/ENA metagenome assembly ERZ723894
CGTCTTGGGCGGCAATATGGATGGTATTGCGCCAGTTTCCGCCGCAGGCAGATAGAAAACGATACAGCCTCCGGGCAGATGCAGAAGTGATTTCCTTCATATACTCTTCTCCTTCAATACGCACCGCAAAACGCGGGTTTGGGCCCGAAAAAGAATGAACTTTTTGTAAACAATAAATCAGCCCCCATGAGACATGGGGGCTGAAGGTTGGCAGTTCGATGCTAACTTTTCCATGTAAAGTTAGACGTCAGCTACAATTCTTCGCAACATAACACAATGGATTGTTGTAAAAAGTGGTATCTTCAAAGACTTATTTCAAAATTATATCTGAAAAACGGACTTGTTTAATTGTCGTTTTCTGCTATACTATGGAAAAGAAAATAATTGGGGGCAACAACGTGTGTGATGTGAGCGTTTTTATCGATGAATCTGGTATTGTAAGAAAGGGGACTCTGCAATCGCCGGATTATTTTGTGATTGGGATGGCCTTTACAAACAATGAAAAGCATGTCAAGAAAATCTTTACTCGGAAAAGGCTCAAGCAATTAACAGAGGAAGAAATTAACACACTGAAGAATTCAAAAGAGATAAAAGGCTCAAGCATGAGTGAAATCAGAAAAGCTCCCATCTATGAGGCGCTGGTCGAAAAGTGCAAGGATGACTTAGAACTTGGGATCATCATTTTAGATTTGAAGGGCGCATCTGATCGCCTAAAACAGACCTCTTCTCGGGCGTTTAATTTCTTGATTGCCCGTTATTTGTCAAAATATTACACTATCCACAGTAAATTTTGCAATGCAAATCAAATATCTCTGTTCGTTGATGAACGAAACGTAGCTACAGGTGCAAAATTCACACTCGAAGAATATCTTAACACCGAATACAATATCGAAGATCCGATTTGTTCAGGTGAAATCTCTGTGCAATACTTAGACTCAAAAAATCGTAATTTAATTCAGTTCGCAGATTTCCTCGCAAATACTTTCTATCGTGCGTATAAGCAAAATTCCTCTGATGCGAAGGACAATATCGAATTGTTGAAGCCATTGTTGTGCAACCACAATGTTTTCTATTTCCCACTTCCGTATACGAAATAGTCACCAGGGCATATACTATAATGCCGCCAGATAAGTCCACGGTACGTACCATTTTGGCTTGGGAGAAATCCTGCGGCCGTGGCGTGGCGGCACTTCAAAAAAATCGGCGAATATTTGGCTTAACAAAGTTGACAAATATGAGTCCTCATGCTACAATATAGATGACAAGATAAGTCCTCGCAATCTGCAAGTGATTGTAAGCGTCATGTGTTGGCGTCAGACCGAGGCATTGTTAGGACACCTCTGCTGAGGTGTCCTTTTTTGGTACTACATGGTTTACCAGATATATCTTATCCAATCACTCCGAAAATGATGGATAAATGGTTCTAAGAATGGTAAGGATACCATTTCTTCTGCCTTTCCTTTAGACAAAATCTTTGTGGAAAACATGACAGATCTCTTATCAGCACTTGCGTGGAGGTGTAACAATGGATCAAAGAGAATTAGAATACCTTCGCAGCATTGAAGATCACGCCTCCCGGACAGGATGGGTAGCCCCCCTCTCTCACGAGGATAAAGACTACTTGGCCTATCTCCGCGGCGTGTGCAAACGCTACAACATCTCGCTGACGAAGGCAACGAGAATGGAATTCGACTTTGTCACACGGGTGGCAGAAAGCGAGTTCTATCTCCAGCAGGCAAACGCTTGAACTCAGAGAGGCACCCCACTCCGGGGTGCCTCTTGCTGTTTATATGGCTATCCAATGATCCAGAAGGGACCGCCGGCCGCCGCGCTCTTGCTGGCCTCATTCAAAATGATGGACAGATCCCACGCTTTCTGACTGCGGGTGGTGCTGGCAGGGTCAGCCACCAGGATCTGCTCATTCTCCACGCCCCGCAAGACAATGAAGTGGCCGCTGGAGGTAAAATGCCCCTTGGTCATCAGGGCGACCACCAGCTTGCCCTCACCGAGCGCGTCCACGATCCGCTGCGGTTCGGATGCGGAGCACCCCTCTACCGGAAGGCACCACGCCTTGGCGGCGGCAGGGATCAACGCGTGGTAGGAACCGCTCTTGCTGCACCAGTAGCCATTTTCATAGGACCACTCAGCCATCTCAATAGGATCAACGATGTCTTCGGTCAGGGAGGACACCACGATGGACATGGAGGTAGGGCCGCAGCCATAGCCGCCGATGTTGTCGGTGCCGTAGGGTTCGTCGGCATACCGTTCATCGTATTGGTTGAAATAAACGACCTCCACGGCGTCGTCTGTAAAGCGGACATCCCCCAGGGATGGAATGACGTTCCCGGATGCAGATTGAAACATCCCGTCGCCGAGGAACAGGCTGAGATTCTGTGCGTAGTCACTGGCAAGATTTTTTTGCTCGGCTGTGAGATGGAAGATCTCGTCAGCAAAATGCTCCTCTCCCTGATAGACAATGGTATAGATGTACCAGGTTTCTGTCCCGCTTTCATCCGCTTCGGTATCCGGGTCGTCAGGGATTGTCCGTGTCTCACTGGTGCGGGTAAAGGTATAGAGGTCGCTGACCTCCGCCCGCAATGTCTGCTCCAGATCAGGAAGGGATATATTTGCCCAGTCTTCATCCATAGCCGCGCAATACTGGCCGATGAAGGCATTGGTATTGCTCACCATATCATCGGTATAGGGGTTGATGATCTCATAGTTGTCGCCGCCAGTCTGAGAAAAGTCATCCGCGATCCGCTGCTCTACATCGTCAATGCCTTCCCCAAGGATTTGATTGATGGCAAAGGCAATTTCGTTGGTATTTTCAATGATGGCCGCATTGTCGTTCATAATCGGTTCAGCATTTGGATCAGCAGCAGTACCGCCGCCGAACAGACTGCCAAAGATAATGGACGGGAGCATGAGAATGAACAGCACTGGCAACAGCAAAAGTACGACAATCACAGCCACAATCGTGCCGATATGCTTCCTGGCGCCCCAGACGGCCCCGGCCACGGCGCCATAGGGGCCGCCGACGGCAGCGCCTTTCGTGGCCCCGGCGATGGCTTTGCCAGTTTGGATGGCTCCCTTCACAGTATGGGCGATACTGGCGGCATCCTCAAGGCCGCTTCTCTTTTGTTCTTCCATAATCCCCCTCACCGCGTATTCGGGAGTCCGCCAGCCCAGGTGAAGATGTCGCTCCGCATATTCCCGTCCTCATCCAAATGATAGAGCCAGAGGTAGTTGCCTGACCGGATCTCTACCAAATCGCCGAGGAACATCTGAGTTCCGTCTTTCTGCCGCCTTTTTTCCTGCCAGTAGGTTTCAACTGCGGCCTGTGCCGCCCGATAGTCGGAAGGCTCCACCCATTGCCACGGATGAAAGCGCCCCAGCGGGCCAGCTTCCGGCTGGGCGCACCGAATGATGGATGTGAGCGCGATGGCGGTGCCGTTGATCATAACAGTGGTTTTCACGATTTACCCCCTTTTAGAGTTGGTATATCTCCAGATATAAAAAAGAAGTGGATGGGACGGTTTTACCGCCCCATCCACTCAAAAGGTTAGTACCCAGTCTTGGGGAGATCCGGTGTGGTGGTATATTTGCGAACAATGGTGACCCAGCTGGCCTGGGCGGTCTGCCAGGTACCCTGGTACTGCCCGCCCACGTCAGCGCGGTTGACCAGTTGATAGCCATTGACCGTATTGCCGTTGACAATGACACTCAGGGTGGGACTGGCAACGCTCTGGAAGCCCACCGGCACCTTGCCGAAGTCAAAGTAGATGTCGGTGACAACCTCTCCCGCCTGCATGGGAATGGCGTTCAAGGCGAAGGAATAGTTGTTGCTGGTGAGCAGGTTGGAGGCCAGCACCTGATAGGTGGTCTGGTAGTTGGTTTTGTAGAGAATGCGGTAGTTGAGCCGGGCGCTGTAGGTGCCGGTGGTCAAGGTGGTGGCCCGAGCCACATCATAAGGGATTTTATCGTGCCAGTAGAAATTCTCCAAGGGCACGTTGGAGGTGTTTGCCACCGTCAAATCATAGCGCATGGTCTGACCGGCCAGCACCTCGGCATTGCCCCGCTTGGTGATGGTCACGCCCAGATTGGATGGCTTGTCGTAGGCGCTGACCTTGATGATCTGTCCAGCGTACTCCAGCGTGATGTCATGGACGGTGGGATCTACCTGCCAGTAGGCCGGGGCTGTGACTTCAACCACCTTATAGCGCGTCAAAGGGAGGGGCTTGCTGGCTGCGACGCCCCGTGCGTCCGTGGTGATGTAGTCCACCACTTTACCGCTACGTGCGTGGATAATCTCATAAACAGCGCCTTGCAGCGGCGTCCCGGCCGGCGTGCCAGTGACCTCATTGTATTCGGCGGCATACTTGTAAATCTGGATCTGGCCGGTGATGGCCTCGTTGACCCACTCGATCTCCGCCGTGTGGCCGGGCCGCACATAGACGGTCTTGTACTCCTCGTCTAAAATGTAACCTTCCGCGGCCTCCAGCTCACGCAGGTAGAACCGGCCGCTGGTGTTGGCGCCGTCCGGAAGATCGTCAGCGGTAATATAGACCCAGCCATCGTCATCCGAGGTAAATTCACCGATGGGGTTGCGGTTTTCATCGTAGAGCAGGAACTTGACGCCATAGATGCCCTCGCCGCTGGTGTCCACCTTGTGGATCAAAATGCCGGACTTAGCCGCGTTGGCCAAGCGCAGGGTGGTCACCTCGCCATCCTTGACCTCGAAATAGTGTGGGGTATCATCCAAAATGAAGTCCGGATTGGCCTCGACTTCAACGGCATAGTAAGAGCCGTCCTCCAGAAAAAGGAAGGCACGGCCGTTGCGGTCCGTTGTGATGGTATCTACCAGTGCGTCGTCCACCTGGCGGATCTCAAAGGTAGTGTCCGGGATGCGTTCAGAGGTCTTGCTGGCGTTGACCTTGATGATTTCGATACCACCCACAGGGGCGTTATAGAACCACAATTCCTGTGTGTCATCCGGATTGACTACCACGGTCTGACTCTGGGTATTGGGGTCGATGGTATAGCCTGGGATGCTCTGCACTTCAGTCACGACCAGCGTGCCGGTTACATTGGAGAGGACGATTTGGCCCTCGGAATTGGTCCAGTACAAACCGTTAGAGGACAAGTGACCGTTTTCATCCGCCAGGTAGGAGCCGTCGGCATAGGTGATTTTGAACTGAACCCCTTCCAGCGGCGTTTTGCGGTCAGCACTGGACAGTTTGTGGATGATCAAATTACCCTCGGGCTGATTACGGAACTCTAAAGTAACCGTCTGGCCGGCCTGGATCTGGGCTGTCTGAGGCGTGTCATCCAACAGGAATCCTTCCTTTGCGCGGGTTTCCTTGACCACCAGCGTCGTGCCGGGCTCGATGCCCTCGATCAGGATGGTCCCCGCGGAATCGGTGACGAAGTAGCCGTTGCCGTCACCCACTATGCTGCCGTCGCTCTCCGTCACAAAGAACTGAACATCGGAAATCGGGGAATTATCGGCGCTGGACACCTTCTTGATAAGGAGAGATCCCATAGGGCTGTTGCCAAAATAGACCTGTACGACCTCCTGCTCCTCGCCGGAGAGGCACACCGTCTGGGGCGGGGTGTCGATGACGTGGGAGCCGTCCGAGGAGAGTTCCTCGATGATATAGGTGCCTGGCTCGCAGCCAGTCACCGTGAAACTTCCGTTCATCGAAGTGCGGTATGTCCCAATCACCGTGCCGCCGGTGCCAGAGGTGTTGCCGCTCAGGTAGCGCACCTGGAACACGGCCCCCTCGATGGCAGCCCCCGTCTCACTGTCGTACTTCCACACACAGATGGCGGAATTGGGCCGGTTGAAGATGCGGAAGGTATGGCCCTCGCCGGCGGCGATGAAGGCTTCCTGTTTGCTGGACTCCGTCATAGAGAACCCTTTCGGGGCCTCCAGCTCCTCGATGCGGAACCAGCCGTCCCGGAGGGAGAGGTCGGGATCGCTCAGGACGATGCGGCCTTCCTCGTCGGTGTAGAATACGCCCAAGTCGTTGTATTCCCCCGTGGTGGTGTTGTTGGAGGCGTACCAGACCTGCACGGGCACATTTGCGAGAGGATCATGGGTGATTTCGTTTTCCTTGATGATTTCGATGGTAGGCCGCTTATAATTTTCAAAGTAGACGTCCCGATCCCTGTTGGGATACAGCGTCACCAGCTGGGACTCTTCCGCCAGCAGGTAAGGCTCCGGGACCGACTTTTCAATGACTTCTACCACCCCGGGCAATAAGTTCTCGACAACTGCAACACCCGTTTCGTCCGTCTCCACCTCCGCAATGGAGTGGCCGTCCGCACCTTTCACAAGGTAGACCGTCCCGGGTATTGGAACCCCGGTGTCTGCGTCATTTTTGTGGATATACAAATTGGGCCGCTTGTCATTGGTCAGGGTAATCGTGCTGGTCTGGCCCGGGAACAATTCCACATGATGCTCCGTATCATCCGGGATGTGATCCGGCACCGAGGACAATTCACGCACGGAGTAGACGCCAGGCTCCAAATCGGAGATCAGGATCTCGCCCGTGGAACTGGTGGTGCGGTCCAGATAGTGGGAGCCATCCTCGATCTTCGCGATCCGGAACGTGACCCCGGCCAGCCGGGAACCGTCACTGCTCAGCTTGATGAGCTGGAGTGAGGGCTTGATATGGTTGGTGAAAACGAATTGGGCATCTTCATTTGGCTTCAGCTCAATGATGCGCTGAGCCTCGTCGATGATGTAGCCATCACAGGACTTTTCACTTATCACGTAAGCGCCAGCCGGGAGCATGGAAAGGTCGATTTCTCCGTTCTGGTCGGTCCGGAACTCCTGGGGGCCGTAGGTGCCCTCCACGGATTTAATCTCAAAGACCGCGTTGGGGATCACCTTGGAGGGGTCATCCGCATCCACCTTCACCAGCCTCAAACCGGGCTTGACATCATTGAAGAACATCAATTCTTTGATGCCGTCCCCGGTGTGCAGCTCCACCTCCTGGGGGGTGGTGTCCAGGATGTAGCCCTCGTCCCCAGTGTCCACCTCAAAGGCCCGGTAAGTGCCCGGCTCCACATTGGTGAGCAGGATCTCACCGAACTGGTCCGTCTTGAAATTGCCTAAAAATTCGCCGTCCCGATAGACAGCGAAGGTGACGTCAGGCATCGCGACCATATTTTTTCGATCATATTTGATGATCCGCAATCCCGGCAGTTCCTCATTGATAATGGGGATCGTGGTCGTTTCGCCGGCCACCACGGTGGCGGTATAGACGGTATCATCCAGTTTCCAGCCCACCGGGGCAGTCTCCTCCTGGATGCGGTACGCCCCCAAGGGGATTTCATCAAAAATGGCGACGCCCGCGCTGGTTGTCTCTGCGGTGAAGGTCTGGCCGCTTTCGATATGCTCAATGGTAATAACGGCCCCCTGCAGTTTCTGCCCGGTGTTGGACCGCTTCTCGATTCTCAGCGTACCGTAGGGATCATTAAAAAACGTCACCTCGGCTACTTCATCGTAGACCACGGTGACGTTCTGAGCAGGCTCCTCGCTGATGACATAATGCGACGCGGAATCCCGTTCAATCACGGTATAATTGCCGACTTTGCTGAGGGGGATCTCAATGCGGCCGTCCCCATCCGTCACAAAGACGCCAACGGAGTCGCCGTCAGGGCCGATGACCTCGAAACGGCACCCGCTGATGGGTATTTCCGTCCCCGTCTCATATTTGAGGATTCGCAGCCCGGTTTCATATTCCACGGTGGGACCGTCAGCGTAGTTACTGTAGGCGGAAAGGCTCATGGTCGTGGTGGGGTCGGTGTCCACCACATAATTCTGGATATTCCCGTACTGATCCTTCTCGGCACAGACCGCATAGTAGACGGCGTACTTATAGACGTCGGTGCGGAAAGAGAGCTGGACACTGCCGGTTTCACCGTCCACGCTTTCCAGAGGGTACAAAACCTTGAACTGGCCGGCATAGCCGTCGCCGGTGCCCTCCGTGGTAATGGTGGTGATGTCCCGGTTGTTCATGTCCACAATCCGGGTGCCGTCGGGAACAGAAGCAGGATCTGTAAAGAACACCTCCACAGAATAGTCACATACCCAGGTTTTGCTCCAGAATGTGAAAATCTGCTGTTTGTACTGCTTTCCATCAATGGTGACCTGGTAGGCCGTGTCCCGATCCGGCGTGCAGGTGACTTCCGGGGCCAGCACCTCTGTCCATGCCGTGCCGCGGGCATAGATGTCCTTGGCGGCGGCGAGCATCTTCTGGGCGCGCTGCAGTTCTACCCCGGTAAGGGAAGAGTTGACCTTGAGGTTGTTGATGTCCCAGTTGCTCAGAAGGTAACACCAGAGCGCCATCTTCGTGGCGTAGTAGCCCTGGTACTTGTTCTCCAGGCCAAGCTCCTCCAGGGAACGGGTGGGGTAACCGTTGGCGACGATGCCCAGCACCTTGGGATCTGACGTCTTTTCCTCCGCCAGATATTCAATACTCTCGCCGACGCCTACCGTCTGCGGCACGCCGGTAATATTGGGGTTGACGCAGTAGGCTGGGATCTCCCGGGTTTCCCCTTTGGCATTGACATAATTATAATAGGTGTAGATCAGCGTCCGCACCCGGCCGTTGATCATCAGGTAGGAAAGTTCTGTCCCACCGTTGTAGATGTCGATCTCGCCGAGGGCCTCCTCCACAGAACTTGCGGCCAGAGATGTGGTCGGCAGGATCGAGAGGGCCATCATCATGGCTAAGAGGATAGATAAAAGCCGTTTTTTCATGACATTCCTCCAAAAATGGGCAGGAGGGGGCCATGAACTCTAACGGTCGCTTTTAGCTCAGGGCATCCCTCCTTTTGAATGAATTTTGGGATAACAAAAGCGGTATGCACCGCATACCGCTTTTGTCCGCATGGAGATAGACTTATCTCACATGAATGTTATACTCGGTTCGCTGAAAGACACCGTCCTTATAGACGTCCCACGCCTCCATGCTGTAGGTGCCCGGCGGACAGGAGTTAAACAGATTCACAATTTCACTCTCCCGCCAGGGCCAGAACACTTGCGGATTCAAGTCATCCGCGATGCTCAAGTTGATCTTCACCTTCGGATTCCCGCTGGGGTGCAGAACGGGAGCGCCATTCTGCCAGGTTTCCGGGTTATCCCCAATGGCATTATACAACGTGTAGAGCATCCGCCGGGTTTCATAGAGATTCCGCACAAACAGGTATTCCCGGCCATTGATGGAATAGTGGCGGGCCTCCGGCGCGGGCAGTTCTGGCTGGGGGAGCAGCGACCAGTCACAGGTTGGCTCCGGCAGATCCCCCACAGGGCCGGCGGCAAACATATTCTTATCCCACCGGCTCACATCGGTGATGGTATAATTTGTCCCATCATCACAGCGGATGACATCCCCTGCCTGGGGGATATACCGGCTCCCGTCTGAAGGCAGGAGCACCGTCCCAGCTGAGCTTTCCGCAGCCGGCGCGTCCGGGGTGGTGATCCGAACCGTACCGGTCGCCCCGTCCCATACGACATCAAAGCCAAGCAGTTCGCCCAGATCCTGGAGCTGGTAGTAGTTGTGCCCTTCGATCAGATAGGCATCAATTTCCACCGGCTGGCCGTTGACTGTCACCGGATGGGGACTGCGCTCGGCCAAAATGCCAGACGCTGCCGCATATGCTCCGCCGCCCAGCATGGTCGCACCAATCAGCATACCCGCCAAAACAGATAGAAAACTGCGCCTCATAGAATCGACCTCCTCATTCGTGTAGATACTGTATTCTACGAATGGCAGGAGGGTTTTTCAACAAAGGCTTCTCAATCCACCTCCACCGCCTGGAGGCACCAGCGATGGCTGTAGTCACCGGCGACACAGGTAATCATGGTGATTCGGTTATCCGCTGTGGCGTCCAGGACGCTCCAATCGTCGCTTCGGATCTTCTTGATCGTCTCCACCTCATAGGTGCGGGTGCCTTCGGAGGTGGTGTAGGTCACCTTGTCCCCCACATCCATATCCTTGATGGCGCCGATGATGTACTTCGCGCCGCGGTTGTGTCCGCACAAGCCCACATTGCCATCCCAGACACTGGTGGTGGCGAAGTGGCCGAGGCCTTTGTTCATGCTGGAGTTTGTGGCCCCTTCCCAGAGGTAATAGTTTTTGACGCCGATAGCGGGGATGGAGATTTTGCCAATGGCCCCATTCGACAGCAGAAAATCATCCGTCAGCTGGGTGTAGGCCGGCAGGCCGGGCAGGAAGAATTCCCCGTCGGAAATACCGGGCAGGGTCACGGCAGCTCCACCGCCGCTGATCCCATAGTCGCCGGTTCCCGTCGCCACCGTCTGCTGGAGTCCGGGGAGCAGGGCTTTTTCCATAATTCCGGTCTGGGTGGTGGAGAGGACACCGTATTCCAGCTCCGGCACCTGGTAGTCCACCACGTTGGGGCCGCCGTAGTTATACCGGGAGCCGTAGACGTCCTCATAGGATGTAGAGCCATAGTAATCCGAGGGGGCCTGCGTCTCAAAATTGTAGTCTGCGGCCTGGGCCGTGGACGGGAGCGCAAACAGCGCCGCCGCCAGGATCAGCCCGCAGAGGCCTCTGTATTTTCTGCTTCGCATAATGGTTCTTCCTCCTTCAGTGCGAACTCATGCCAGTCATCCCGCCGGTCTTGCGTGATGCTGTACTGGTGTGTTCCAAATGGATGATGTACCGTAAAGACCTGGCCCCGCAGCTTTTTGGCGAGAGACCTCTTGACTTCTACCGCTACAAGGCCGCTACCGCCAAGATCTTCGCCGGTAATATCAATTTCCGGGTTTTCCGGCGCAACGCGGAATTTCTCCGTCAGCTTATAGTCATTGGGCCGGTCGCCGGGGATATAGACATAGACGTTTTTCCTATTTTTCAAGAGCCAGAAGGCAAGGCCGCCCAGCAGCAGAACCAGCAGAATGCCCCCTATGAGGGGAAGCGCCGCTCCACCCGGAAGGGAAATCCCCGTGGCATTTCCACCGCCATCTGTGGGAACGATTTCGGCTCCTGTATAGACAACGGTATAGGTAATGCTCTCGATCCCCTCCGCCGTGACCTCGCCGCTGTATTCGGCGGTTGTCACATAGCCGGTGGCTGCGCTGTAACTGCTGGAGGCGGAATAGGTGGCCACCGCCTGGTAGCGGGAGGGCACCAGGGCCTCGCCCACCAGGTCGGTTCCGGTGACCTGCCACTCCACATCCACCAGGGAGAGGGTCTTGCCGTTCTTGGTGGTCGTGGCGGAGACATAGCTCATGTCGTTTCGGTCCAAATTGCCGATGACCTTGGTGTCGGTCACAGTGCTGTACTTGGTGGTGTAGCCCGCCGCCTCCGTGACCAGGGTGGTATGATCCAGCGCCAGCTCCCCGGTGTACCCGTCTTTGTCGTAGGCAATGCTGGGGGCCAGCTCCGCAAGGATCGCGGAAAGGTCCTTAGAAGAAGTTTCCACGGTGACAGTCTCCGTCACCGCTTTGGTTTCCAGATAGGGTTGCTCCTCTTTGGTGGTATAGGCCCAGGTATAGTGAAAGCCATTGTAATCAAACGATGGCTCCTTCAAAGTGTCCGGATCAGCCTCCGGGGAGAGAACATAGGTCTTTACCATGCGCTGCTGTCCGTTGAGATTTTCCACGACCAGGTTTTCCGGGACTTCAGCGGCAAAGGCGCTGGTCGTCAGCGACAAAATCAGAATGAGGCCCAGCGCCAGATGTCTCAGACGTTTCATAAAACAGGAACTCCTTTACAGGTGTTGTTTGATGATGCGGGTGATGATCCCAACAGCCACGCCCTGCTCCTCGTCCAGCCGCGTCACGGCAAAACTTACATCATCCGATTTTCCAGGGGCGCGGAGGTCATAGCAGGAGTGAGCGATGGCGTTGACGCCGTTGTTCAGGCGGATGAAGACAACGCCATTACGAACATCGGTGACGCGGCCGGCATAGCGGCACTGGGGCATACACTTTTTGAGGTTATCATGGCTGGTGGTGGCGGAAACGCTGCGGGCGTCTACCTGGATCGTGATATGCTCCAAGTCCTCGCGCTGAATCCGCAGGACACGGACCAGGATGCGGTCCCCCACACTGAAATGCTCTCTGGCATTCCCGATCCACTCCCAGGAGAGGCCCCGCGCCACAATGGAGCACTCCACGCCGAACACCTCAACCCGGATCACCTTTTCGGCCACAGCAACCACACGGGCCTGTACCACGCGGCCCTCATAGATCAGGTGCTCGCCCAGCTCGTCGGTATCCATATAGAAGGTCTGCCGTTTGCGGAGCATAGCGTCCCGCCGGCTGGCGACTACGCTGCGGGTGTCGTTGTCATAGCCCTTTACCACAAAGTCGATCTCCGCTCCCAGCCGGGAGTTGAGGATGCGGTGCAACCGGTCCATCAGTTCCATGAACTCCCGGCCAGAGGGCATCTTCCCGGTGTAGAGCATCATTTCCTTGACCGGGATAGCCACCCGGAACCCCTTGTAATTCACCACTGCAAGGGTCAGGCCGGACTCCGTCTTTTCTACACCGTCCAGCGAGCCGGTGAGAATCCGGCGGGTGCGGTAGGAGTTCTGGATCTCATGCCAGATGGTGGCCTCCCGCTCCGCCTCGGTTTGAATTTCATCCCGGGCGTCGATAGTCAAAATCCGGCTGCGGCGGGGATCGGCAGGAGCGGGGCGGACCGGCCGATCAGCAGGGGGAGCCGGATCTTCCGTGGAAGAAGTCCCCTCCTCAGAGAGAAGCATCAAATCGTCCTCGCTGAAGCCTTCCGTCTCATTTTGGGGAGCACCGGATTGTTCCAGCGTCAGAGGTTCCTCTCCATCAGATGCGGAGCCGCCAAGCTCTTGCAGAATACCGCCATAGGTTTCGTCCTCCGCCGCCTGCTGCTCCTCCGGGGCTGTCGGGAACTCCTCCCCGGAGGGCGGGCTGTCCGCACGGCTCAGGTCGGATTCCTCTAAAAGAGCATCCTCCTGTGCGGCGTCCCCGTCCGGTGAGCCTTCTCCGGCCAGCCCGCTGTCCTCGTCCGGAGATACAGGTATCTCGCTGGACGGATCGGGAGCGGCGGCCATATCCTCCTCCGCAGGCGGAGCGTCCTCGGCGGGCGGGAGCACCTCCGTGCCCACGCTTTCCAGATCCTGCTCGTCAGGCGGGACAGTCGTTTTTCTCTTTGCCATGTAAGCGTCATTCCTCCTTTTGCTTTACCAGAATTGATTTTTTCGTTGTGGTGACGATATTAGACCCCCGCGCAGCAGTCCCTGGTGTTGGAGAGCCTGCCGCGCCGGCTGGCGGCGTAGCAGAAGCCGGCTTTGCCGCAGGGGGCTTAACTCCTCCAGCCGCCTTGCCTTTGGCTTTCTTGGAGGAAGAGGGCTGGGGCTTCTTCCCTCTGGGCGCAGGCGCGGTCTTGGCCTTTTTCCATTCGGGGATATGGGCGGAGGCCTTGCTGG
>ENA-UOJL01002798-UOJL01002798.1-human-gut-metagenome-genome-assembly--contig:-P47-NODE-2798-length-13393-cov-6.286850_pt1 | contig 13393 bp, 11 predicted proteins | sample MGYA00242347_ERZ723894 | MGnify/ENA metagenome assembly ERZ723894
CCCCACAGTGTGGGGAGATGTCCCGAAGGGACAGAGGGGACACGCCTCGGTTAGAGGACCCCTTTTTCAAAAAGGTTTCCCTCAATAGGCTGTGCAGAAAGCTAAAGTAAATTCTGATTTATCTTAACAACACAATTAAACTATAACAGGCAGGAGAATTTCGCCTCCCCTGCCTGAAAATATTGATTGAAATTACTTATTGTTGCGCTTCTGATCGAGCTTAGCCTTAACGTGGATCGGGAGACCGAAGAGGTTGATAAAGCCTTCAGCGTCCTTCTGATTGTAAACCTCGTCCTCATCGAAAGTAGCAACTTCCTCATCATAGAGAGTATAAGGAGAAGTTACGCCTGCATTGATGATATTGCCCTTATAGAGCTTGAGCTTAACATCGCCTGTAACAGTTTTCTGAGTTTCGGTAACGAAAGCGCTCATAGCCTCACGGAGAGGAGTATACCACTGACCGTTGTAAACGATATCGGCGAACTTGATTCCGAGGTACTGCTTGATTCTTGCAGTTTCCTTGTCGATGCAGATAGTTTCGAGAACCTCGTGAGCGTGATAAAGGATTGCGCCGCCGGGAGTCTCGTAAACGCCTCTGGACTTCATACCAACGAGACGGTTTTCAACGAGATCGGCAAGACCGATTCCATTTTCGCCGCCGAGCTTGTTAAGAGCGGAAACCATTTCAACTCCGTTAAGTTCCTTGCCGTCGAGCTTTGTAGGAATACCCTTTTCAAAGTGGATAGTGATATATGTCGGCTTGTCGGGAGCGTCAATAGGAGAAACGCCCATTTCAAGGAAGCCCGGCTTCTCATACTGCGGCTCGTTTGCAGGATTTTCAAGATCAAGACCCTCGTGTGAGAGGTGCCAGATATTCTTATCCTTAGAATAGTTTGTTTCTCTGTTTATTTTAAGAGGAATATTATGAGCCTCAGCGTAGTCGATCTCCTGATCTCTTGATTTAAGATCCCATTCTCTCCAAGGAGCGATGATAGTCATATCCGGAGCAAAAGCCTTGATAGCAAGCTCGAAACGAACCTGATCGTTGCCCTTGCCTGTACAGCCGTGACAGATAGCGTCTGCGCCCTCTTTGATAGCGATCTCAGCGATTCTCTTAGCGATGATCGGACGAGCGAAAGAAGTACCGAGCATATATCTGTTTTCATAGATAGCGCCTGCCTGAACAGTGGGGTAAACGTAATCCTGAATGAATTCTTCCTTAAGATCCTCAATGTAAAGCTTGGAAGCACCTGTCTTGATAGCCTTTTCCTCCAGACCGTCAAGCTCTGTTCCCTGACCAACGTCGCCGGAAACAGCGATTACTTCGCAGTTATTATAATTTTCTTTAAGCCACGGGATGATAATAGATGTATCAAGTCCGCCCGAATAAGCAAGAACAACCTTTTTTATTTCCTTAGCCATAAAAATAAACCTCCTGAATTCAAATGAATCTCAGCATTAAAATGTTATAATAACATTATACACCGATTATTTCCAATGTCAAGACTTATTGAATAAATATTCATTTTTCTCTTAAATATTCACCAATATCCGCATATTATTCATTTGATAAATTATTATCGAGTATAAAAATCAGTTTTTTCCTCAATGAATGTAGAAAAAATTTTGTTAAAAACTCGTGCGTTTTGTACGAATTACCGATTTTTCGGCGAGTTTCTCTGAATGACTTGATATTTTTTAAGTATATGCAATAATATAGTATAAAGCGATCAGGAGAAACGCTCAAGTCAAATATGATTACGGAGGCTATTATTAATGAGTGATAAAGCTAAAAACGGAAGCAAAATTACTATACTCGGCGCCGGAAACGTAGGCGCTACTATCGCATATACTTTTGCAGTTGCAGGAACCTGCTCCGACGTAGTTCTCGTTGACATCAACAAGGCTAAGGCTAAGGGCGAAGCTATGGATATTCGTCAGGGCGTTTCCTTCGGTCATAACGTCGAGATCTGCGACGGTACATACGAGGACGCAAAGGATTCTGATATCGTTGTCGTTACTCTCGGTCTTGCAAGAAAACCGGGTCAGACAAGACTCGATCTTGCTCAGGCTAACGTAAACATCATCAAGGAAGTTATGCCGCAGATCGCAAAATACGCTCCGGACGCAGTTTACGTTGTTGTAAGCAATCCTGTCGACGTTTTAACATATACAATTTTACAGTGTACAGACCTTTCGCCTAAGCAGGTAATCGGTTCGGGTACGGCTCTTGATACGTCACGTCTGCGTTCAAGCATTGCCGATCATGTGGGACTCAGCCCGAACAGCATCCACGCTTATGTTTTCGGCGAGCATGGAGATTCTTCGTTTATTCCGTGGTCGCTCACGAATATTGCCGGTATTCCTATGGAAGAATATTGTCAGGATCAGGATCACGTTAATATCAACGAGGATGAGATCATTGACGAAGTCCGCAAAGCCGGCTCTGAAGTTATCAAAAGAAAGGGCGCAACCTTCTATGCTATCGCAATGTCTGTAAACAAGATCTGCGACTCTATTCTTCGTGACGCTAACAACATCATTACAGTTTCCTATCTTATAGAAGATAAATACGGAATCGACAATGTCTGCCTCAGTCTTCCGGCAGTACTCGGCAGCAACGGTATTGAAAAAGAGGTATGCCCTAAGCTTACTGACGCTGAAGTTGAAAAGCTCCAGAAAAGTGCGGCAGCTCTCAGAACCGTTCTTGACCAGATCTCATTCTAAAACAATTTCAAAGAACCTGTCCATGCCGGCAGGTTCTTATTCTTTTGACAATGCCAACAACTTAAGAGATTTTTTACTTTGAACTTCTGTAAAAGGATATCCTATCATTGGCGATAGCCATAATACTGGGTTTCCAAAGGTTTGAATAACCCTTTGGCAAAGGGTGCGGGGGACAGAGTTCCCAGCTTAAGTAGTTGACATTGAATTTTTTGGAGGTAATTTATTATGAGCCTTAACGATACCCCTTCCGGCGAAAGAGTTCATATCGGCTTTTTCGGACGAAGAAACGCAGGAAAATCCAGCGTAGTAAACGCTGTTACGGGACAGGAGCTTTCCGTTGTTTCCGATGTTAAAGGAACAACGACCGATCCTGTTACAAAGGCAATGGAGCTTCTTCCTCTCGGAGCGGTAGTTATCATAGATACTCCCGGATTTGACGACGAGGGTGCTCTCGGTGAGCTGCGTGTAAAAAAGACGAAACAAATTCTGAACAAAACCGATATTGCCGTTCTTGTTATAGACTCCACTGTCGGTATGACCGAAACGGAAAACCAGCTTGTCCGCCTTTTCAAGGAGAAAGATATCCCGTATATAATTGCCTATAATAAGTCGGATATCCTGAATAAATCCGTCGGCAGCGAGAACGAGATATCCGTAAGCGCAGCTGATAAAACGAATATTCACGAGCTTAAAGAGAAGATCGCCGCACTCGTCAGAACCGACAATTCAGGCAAAAGAATAGTCGGAGACCTGATAAGCGAAGAAGATGTTATCGTTCTCGTTACCCCTATCGACGAAGCTGCTCCGAAAGGACGGATAATTCTTCCCCAGCAGCAGACTCTGCGTGATATTCTTGATGCAGGAGCTATTGCGGCGGTAACAAAAGAATTTCAGCTTGCGGCAGCTCTTGAAAAGCTCGGCTCCAAGCCAAAAATGGTAATAACCGACAGTCAGGCATTCGCTATGGTCAGCAAAATAGTGCCGGAAGATATCCCCCTGACCTCATTCTCTATCCTTATGGCGAGATACAAGGGATTCCTCGAAACGGCAGTTGCCGGAGCAGCGGCGATTCCCATGCTGAAAGACGGCGACAGCGTTCTTATTTCGGAGGGATGCACTCATCACAGACAGTGCGGAGATATCGGAAGCGTGAAGCTTCCGGCTCTTCTGAAAAAAACGACGGGAAAAAATCTCGATATCCGTCTTACATCAGGACGTGAATTTCCGGAGGATCTCTCGCCCTATAGTCTCGTTATTCACTGCGGAGGCTGTATGCTGAACGAACGTGAGGTAGCTTACCGCAGGAAAACTGCCGAAGATCAGAAAGTTCCTTTCACCAATTACGGAATCGCACTTGCATATATGAACGGAATCCTGAAACGAAGCCTTGAGATTTTTCCGGATCTTGCGGGGAAAATAAAATGAAAAAACGCATACCGTATATATGCGGATTTCTGCTTCTCACGCTGACCGAAGTTCTTATAGCGTTGTTTATTCACGGCGGATTTGTCCGAAATTACCTTGGAGACGTTATCGTAGTCTGGGTAGTTTACTGTTTTGTACAGGCGATTGCAGGCGGACGTCTCAACGGTTATATCACAGCTGCCGGAGTTATGATATTTGCATTTATCATCGAATTTTTACAGAAAATAAACATCGTTGATCTTCTTGGTCTTGGCGGCATAAAATTTTTCCGTACGCTCATCGGCACAAGCTTTTCACCTGTTGATCTGATCTGCTATGCCGCAGGCTCTGCCATAATCTGCGCAGTGATATTTATAAAACGTAAAATCACAGATAAATCATAAAAACACTAATCTCCCGAAATGCATATAATAAATTGCAGTTGTATAATTTCAGCCCCAAGGGGCAATAATATTGACAGCAAGCATTTATTATAAATTCGGGAGATTAACATTATGTCAGTAAAAAGAGGAGAAATTTATTATGCCGATCTGAGTCCGGTAGTCGGCTCAGAGCAAGGCGGTATCAGACCAGTACTTATCGTTCAGAACGACGTTGGAAACAAGCACAGTCCGACAGTCATAGCTGCTGCAATAACAAGCCAGCGTGACAAAACTCACCTGCCGACTCATATTGAGGTTCAGGCAGACAAGTGCGGACTTGCAAAGGACAGTATCGTCCTTCTTGAACAAATACGGACTATTGACAAAAAACGATTGAAGGATAAAATGGGAGAACTCGATCTCAGGTCTATGAATAAGGTGAATACAGCGCTTTCTATCAGTTTCGGACTGAGCATCTGAGACGACGGCATTTACTTTTCCTATTAGTTATAAAGGGGACTCTGTCCCCTTGACAATGCCAACAACTTAGGAAATTCTGTTCCTCTAACCCTTTTCAAAGGGACGTCTATTCTATGGGCATTCTGCCCTAATTATTTTCATTACCTCTTTACGAGGTAATGAAAATAATTAATATCGGGATTCCAAAGGGGATGTACTCCCCTTTGGCAGGGGGTACGGGGGACAGAGTCCCCTGCTAAGTTGTTAGCACTGGTTCACTTGATAAACATAACAAAAAAGTAAATGCTGTTGCCCCGTCTTAATTCGCATTTCCTCTTGAAATTTTTTAACGTATATGATATAATGATAGTGCAATTTATATTATAGGCATTATACACAAAAATTTTCACCAGGAGGAAAACAAATGAGTATCTACAAAAAAATTGCAGCGGTTATGTGCGGCGCTGCAATGTCCGCCGCAGTATTCAGCGGTTGTTCGTCCAAAAACAGCTCTGAAAGCGGCTCGGCAGAAAAAACAAAAGAGGTAAGCCCGACTATCTCTATCGACAGCATTGCGGAAGAGCTTGGCGCCGGCTGGAACTATGGCAACACCCTCGAAGCCAATTCCGGCGGAACACCGAATGAAACTGTATGGGGAAACCCTGCCGCTTCACAGGAAATGATTGATGCTGTTGCGGCTGCCGGCTTCAAAACGGTTCGGATTCCTGTATCGTATCTCAGCAAAATCGACGACAGCAACGGCTATAAGGTCGATGAGGCTTGGCTCGATCGTGTTGAAGAGGTCGTTCAGTATTGCTATAATCAGAATCTTAACGTTATCATAAACGTTCACGGCGACGGCTATAATACCGTTACGGGAGGCTGGTTTCTTTGCAACGGTGAAGATCAGGATTACATAAAGGAAAAATATCAGGCTCTCTGGACTCAGATCGCCGAGAAATTTGCCGATTACGACGAACACCTTATTTTTGAAAGCATGAACGAAGAGTTCGACGGAGAATATCATGATCCGGTTCCGGAATATTACGATAATATCAACGCTTATAATCAGATTTTTGTCGATACCGTTCGTGGAACAGGTTCGGAAAATACGCACCGCTGGCTTATGGTTCCCGGATGGAATACCGATATAAATTTCACCTGCGGCGACTACGGCTTCGAACTTCCGAACGATAATAATACCTCCGGCGAAAACAGGATCATCCTTTCAGTTCACTGCTACGATCCGTGGGATTACTGCGGCGAGGAAAGCAAGAAAACTTTCCTTTGGGGCGATAAAGGACAGGAGATCATTGATGTAAATAAGGCTAATCCAAGAAATAAAGCTACCTGGGGTGAAGAGGACCACATCGAAGAGCAGATGAATAAGCTGAAAACGCAGTTTGTTGATAAAGGCGTTCCGGTTGTTATCGGTGAATACGGATGCATCGACAAAACTCTTGCAAATGCCGGAATTCCCAATCAGATAGCCGAAAACAGAGTTTACTACAACGGCTTCCTCGCCGGAACAGCCGCTGCAAACGGAATTACTCCGGTTTATTGGGACAATGGCTATAATGGACAATACGGTTTCGGTCTTTTCGACAGAAACGATGCAACTCAGACTCAGCCTGAAATCATTTCGGCAATCGTGAATGCCGTTAGTGAAAAAAATCCGCAGGCCGGAAGAGGAACGTCGGTAAGCGGTGAAACGGCAGAGTCGAAAAATGCGATCAACGCTTATTTCGGTATCCAGACAAAGGTGTATACTTTCAGAAACGCTTACGGCGATTCAAATTACGGCGCAGAAACAAAATGGTTCAACACTCTCATTAAGTGGGGCGAGGATCAGGACGGAGACGGTGAGGACGATATCATCGACACCGGAGCTTCGTTCACTGACGCTGAAATAAAAGAGGACGGAAGATACTCTGTCGGAGTTTCGGGATACGATTTCTCGTCCGATTCTGACGGACTCAATATGCTGTTTGTAAGCACGGACGTTCCGTATACAAACGCTCTGAAAATTTCAGATGTAGCTGTTTACTGCGATGATGTTGTAACTGCGATAGGCAATCCTATCATAACTGAGGACAACGACGGAAATCTTTACATCGAAATTGTAAACATCTACAACACTGAAGCTCCTAACATCGAGATAAATATGCCTAAAGAGAGTTTAAAAATTGAATTCACTATCGAGGGTGTAGACAGGGTTATAAAATAATATGTACTGCCGATAGCTTTATTGCTGTCGGCAGAGTTTTTATTTATGCAGAATCGACAAATATATTTTAAAAGAATTGGCGGTAATTCAAAAAGAAAAATAGAACATATGCTTGACATTTTGTGAGGGATATGTTATAATATAAGTGTGATAAAATATACAATTTATGCATATTATATCATAAAGGATGATTTAAATTAAGGAGTGATTAACATGAAGAAGTTTAAAAAGACAATCGTAGCAGGACTTGCAGCTGCAATGACAATGACCGCTGTTCCTATGATAAATTCATCTGCGGCTCAGGCAACGAATAGTGTGCCAAAAATGTATCTTGATTTCACAATTGAAAGTGACGGCGATATTAGAGCAGATGTTGTGATTGAAAATATGCCGGATTTTACAACAAGTGGATTCCATGTAGAGCTTGGAGAAGGTTTTAAATTTACAACATCAAATGAAGGAGATGACTATGTAACATTTGGCAACCCCTACGCAGGTTCATTGGTAAATATCAATGATCATGAACTTGCATTTGCAACAATGAATGCAACAGCTAAAAATTATAATGGACATTTTGTGGGATTTTATGTTGAAAGAACTGATGTAAATAATGTTTTTAATTCAACAGGAAATGTTGTATTTTATAATATACCAAATGCACCTTGTATGATTACTGATGCTGAACATCATATAACGATATATAATCCTGCCAATGGAACGGGTGGAATTAATACTCCTGAAATTCTTGAATCTAATGAATATCTTGTAGGAGATATTAATGGAAATGGAGTAGTTGACGGTATTGATGCGACACGTGTGTTAAGGGCGTGCGATTTAAATGGCGGAGATATTAAGATCGAAAATATTAATGGAAATTTTACAAATGAAATTCCAGACTTAAGAAGTGCATATGCTGCTGATGTTAATAAAGATGGTTTTATTTCACAAGCGGATGCTGATTTGCTTCTTAAATATTATACGACAATAATATCTGGCATAGAGTATAACGGAAACATAGGCAAGATAGATATTTATGAAATATATAATGATTAATTAGGAGGTAAATATTATGAAAAAATTAACAGCTTTTTTATCAGCATTGGCACTTGGACTTACGGCTGCTCCTATGACAGCATTTGCTGAAACAGGAAACGATACATCCCTCACTGAAATTCAGGTTGGTGATGTAAACGCTGACGGACGTATTGATGCTACTGACGCTGCTATCACGCTTCGATACTATACATTAATGATTGCATATGTGGATCCTGCTGATATTCCATACAGTGATACAATTGCTAAATACGGAGATGTGGATGGCAATGGCTTTGTTGACGGCGTTGATGCAGCACTGATTCTTCGTCAATATACTTTAAACTCTTCTAAAACAGAGTCAGATATACTAAAAGAAGCTCAGGATGTAATCGACCAAATGAGTAAAGATGATTAACTATTATAATTATAAGAATTAAATATTGAATAAAACATAATTCATCTGCCGATAGCTAAAAAGCTGTCGGCAGATTTTTTGTGAATATCTTGTCTTATTTTCGCATATTCTTTAAGGACAAAACTTCCTTTGAAAGGATTGAGATTATGGGACTTACTGAAAAAGAAGCGGCTGAAAGGCTGAAAACAGAGGGCGAAAACGTCCTTGAGGAAAGCAAAAGAACAAGCGCTGCCGGAATTTTTATCGGACAGTTTAAGGACGTTATGGTCATGATACTTCTTGCGGCGACTGTTGTTTCTGTTCTGCTCGGAGAAATCACGGACGCCGTTACGATAATACTTATCGTACTGCTTAATGCGATTCTGGGATTTATTCAGGAGTATCGTACGGAGCATACTCTTGAGGCGCTTAAATCTATGACCGCTCCGACGGCGAAATGCTACCGTGACGGAACTCTTAAAGAGATCGAAGCAGCAAGGCTCGTTCCCGACGACGTCATCGAGCTTGAAGCCGGCGACCGTATTCCGGCGGACTGTGCCGTTCTGAAAGCGGCAGGATTTTTTTCCGACGAATCTATTTTAACAGGCGAATCTGAGGCTGTCGCAAAGCTTGCCGGAAATAAAAACGATACCGATAATTCGCTTAATAAAGCCAATATTATTTATTGCGGAGCTTCTGCAACAAAGGGTACTTGTCTCGCAAAGGTTATTGCAACGGGCAAGAAAACTCAGATGGGCAGAATTTCTGAAATGCTCAGCAGTATTGAAAAGGAAATGACTCCTCTGCAAAAACGTCTTGCAGAGCTTGGAAAGGTCGTTGCAATTATATGTCTTGTGGTATGCGCTGCGGTTTTTGGCGCAGGAGTTCTGAGGGGCGAGAACGTTTTCGATATGCTCATGACCGGAATCACTATTGCAATTGCCGCCATTCCGGAGGGACTTCCGGCTACAGTTACAATAGCTCTTGCGCTTGCCGTTAACCGTATGCTGAAACAAAAAGCTCTTGTGAATAAGCTCCACAGCGTTGAAACTCTTGGATGCGCTTCGGTGATCTGCTCGGATAAAACAGGTACAATCACCGAAAATAAAATGACCGTGACCGAACTTGCTACAGTCGGGGAAAGCTATTATTTCAGCGGTATGGGATATCGTATAAGCGGCGGAGTTACCAAGGGCGGCGAGGGAATTGCCGTTAATCCCCGAAATGAAAAGGCTCTTACCGAAACCCTCATATGCGGTGCAATGTGTTCAACGGCTTCTATTTCTGCCTCAAAACAGACCAGAAGCCGCAGCAGAGGAGCTATTTCCGGAAAGGGCGAATGGCAGGTAACCGGCGATCCGACTGAAATTGCTATTCTTGTTGCCGCAGCAAAGGTCGGAATAAAAAAGCCGGAGCTTGAAGAACGCTGCCGGAAGCTGGAGGAGTATCCCTTTGACAGCGAAACGAGATTTATGGCGGTACATTGTCTTACAAGAAGCGATAAGCGTCTTTATTTCAAGGGTGCGGAAGAAGTTATTGTGCCCAGATGCTCGCAGTTTCTGGACGAAAACGGCGAAATAAAGCCGCTGAATTCCGAGATACGCCGACAAATCTCCGCAAAAGTTATAGAAATGTCCGATAAGGCTTTAAGAGTTCTTGCCCTTGCGTTCTGCGTTTCCGATACGTTTGATCCTGAAAGGGGAAATCTTATTTTCCTCGGACTTACAGGAATGATCGATCCTCCGAGAGAAGAGGCAAAAGCCGCTATCCGCAAGTGCGCCAACGCTTCCGTCAAAACGGTCATGATAACCGGAGACCACAAAAATACTGCCGTTGCCGTAGCTAAAAAAGCCGGACTTCTTAAAGGCGGCAAGGCTATGACCGGAGAAGAACTCGATAAGCTTTCCGATAGCGAATTAGACCGTGAAATAGGCAAATATACCGTTTTTGCACGAGTTGAGCCGATTCACAAATTAAGAATCGTCAGAAGCTTTAAACGCAGGGGTGAAATAGTCACCATGACGGGCGACGGAGTAAACGACGCTCCCGCTATAAAAGAGGCCGATGTCGGAGTTGCTATGGGCGTTACCGGAACGGACGTCACAAAGCAGGCGGCGGACGTTATTCTGCTCGATGATAACCTTGCAACTCTTGTGAACGCAGTTGAACAGGGCAGATGCGTTTATTCAAATATACGAAAATTTGTCCGCTATCTTCTTTCCTGCAACATTGGCGAGGTTTTAACGATGTTCCTTGGCATCATTATGGGAATGCCGATAATTCTTCTGCCGGTTCAGATTCTTCTGGTAAATCTCGTTACGGACGGACTTCCGGCTATCGCTCTTGGAATGGAGCCGCCGGAAAAGGATATAATGAACAGACCGCCGAGAAAATCTACAGAGGGATTTTTCTCCGACGGTCTTATGGGAAAAATAATTTTCAGAGGTATTTTCATCGGTCTTTCAACGCTTGCTTCTTTTGCGATTACTCTTAATATGGGCGGAACGGTTGAAGCGGCAAGAACTGCTGCTCTTATAACGCTTGTAATGTCGCAGCTTATACACGTTTTTGAATGCAAATCGGAGAAGAAATCCATTTTCCGCATCAATCCTTTCAGCAATGTTAAGCTTTTGCTCGCTGTAGGAGTTTCTGTCGGAGCGCTTGCAGCAGCCGTAGCCGTTCCCCAGCTTCAGGGAGTTTTTGAAACGGTTATGCTTACCTCGAAACAAATGCTTATTGCCCTCGGACTAAGCGCAGCCGTCCCGATCGTGAGCAGTATTTTCTAAAGGGGACGCTGTCCCCTTAAACCCCTGCCAAAGGGATATTATCCCTTTGGAAACCCACAATTAAATTATAAAAAATACCCCGTAAAGGGGTATTTTTTATAATTTAGAAAGATGCTCAGAGGAAAATAACTCCATTCAGCAGGGAATTAAAAGATCAAAGTCCTCTTGATAAACATAACAAATACTGCTGCTTAAAAAAACGAACTTTCATTGTTTCATGTGAAACATTTTTTATTTTTTATCCTTTTGCTTAAAAACAGCCGAAGCGATAAGTCCGAAAAGGAGCGCAGCGGTAATACCTCCGGAAGCGGCAGTCATGCCGCCGGTAAAAATTCCGACAAAGCCGTCCTCCTTAATTGCACGTCTTATGCCTTCTGCGAGAGTATGCCCAAAGCCTGTCAGCGGAACGGTAGCTCCTGCTCCTGCAAAATCTACAAGGGGCTTATACAGTCCGACGGCAGAAATAAGAACTCCTGCAACGACATATCCGGTAAGAATTCTCGCCGGAGTCAGTTTAGTGTAATCAATAAAAAGCTGTCCGATACCGCAGATAACTCCGCCGATCAGAAACGCTTTTATAATATCAACGATCATAATTTTTCCGCCTTTCTAATATGAACAAGATGAGATATGGTTGGAATAGATTCGCCCTGCTGGAGCGACATGGGCGACATCAAAGCGCCTGTTGCGGCAAAAAGAATATTTTTAGTCTGTCCGTTTTCAAGCATGGGAAGAAAATAGCCGCAGAGAACGCTTGCGCTGCATCCGCAGCCTGAACCGCCGCAGTGAGTGTCCTGAGTTTCCGCATCAAAAATCATTTCACCGCAGTCACGGTGCTGAACGGAAATATCTACGCCCTGTTTCAGCAGAAAATCCACAAGGAGCTTGCTTCCCGTGATTCCGAGGTCGCCTGTTATAATATAATCGTAATCGGAGGGGACGGTTTTAGTTGCGTCAAGATATCTTTTTATCGTACCTGCCGCCGCCGGAGCCATTGCGCTTCCCATATTATTGATATCGGTAACGCCCATGTCCGTAATTTTTCCGATACATCCGCCGATTATTTCAGCTCCGCCGATATTTTTAGAGAGCAGAACAGCTCCGGAAGCAGTGCAGGTCCATTGCGATGTAGGAGTACGCTGTCCGCCGTATGAAAGAGGAAAACGGAATTGTCTTTCCGCCGTTGAAAAGTGAGAGGAAGTAACGGCGGCTGTCCTGTTCACAGAACCTCCGTCCACGAGGAGAGAAGCGATAAGAATTCCCTCCGCCATAGTCGAGCAAGCGCCGTAAATTCCCAGATAAGGGATCTCGAGTTCACGCAGACCGTAGGTTGAACCGATACATTGATTAATTAGATCGCCGGAGAAGATCGCATCGACATCTTCTTTAACAAGTCCTGCTTTTTTTATTGCAAGACTGACCGCTTCAAGCTGAAAACTGCTTTCCGCCTGTTCCCATGTTTGTCTTCCGAAGTGACTGTCTTCGATAACTTCGTCGAAGTATTCGCCAAGAGGACCTTCGCCCTCTTTTTTGCCTGCAACAGCGGCAAAGCTTTCTATTTTTGGTGGTTTTTCAAGCTGAAAAATTCCGGCTTCAATATATTTTGCCATAAAACACCTCCGCAGCGTGACGCTGCACCCGGTCACGATGTTACTACCCATAAAAGATAAAAGAACACATCGCTCGTGGGTTACTATTTTCAAAAGATTTTTTATAAATACCATTATAGCAGCGTGACGCTGCGCCCAGTCACGAAGTTACTTCCGAAAAAAGGTTTCAGAACACATCGCTCGTGGGTTACTATTTTCAAAAGATTTTTTATAAATACCATTATAGCAGCGTGACGCTGCACCCAGTCACGAAGTTACTTCCGAAAAAAGGTTTCAGAACACATCCGCTCGTGGGTTATTTATAATAATGGGATTCCAAAGGGTGACTCCCCACAGTGTGGGGAGATGTCGGCTTGCCGACAGAGGGG
>ENA-UOJL01002800-UOJL01002800.1-human-gut-metagenome-genome-assembly--contig:-P47-NODE-2800-length-13368-cov-5.226170_pt1 | contig 13368 bp, 5 predicted proteins | sample MGYA00242347_ERZ723894 | MGnify/ENA metagenome assembly ERZ723894
AAAGAGTTCATTATAAAATCTGGAGGATTGTAAAATGAGAAAAGATCTTATGAATAATAATCAACATCATTATCTGAACGAATTGAACTTTCCGACCAACCGCGATTTGAAAAACCTGTTCGGCAGCTTTTATAATCTGCTGGACCTGCCGGAAAGCCGGGACGTTTCAAGCTGGAACAATTTCGAGCCAAAGCTGGAAGTTAAAGAAAACAAAGAAAGCGTAAACGTTACCGCCGAAATTCCGGGCATGAACGAAAACGACATTGACCTACAGCTTTCGGAAGACGGTTATCTGACAATTTCCGGCGAGAAGAAAAATTCATATGAAAACAAGGAAGGAGGAAGCTATTTCTCCGAAATCAGCTACGGTTCATTCAAACGCACCGTCTCCCTGCCCTGGGATTTGGACTTTGACAAAGCAGACGCCAGCTACGACAACGGTTTGCTGAAAGTCTATATTCCGAAGAGCAAAGAAGAAAAAACCAAAGTAAAAAAATTAAATGTCAAAAAAGCTTCCAAATAAGTAAGCCGGATTAACAAGAAACGAAAAAGCCTGACAGCAATCTGCCAGGCTTTTTCTTAATGATCCCTTAGATTTCAAAGTCTAAGTTCTCATAGAAATCAAGCGGGATAACTTTGCTCTCGCCTTTTCCGTATGAGACTTTGACCTTATCTCCGGGTTTGGTCCATTTCAGTTCCGGATAGAATTCTGTACTTCCGGTAAACTCAATTCCTTTGACCTCGTTGAACAGAATGTAATAAACATTACTTTCCTGAACGATGGCGCGGACGGTAAACTGCCGTGTTTCCTTGTTGACGTCTCCGTCTTTAATCTTATCCTGATATGTCTTTTTCAACATACGCAGATAAGCGGCTTCGGCATCCTGTTTGGAAACACCGCTGCCAACGGCCTGACGGTTGTTGACTGCCAGAAAACAATAACCGACCACATTTCCCGAACTTCCTTTCATGGTCATGAAATAAGTCGGAATACCGCGGACATTGTACAGTACCGGAAAATTGGAACTATACTGCGCCGCTTTGGCAAAAGGCTGGTCATCGGCAATACGCATCGCCTCGGTTTCATTGATACCGATCACGCGGTAAAATTTGGCCGCTTTGGTACGGGTATCAACCAACATAAAACCATTGGTACCGTTATCGGCTCCGGCAGACTGAATACCGGTGTACCAGAAACTGCGTCCTTCGGAATAAACCAAAGTCGTTCCCGGTGTCGGTTCCTGAACGCCTATCTGTGCCCAAACGGCATTCCACCATCCGTCTTTATATTCGCCCCAGCATCTGATCTGGTCTTCAATAAAGCTCTGCGGCTGAATACGGTCTATCCAGGCCGGCGCATCTTCAATGCTGTAAGCTTTGAGTTCCCCCGTCTGAGCATCAACGGTAATCGGCCCCTCGGATTCTTCACCGCCGAAACCGATTTTCTGGTCGTAGGATGAAAGAACCCAATAAGGATTTCCGTTGCCGTCAATTTCAAAGCAGTGATCATTCAAACCTTTGGAAGCATAGCCATTGCCTTTGATGTGGCGTTCAATGTCATCACCGAAGCGTCCGCTTTCCAGATATTGAATGCGCAGCTTCTGTCCGTTAACTTCCGTTACCAGCCAGCGTCTGGTAGCATCGGTCGCGTCAACGATAATGTAACCCGGGGTATGGCCGTTGCGGAACCATTTCCAGAAGGAACGATGTTCCAGCGGGGCTACCCAAATCAGATCATTGTTAAAAACCAGCTTTTTACCGTTGTTAATGGTAAATTCTCCGGTAATGTTCTGAATGGTCATATTACCGACTTCTACACGCGAACCTAACCCTAAGTCTTCACCGAGCTTGTCTTCAGCAACCTTGCGGGCCAGTTTACCGTCAACCGAAATCATTTTGGAAACCGGTATCGGATGAACATCGGCATTGAAGACGCTGTCGGGGACGGTTTCCACTTTCAGACGTTTATAATATTCGTCAGCGTGGAACATTTCCCAGCTCTGAAAACCGGCAATAAAAAAAGCCAAGACGGTGATTCCGGTCGGAATAAAGCGCCAGGCATACTTTATCTCATAGTCGCTGTCATCTGCGCAAAAGGCAAAATGAAGACCGGCGCCGGCTAAAGATACAATAAACGCCTCAATCCAAACACCTTCAAATCCCCACCATTGGAGAACCGGCAGAGTGTTGTAGTTAATAACTCCGAATAAAACAAATACAACGGCGCAAAGAATGCTCCATGTCGTTTTATACTCTTTGTGAAAACTCAGAACCGCAAACAAAGCGGTAAAACCCAGTGTTAATACAATGTAACTCATACGTTTTTTTGTTTAATATATTAATAATAGAAAATTCATTATACTGTTTTAGATTTTCAGTATACCTCATTTTCGGACATTTTACAATAAATTTTGTACAAAAAGATTTTTACTCCTGCGTTCGTATGAGAACAGCATTGGAAATCAGAATTATGGCGCCGCCGAGCAATATGTTCCAGGTCAGCGGTTTGCCGAGGAACATCCAATCCAAGAACAACCCGGTTACCGGTTCCAAAAGCAGAAGCATACCGACAATTACCGGACTGACATTGCGGTTGTTGGCAAACAGCAGCAGATTGGGCGCCACATAAGAAGCTAATGTGTAGATGACAAAATAAAGCCACAGCTGCGGCGGTATTTCCAGGCTGAATATCCGGACGCCGTTGAACTCAGGCAAAATCCTTAAAATCCAATAGAGTGCAAAAACGGGTATCAGCGTATAAACGCTGGCCGCGAGAAATGTTCCGGAAGGCGATACATTCTGCCGGCTGAAATATTGAGCCACAATCAGCCATAAAGACAATCCGACACCGCCGAGAACCGCGAGAAGAACACCCCACGGCGATAACTCCGTCCCGCCGCTCGGATTGATAAGAAACCACAGGCCGACAATCATACAGCCGACCAGAAACCAGTTCAGCAGCGTCTGGCGGCGGCGAAAATAAAAGCGTTCGATCAAAATGGTCCAAACCGGCTGCAAATAAATCAGCAATACGACCAATGTAACCGGAATTTTAAGAAAGATCGGCGTATATTGTCCCAGCGTTATGAAAAACAGAGCGGCGGCAAACAGAAATTTCATTTTCAAAGGTATGCGCCAAAGCTTATGCAAATCACAGCGGGCAAAATAAGCAATAAACAAAACGGAAAGCAGATTCGGATAAATCATCAGCTCAAACAAAGATGCTCCGAGGTTTGACAAAACCTTGGCTCCGAAAATGACGCCGCCGTCAAGAATGCCGCTTAACGCGAGATACAAATAAACCATTTTTCCTCCGCAGAGGAATATAATTACTCTTTCACGTTTTTCATCTGCTCACGGTACCAGTCAGACCAATGCCGTTTATCAATGCGGAGTTCGCGGACAAGCGGTTTTCCGGCTGCAAGGGCAAATTCCAGCTGCATCAGCGGCCGGGTGCGGTTTATCATCCGTTCCAGCTGCGGCGCAACATCTTCCGGAAGGTAGAAACGGTAAACTTTTTCAAATTTATCCTTCGGACAGGTTTGTCCGCCGAATGTTTTACAATCCGTTCGCGTCCAGTCAGGCTGCAATTCCAAATAATGCCCGGAAATCAGACTGCGGGGGTCATACCCCTCTACCGTTACCATAACCCGCGGCGCGGTCAGGCTGAGGTATTGCAGACCAGCCGTCCATATCAGGAGAACGACTATCGGAAAAGCCAAAGCCGGCAAAGCCCAATTTTTTCTAATCATGATTTTTCTCCCCGACATTATGCAGCAAACGGCGCCGTACCTTTTGCCAGATGACGGCTATCGCGGCAAAGGCCAGCCCGGAGACAATCAGCCCCATTCCGGTTGACAGTATGGAGCCGAAGACCTCAAGATAAATACCAAAAAAGCGCAACGCAATCAAAACCGTGCTTACATTCAGCAAACGCGGATAATTGTGCCGGTATGCATAAATTCCCGCCACCGACAGCAAAGCAATCATCATCAGGGCGGAAGTTTCATCTTCCCAGGCGGGCAGCATATCCGTCAAAAAAGCATAAACAAAGATGACGGCAGCCGCGGCTATTCCCGGCCGCAACGAAGTTTTCCGGCAAGCGAAAGCGAACCCGGCCAGCGCAAGTGCTGACAAGCCCCAAACCGTCCAACCGAGTGAAACATTATCCGTCCGAAAATAGGACCAATCTTTCAAACTGAAAGCATCCAGCACAAAAGCGCAAAATGCAAAAGCAAAAACGGTCAGATGCCGCCAAGCCTTTTGAATGGCCGGATGCGGCAGCATTTGCAGCAGGCGGTAAGAGACCAGCATAGCAAACAGGCCGCTCCAGATACCGAAATTAGCATTGCGATCAAACAACCGGTCAATGAAATCGGCAAACCAGCGATAATCAGACAGGCGGTCATACAGCGACAGGAAAAAGCCAATAAACCACAAACCGGGAAATAACGGCTTGCTGCTCAGGAACAGAAGGGGAAAAGTTAAAACCGACCAGAAGAGCAAAGCGCTCAATCCATGCGCCGGCAAATGATATATCTGCCCGACCAGGCCGATTGAACCGAGAACACGCAAGGCAAAGGCCGTCAGCAGTGCCTCGGCGGCCAGGTTCCTTCCCTTTCTGCGGCTGTGCCATACTCCCCATGCAGCCGTACAAAGGAGAGCAAAATCGACGCCGAGTTTAACTGCGGCGGGAATGGCCTCCCAATTGGCGGCAATGACGGCAATCACACCGATGCCGATACAAAAACAGCTTAAAAACAAAAGCGCATGATAAAGCATCGGGCGCCTGACGTTGTTTTCATAATCGGTAATTTTCTGCTGCTGTTCCGCAGTAATCAGACCGCGTTTTTGCCAATCCGACAATTTTGAGTAGATATTCATTTTTTCTTCCTATTTATGAGACCTGACAAATTGTAGGCGACGATTAATTATATAGCAACGAAATTTTAAAAATATTAATAAAGAGTTAAAAACCGTGGTATAACCTGCGCACCGCGATTGACGGAAATTTACGCCTAAGTTAAAAATACTCTGTCGACAAATATATTTTTAACCATGGTAGTAGATTGATGAAATTTAAAATTTTCAGCTTCAAGAGCATTGTTACCTATCTGACAATTGTTTCTTTCTACATTGCGACCACGCTTTCGGCCTTTGCGGCACCCCTGCCCCCGATAAGCCTGGCCCAGATGTACAGCCTGGCTTCACAAGGGAATGTCAGGGCTCTGCGTGCTGCCGTTCAGCGCGGAATGAACATTGATGCGACCGACAGATACGGCAACACCGGCCTGTGTCATTCAATCTACCAAAACAATTATACGGCATATAACGCTTTTCATGCTTCCGGCGCAAATCCTCGGCATCCCTGCATTCAGAACATTCCGCCGCAGCAATATGATTATTTCATGGCCTCGAGCCGGGCAACGCCGATAACCGCTACGCCCCGCGACGCCTATAAAGAATTTGCAGACGGCGAATTCGTCTTTTCAACCACAACCTGGGTTATCGGCGGCCTGCTTCTGGCCGGCGGCATTGCCGCAATTGCCCTGAGCGGCGGCGGTGGCGGCAAAAAACACCATTACTATTTTCCGCCGAATGACAGCTTTACGCCGACGGACGACAGTCTGGGCGCTTTTGTCGGTACGGAAACGCCTTCCGCTCCCGAAAACAGCCCCTATACGCCGGTAAAAATCACCAACGGCGAAAATGACAGCAACTTTACGCTGAGCAATGATTCTCAAATCAAAGTGGGTGATGAAACCAAAAATCTGGTTGACGTGATTAACCTGAACGACTCCGTGCTTGATTATACCAAATATATTCAGGTCGGAATGAAAGCGATTGACGGCAATCAGGTCGTCAACGGCAAAATTCCCCTGACCGGCACCGAAGTCGGCGCAACAATTACCCTGCAGAACAATACCGCCGGCATGGTGGCACTGCATAACTCTAACGCCATAAACAACAATACGCTTAAAATTATCGCCCGCAACGGAACACTGGGCATGATTGCCAGTGATAAATCACTGGTGCGCAACAACGGAAACATAGACATTGCCTTTCAGGGCACTACCGCCACCGACCAAGTGGACGGCATGTATGCCGATACCTCCTCCACTGCCATCAATGACGGAAAAATCACCGGAAACGCTGCGGTTGACAGTGTTGCCGGTACTTTAATCGGTATGCAGGGACGTTTGATTAACCAAGTGCAAAATCCGGCCGGCACCATTCCGACCCAGCTGATTAACAACGGTAATATTTCCCTGAGTGCCGCAGCAACGCCCGACAAGACAATTTCTACCTCTCTGGTCGGTATGGGCAGCTTTTTGGAAAAGGCGTTTCTGGAGGGAACAAAGCTGCTGCGCCGTACCGGGTTTATTGAAATTACCAACGCCGCCAACGGCGTCATTGATCTGAACGTCAATCTCGGCGACAGCGGTACCTATGATTCGACGCAAAGCAATCTGCTGAACGGAACCGGAGGTATTGTCGGTATTCGCTCAGACGCTCATACCACAGCAACAAACAACGGCGCCATCCGCCTGACGATTGCGCCGGAAAGCACCAACAACATTACCAATTCCCATGCCGGAATGCTGTCTGTACACGGCGGAACAATCGTCAATAACAAAGAAATCACGGTCACCGGAGGAATCGGCGGCTACGGTATGCTGGGTGTTCGCGGCGAAGGAACCAACTCCGAATTCAACACCCTTAATCCGACCATCGTCAATTCCGAAAGCGGAACCATCAGCGTCAACAGCACCGACGGTTTCGGCATGGCAACCCGGCACGGCGGAACCGTTGTCAACAAAGGCACAATCAAAATGCTGGCCAAAGGCACCGGCCTCCAGATTAACGCCGGAACCGGAACAAACAGCGGCACCATAACACTGAACAACGGCGGCGACGGCATGACCATCCGGCAGAACGTTACGACGGAAGCGGGAACGGCCAATAATGCCAGCAGCGCCAAAATTCAAAATACGGAAACCGGCGTGATTGACATCAAATATGCCAACGGTTCCAACGGTATGTTTATTGAAGACGGTACTGCCGAAAACAACGGTTCAATCAAAATCAACGGCACCGACAGTACGACAACCGAAGCTTCCTACGGCATTCATGCTCAAAACGGCACCATGCTTAACACAGGATCGATTGACATGGACGTTATTCTTTCCGGCGATGCCGACTCTTACGGCATGTATGGCGAAAATTCGGCCTCGGCCACCAACGCGGCTACGGGTAAAATTACTTTCACCCGCAAGGGCACCGGCATGTACACAACGCAGGGAACCAATACCAACCACGGACAGATTGTCATGAACGGTATCGGTTCAACCGGTATGGCTTCCGAAAGCGGCGCCGTTCTGAACGGCAAAACCGGCTCAATCCAATTGGTCAGCGGCACGGGCATCAAATCGACCTCCGGCTCCGTTACCAATCAGGGCTCAATTAATATTTCACAGGGTGAGGATTCTGTCGGCATATCTTCCGGCAGCAATGCGGTTAATGACAAAGACGCTACGATTCAAATTACCGGCGCCAATTCGACCGGCATTTCGGTTGAAGAAAATGCCACTGCGGTCAACCGGGGCACCATTACCTTAACCAGCACTCAAAACAGCAAAGAAAACTATGGTATGATTTCCGCCGGCGGTGAACGGGCCCAGATTGACAATGACGGAATTATCAACCTGAACGGCTATGACTATGCGGCCAGCAAAGAAGTCGGCTACGGCATGTCTATCGGCGACGGACGGGCCAATAACAACAACACAATCAACATCAACCGCATGTATGGTTACGGCATGGCCTCTACCGAAGGTACACTGACCAATAACGGAACAATCAACCTGACCAACGGCGGATACGGCATTATGGGCGAAAGCGGCGAATCGTTTAACAATAAAGATGCAACAATTACCATTACCGGAACGCCCAATATGCAAAATTCATACGGTATGTCCATGCAGGACGGAACGGCCAAAAACTTTGGGCAAATCGACGTTACCGGCGGTTCGGTCAACTCCGAAACCTACGGTATCTCCGTCAACGGCGGCAACGGACTGAATCACGGTCTGATCAATATGCATTCAGACAATGCGTTCGGCCTGTTTGACGAAGGCGACGGCGAAATCACCAATGTTGCCGGAGGAACAATTAACCTGTACGGCAATAACTCCGTCGGTATGCAGACCACAAGCGGCAAAGCCGAAAATTTCGGCACGATCAACATCGGCGTTGACAACGGAACCGGGACAATTGTCGGCGGCAGCGGCAGTACGGGCATGATTGCCGGTGACGGAGCAACGGCCATTAACTCCGGACATATCAACATGAACGGCAACAATGCCGTCGGCATGACCGCAAACGGCGGAACCGTCATCAACGACAAGAGCGGAACTATCACCCTAAACGGCGGCAACGGTACCATTTTCACGACAACGAATGACGGTACGGCCATCAATAACGGTGATATCGTCATTAACGCCGAAGATTATACTCTGTTCAGCACAACGGACTCCGACGAAGGCAATTTCCAAAATAACGGCAATGTCACGGTTGGCGCCGGAGGTTCCAAAGTTATTATCGCCGGAGACGGAAACAATATTACCAACAGCGGTAAAATTGACCTGAACGGCAAAGACGGCTTTATCATCTATACCAAAGGGAACGGTTCGGTTACCAACAACGGTACGCTGGAAATCGGCGAAGACAGCAACAACTCGCACGGCATTTATATGAGCGAAACGGCTACGGGAACAGTTTTGAATGATCTTAAAGGGATTATTAACGTTAAAGGAACCAATTCTTCCGGCATGACTCTGGCTTCGGATACCGACACCGTCAGCATTACCAATAAAGGAAAAATCAATGTTGACGGAACCGGTTCCAAAGGCATTACCTCTACCAAGGGCGGAACCGTCAACAACGAGGGAACGATTACCATTGCCGACGGTTCGGCGGCTATTGAGGCAGCCGGCGGAACGGTCAACAACAAAGCCGGCGCCAGCATCACAACCGAGAAAGACAGCAGTGCCGACGGCATTAACATTTCCAGCAACGCAAACAGCGGAGCAACGGTCACCAATGACGGAACGATTACGGTCAACGGCAGCGGCAGTGCCATTAATTCTTCCATTTCCGCTACTTCTCCGGCCGAAACGTCAAATACAATAAACAACAACGGCGTCATTACGATTACCGGAAACGGAAACGGCATTTGGGCCGACACGGCAACCGTTACCAACGCCGCAGGTGCCCGCATTGAGGTCGGCGGAAGCGGTTACGGCATACGCGCGTCCAAAGGCAGCATTACCAACAGCGGAACGATAACGGTTTCCGGCTCAAACGGAACCGGAATGTCCGGCGGCGGAACGCTGGTTAATGATAAAACGATTACCGCATCGGGAAGCGGTTCCAAAGGTATGGAAGTAACAACCGGCGGCACGGGAACCAATAACAAGGACATCACCGCCAGCGGCAGCAATTCCTCAGGCATTTATGTCAACGGCGGAACGGCCGACAATATCGGAACCATTATCTCCAGCGGCAACGGTTCTTCCGGTATCTATGCGGCCAACGGCGAAGCCTACAATCAAACGACGATTTCGGTTGCCGGCGAAGGTTCCATCGGAATGACAGCCGGCAGCGGAACCGTGACCAACGGCAAAACGGTTCAGGTTCAGGTTCCGGTTTTGGACGAAGACGGAGAACCGGTTCTCGGCGATGACGACCAGCCCAAATATGAAGAAAAGGATTTGCCCGGCACCATTAATGTTGTCGGCAGCAATGCCGCCGGTATGAAACTGGCAGGAAGCGGCAAAGTCATCAATAACAAAGGCGCAACAATCAACGTCTCGGGTGCCGGGTCAACCGGTATTTGGGCGGCCGGTTCGGGAAGTGCCGTCAACAACGGAACAATCAATGTTTCCGCCGCAGATACGGCAGCTTCGGGCATGAGGGCTTCAACCGGCACCGCAACCAACAATGCAGCCATTACCGTTACCGGAAACGGTGCGCAAGGTATGTATGCCGACGGCGGCAATGTTGTCAATGCCGCTTCGGGAACGATTGACCTGAAAGCTGAAAATACGGTTGGTATTTATGTGGCCAACGGCAGCGGCAGCAATTTGGGAACTATCAATCTGGGAGGCACCGGCGCCATCGGTCTGCAGGCAGACGGAGGAACAGCCACCAACTCCGGCAGTCTCAAAGTCAGCGGCACCGATACGGTCGGCTTATATGCCAACGGGGGTACCGTGGTCAACAGCGGAACAATCGAATTCAGCAGCGGCGATGCGGCTGTTTTAGTTGACGACGGAATCGGACGCAACGACAAAACAATTACGGTTACTTCCTCCAACCTTGAGGCTATGCGTGCCGACGGCGGCGAAGCCGTTAATGCCAGCGGCGGAACCATTACGCTGAACAGCTCGGCCAATAACTCTACGGCCATGTATGCCACCAGAGGAAAAATTACCAATAACGGTACTATTGCCCTCAACGGAAGCAGCGGAATCGGTATGATGACAGAGGCGGAAGGAACTGCAAACAATACGGGAACCATTAACGTCAGCGGGGCAGATTCCGTCGGTATTCTGGCTGACGGAGGAACAGCTACAAACAGCAGCGGTACCATTAATGTTACCGGCAGCAGTTCATTCGGCATGAAAGCAACCGAGGGCGAAGCAATCAACAATGCTACAATTAATGCCAATAACAATATCGGCATGTTCGCTGACGGCGGAATTGTTACCAACGGCAGCAGCGGAAAAATCAATGCCGGTTCCGGCGCTTCTTACCTGATGCTGGCGGAAAACGGCGGCACGGCAAATAACAAAGGCACCCTCACCTTCAGCGGTTCAGGCTCTGCTTTGCAGGCCAAAGGGGCTACCGTCAACAACACAGGTTCAATTACCGCGACCGGCAGCGGAAACGGCATGGCGGCAGACGGAACATCTTCCGCCGGAGCAAATGCTGTCAACAGCGGCACCATTACCGTCAACAGCGGCAAAGGCATGATTGCAACCTCTACAACGATAGATACGACAGTCACCAATGCGTCTGGCGGTGTCATCACCGTCAACAGCAACGGCGGTGTCGGCATGTATGCCGACGGATCGCATGCCCGCGCCATTAACCTCGGTACCATTAACATTAAAGGAACTTCGTCCACTTCTTACGGGATGAAGGCCGTCAACGGCGGTTCGGTTGAAAATGCCGGAACGATTAATATGGCTGCCGGTTCGACCGGAACAGGCATCTATGTTGACGGGAAATCCACTTTCTACAACAATGCTTCGGGTAAAATCGTTTTTGCCGGCGGACAAACGCAAAGCGGAACCATTACCGGCAACACCTCGGCCGGCAGCGTTGACATTTGCGATGACGGCGGCAGCTGCGCCAACAAGTTTATTCATCTGGAACAAGGCGCAACCCTGCAAAACAGCGGCACTATGGTCACGTCCGCCTCGTTCAAACTTAACGAAATGGGCGGCGGCAGAGTTCTGCTTGCCTCAACCGGAACAATGGTCGCCGGCAACGAAATCAGCGGCGATTTATATGCCGTCAGCGACCGGGCGATGCTGGAACAGGGACAGAAAGACGTTTATGTTAACCGGAATGCTTTGACGGCCAGTGAAATTGACGTCAACCTGATGTCCGCTTCGCCGATGTGGGAAGTCTCTCTGGTTGACAGCGCGGAAGATTCTGCCGACGATGCGGCGGCGCAGGCTGAAGACGAGCCGGCCGTCGAACAGCCGACAGTCAAAGACGAAGATGAGGCAGACAACGACAGCAGCACTTCCGACAAACCGTCCAGCGAAAAAGACATCGTTTATAACCGTGTCGCTTTCTCGAATCTGGTTAATAATGCCAGCCAGGCGGCTTATCTGGAAAGCAATTATGCTATCCGCAACACAATTTATGACGGTATGATTACGGCCGGCAGCATGGAAGAATTCAATCAGGCTTTATACAGTAATCTGGGGCTTGACTTAATTCCCAATTTTGCCAAACAAAATATGGATATTCTCCGCAATGTCAACCGTCAGGTCAACAGTGCCGTATTCAACAACAATGACACGAAAGAATTCCGTGTTCATGTCGGCTATGACTATTTTGAGCGCGAACAGGACGGCACCAACGGCCTAAGCGGTTATGAAGACGAGGCCCACACCGGTTATGCTTTGTTTGACAAGAAATATAACGCCAACTTCCGTTACGGCCTCGGCGCCAGCTTCACCAAATACAGCAGTGATTATGACAACGGTGCGGAACGTGATGAAGTCATTGCCCAAATTATGGCGCCGTTGATTTTCGAAACCGACAGCACCAAGGTTGTTTCGATACCGAGAATCGGTATGGGCTGGGGTGAATATACCCGTTATGACCATACCGGGGAGTATAAGGCCGATACCCGTAATTATTACTACGGTATCACTAACGAAGCGCGCCATGAACTGGATATGGGCCTGCTGACGTTGGAACCGGTGGCCGAATTCAATATTATCGGCCTGTATCAAGGACGCACCAAGGAAAATATCCGGGTTGATTCCGGCAATAACCTTTCCGTTGAGGGCGGACTCGGCTTATATGCCAAGAAGAGTTTCAAACCCATGGGTGACGATGAACTGAACATCCGTCTGGGCGGAACTTATTATCATGAGTTTAACAACCCCTATCAGGCAGTCAGCGCCGGTATTGTCGGACTGCAGGGACGTTATCACATGAACAGCTATGAGACACAACGCAACCGAGCAGTTCTGTCCAGCCGTTTCGATTATAAACGCGGCAAGTTCAATTTCTATCTGGAAGGCAGCCGCTTTATCGAAGACGACAGCACCTATTCGGTCAACGCCGGTCTGACATATGCTTTCTAAATATCGACAAGCCCCTTAAATAAGGGGCTTTTTATTTAGGGATTTTAGCCAAAAATAAAGGGGAAGTTTATTTTATATTGACATTGTTTTGATGATGTGGTACCTTACAATCAGGCTATGATTCAGTTATATGTGAGGTGTATGATGAAAAAACTCAGCAAAACTCTGTTAATGTCACCGGCGGTCTCCTTAGTTCTGCCGGCGTCTCTCTTTGTCTCGTTTAATTCGGCGTATGCCTCCCTCGTAGATACAAGCCAAAACCAAACCTTTGAATCACGGCCTCAGGCCGCCGCAGTTTCTAAGCGGCCTGTTTCTTCCCCTTTTATCAAACTGGCCGCCGTTCATTTTCTGGGAAATGACTGGAAAACTAGTTTCGGCAATCAGGAGTTTCTGCCTGAAGACATCTGCAAACAGGGCGGCTACACCCATAAAGGCTGTCCCGCCGGATATGTCAAGGGCGAGGCCTGTCCCG
>ENA-UOJL01002802-UOJL01002802.1-human-gut-metagenome-genome-assembly--contig:-P47-NODE-2802-length-13363-cov-4.623309_pt1 | contig 13363 bp, 10 predicted proteins | sample MGYA00242347_ERZ723894 | MGnify/ENA metagenome assembly ERZ723894
GTGTACCGCTTTCATCTATGCCCGTATTTAGAAGACGTATTAGCAATGCATTCCTTTCCACCAAGTATAGCCTCGGCGTTGGCGCGGTAGGTCAGCAGCTTTTTCATCTCGGCTCGGGCCTCGCGGTAGGCCGGGTAAGTGGCTCGTTTCTCTGCGAGGAGGGCGGCGTACTCGGCTTGCAGAGCCTTGACCGTGGGCAGCTTCTTCAGACCCCGTTCATTGAAGGCCTTCTTCGCGGCACGGTGCAGAAGTATCTCCTGTTCGTGCTCGGCTAAATACCGTTTCGAGTAGCCGGAGTCTTTGTAAGCACGGAAGGTCTCTCGCGTCCGCAGGTAGTTTATGACCTGCTTTTTCAGCTCCTCGACCTCGGACATTCTCGCCTCCGTCGCCTTCAGCTTCTCGGTCAGGGCGCTGCACTTCTCGCTCGCAGCCTCGGCTCTGCGCGAGAGTTCGTCAAAATCCATGTCGCCGTTCTCTTTTAGGAAAGCTATGACCTGCGCCATCTGCTTGAGGTTGAACACCTTCGCCCAGCGCTCATAGCCCGTGCCTTTGCCCTCGGATAGCTTGGTCTGGATGTCTATGAGCAGGCTCGGACGCTGCTCCGCGAGCCACTTGTTGTAGCTCTTGCCGCGGCGCTTAGGAGCCTCGACGACGGACAACCCGTGCTCGATGCAGAGAGTATCTCTCAGGGCCCTCACCGCCCGCGCGCTGCCCCAAAAGTTGTCGAACTTGCCCCGGCAGTCGAGCGTCGTGGAGTTGAAAATAATGTGGTTGTGGATGTGCCGCCGGTCGGTGTGGGTGCAGACGATGTAGGCGTGCTTGCCCTTCAGGAAGCGCTCGGCGAACTCCACGCCGATGCGGTTGGCTTCCTCCGCCGTGACCTCGCCCGGCTTGAAGGACTGGCGCACCTGGTAGGCTATGACGTCGCTCGTCTGCTCCCGGCCCGTGAATTGCCTGTACTGGCGCTTGGAGAGCAAAAACTCCGCGTCCGCCGTGTGAGGGTCACAGGCGAACGCGGAGATAAGTTTTCCGTTTTCGGTCTTGTTAGGGTTCATTGCATAGCCCGTGCGGAGCTTGAGCGCCGAAGCCACGCTCTTGCCGCCGTGCATGGGTATGATCCGCGTTACCGCTATTCCGCCACCCCCTCAGCTATACACGGCGTCCTGGATGGCGTACCTCAGTCCGTGCAGCTGAGCTATGAGCCACGCGGCGAGCATCGGCAGTCCGTAGGGGCTTATGAGGAAGGCGACGCCTAGCACGATTATACCGTTCACGGCGCTGTCCAGAATGAGAATGAACAGCCCGAGCATCCCCAGCACCACCGCCGCAATGCCGAGCACGGCGGCGGAAACGCTCAGCAAAAACGTGAAGAACCAGCCCGCCACCGCAAGCACGGCCACAACGGGCGCGCAGAGTATTTTCAAAAGGATACGCATTTTCCTCACCTCCGTGTTCAGGATACAATGATTCACCGTACAGCGCAAGGATGCGGCACGCTATTACCAGTGCTCCGCAAGCTCCGGGTAAAGTATTACGCGCTTGCCGCATCGCCGCGCATATTCGAGCGTCTTTGCGGCCCCGCCCCACTCATGCGTCACATAGGCCACGACCACATCGGCGGAGTCTACCATCCACTCGTTGCGCTTCGGGATGGCAGAGCGCTGTGTCACGTCCTTGAGTGTCGGGTAAATCATGTAGTCGTAGGATTCTCCGTCAGCATGTCTGCCGAGATATGCCGTAACGAGCGCCATTTCAATGTCCGGCTTTTCCTCTTTCTTTGCCTTGACTGCCTCAGCAGCAAAGCGGTCAAAGTCCCCGCAGCCTCCGAGATAGAACCTGTCAGCACCCTCGGCAATTAGCAGGTCAAGCACCTTGTCCAGCCACACATTCAGTTCATCTGCGTCGCTCACATGCGAGTGGCCGCAAAAAGTAACTGTCATAGTATCACCTCCGTCATAGTGATTATAACCACTATAATGCTTTTTCGCAATCCCCATATAATAGCGGCAGAGGTGATGAAATGCCTATTACGTTTGAGCCGATGCGCAGGCTGATGCAGACAGAGAATATTTCGTATTACCGGCTGGCCAATGAGGGCATAGACGCGCAGACGCTCCAGCGCATAAGGCATGACCGGCCCATAACGACGGAGACGCTGGGCAAGCTCTGTGCCATCATGCACTGCCAGCCCGGAGATCTCATTGAGTATCTCGAAGGAGAAAACCAGATAAAGAAATAGATCCCCGACGCTGCAAAGCGCCGGGGATTATTATTTGAGCTTTGCCAGACTGAGCACCAGGTCACGGACGGCTTGCCAAAGCGCAGCTTGGGAAGACTGAATATCCTCCAGGTCGGCGCTGTAGACGCGGCCGGTGGAGTTTACGCGCTTGGCGATCTGGTTGAGGTTGCCGCTGTACCGGCGCATGAGTGAGAGCAGCTCGCGCAGCTCCGGGAGGTCGAGTTTCAGAATGCGACCGTCTATGGCCATCTTGCGCAGGTAGGCGCTGAGGTTTCCTGTGCCGAGCTCAGCCATGTTCTGCTCGATCTGCTCCTTCTCGTCGGGCGTGACCCAAAACTCCAGCTTGACGTTTCGCTTCCGGCTCACAGCTCCGGTACTGCGGCCTTTACCGCGGTACGTGGTGGCGTTTCGGCGTTTTGCAGCTTCTCCATGACTGAGGGCTTCTTTTCGCGCTCCAGCTCACGGCGGGCGTGGGTGATGAGGGCGTCGGTGAGGATGGGGTGGGCCTTGTCCACGACATAGCTGCAATACAGGCCCTGGTGCTCCGGGTCGGGCGGGAGACGCTGGGACTTGGCCCAGGCCTTGTTCTCGCGGGAAAATCGCCCGTCAAAGTCCTTTTCCCTGACTGTCATGGCGAGGACGAAGGCTGTGCGCTCAGGGCCGAACTGCGCGGTGACGTCGCGCCAGACAGCGTCGGCGTCGAGGCGGTTGTCCCGGTAGTTGTCCCTTATGGACTGCTCTATGGCCTCCTTGCAGAGCACGTTCAGGCGCTTGGATTTGCGGTACTTGTCCAGCTCGCCGTGCTCGCGGGCGTAGTCCGGCGGCTGGGTGTAGACCATGGCCGTTCGTTGAACGGCCATAGCATCGTCGGCGCAGGTCTCCATCGCGTCGTGCATTTCTATCATCAGAAGGTCGCTGTCAGTATTGCGGTAAGTCTCGAACTTCCTCCAGCGGCGACTGCATGTGCAGCAGCGTTTCAAGCTGCGGCGGAGACAGATCCACGGACTCCGCGTGCATCAGGATGTCCTGTTTGGTCGTGTATTGAAAGGCATTTTCGAGTATGACACTCGCCGGCTGCTGCAACAGCCAGGCTTCATACTCGACAAACTCAGAATTCATCTTGGTGAGCAGCTGCTCCAACTTGTCCATTTATCTGCAAGCCTCCTCGTACTTTACTTGATGAGTTTTGGGTTCATACAGCGGTATCGGTTCCTTGAGCTTGGCGAGCACCGAGGGCTTCTCGGCCTCCTGCGGCTCGGCGTTATTCTCCATGTCCAGCTCGGCGTTCAGCTCGACCAGCCGGGCAGACTTCTCGCGCAGCTCGTCCTCCTGCGGGAAGGGCTTCTCCAGCTCCTCGCGGGCGTTCTCGACCTGACGCTCAAGGTCGGAGAGGTGGGCGTGGAAAGCGCCCAGCTTCTTGTCCAGCGCAGTCAGAGCGTTCTCAATGCGGGTGACGTTGCCCCTCGCGTCCTCGCCCAGCTCGACGTGGTGCTCAAGCGCTCCCTTGAGCGTGAGGACGTGTTTGCCGAAGGCTTCCAGCGAGACCTCCACGTCGAAGCCGCGGAAGGAGCCGATGTGGACGGGCTGCGTGTCCAGCACCGTGGGCAGGATATTCAAAAGCGCCTCGCCCGCGGCGATGCGCTCGTCGTAGTGCAGCCCTTGGAGCTCAATGCCTGCGAAGCCGTCCGCTGGCGCGGGATGGGCGTCGCGCGTGGCGACGTCCACCTCGCAGCCCAATATTGCCACTCTCGTCGCGGCTATCTCGCGAGGGAAGTATTGCATCAGCCGGTCCTCAAGCTGGTACTTCTGGCTTTGGTGGCTGGACTTGAGCAGCCGCAGTTTTGCGACCTGCACGTCCAGGTCCATCTTCTCCTTGATGCGCGGATCTCCTGCGCACAGTGCCTTGACCTCGGCGTAGGACAGCGTGGTCTCGTCCGCGTCCTCACAGGAGCGCACGGGGCTTTTGCTGGTCATGATCTGGCTGATGAATTTCTGCTTATTCTCCACCGTCTGCCAGAGGTAGGCGTCGAAGGTGTTTTCGGTGACGTACCTGTATACATGCACGGTCTCGTTCATATTGCCTTGACGCGCGATGCGGCCCTTGCGCTGTTCGAGGTCGCCGGGACGCCAGGGGGCGTCGAGGTCGTGGAGGGCGACGAGCCTGTCCTGCACGTTCGTCCCCGCGCCCATCTTGGCCGTGCTGCCCAGGAGCACGCGCACATTGCCGGAGCGCACCCTGGAGAACAGAGCCTTCTTTTTCTCATCAGTGTTGGCGTCGTGGATGAAAGCTATCTCGCTCTCCGGGACGCCCCGGTCGGCGAGCTTTTTCTTTATGTCGTCGTAGATGTTGAAGCCCTTTCCGGGTGTGGACAGGTCGCAGAATATGAGCTGCGTCAGCTTCTTGTTTGCCCCGTCCTGCCAGATGCGGAACACATTGTCCACACAGCGGTTGACCTTCGTGCCGTCAGCGTCGGGCAGCAGGGGATTCACCACACGCTGGTCGAGGCCGAGCTTGCGCCCGTCGTTTGTGATGGCGAGCATGTTGTCCTCGCTGGGGTCCACCATCCTCGCATGGACTTTCGTCGCGCGCTCGGAGAGCTCCTGTACGAGCTTCTTTTGTATCTCTGTCGGCTGCGAGACCTCGTTGTGGTCCACGACCGCCGGCGTGGGCAGGTTTAGCGGGTCGGCAGTCTTGATGTCCGCGACCTCGCGGAACAGGTTCATCAGCTCCGGCAGGTTAAAGAACTTGGAAAACCTCGTCCGCGCCCGGTAGCCGGTGCCTTCAGGCGCAAGCTCAAGCGCGGTGACGGTCTCGCCGAAGTTCGCCGCCCACGAGTCGAAGTGACTGAGGCCGAGGCGCTCCAGCGTGTCATGCTGGAGATACCGCTGCATGGTGTAAAGCTCCGTCATGCTATTTGAGACAGGAGTGCCAGTCGCAAACACGACGCCGCGGCTTCCGGTCAGCTCGTCCATGTAGCGGCATTTCATGTACATGTCCGAAGACTTCTGCGCCTCCGCACTCGAAAGCCCGGCGACGTTCTGCATCTTCGTGTGGTAGTAAAGGTTCTTGTAGCTGTGCGCCTCATCCACGAACAGTCGGTCAACACCGAGCTCCTCGAAGGTGACGACGTCGTCCTTGGGGCTGTCCAGCAGCTTCTTGAGCTTGGCCTCAAGGGACTTCTTCGTCTTTTCCATCGCCTTGATCGAAAAGCGCTCGCCGCTGCTGCGTTTGAGCTGGTTTATGCCCTCGGTTATGTCCTCTATCTCGCTCCTGAGCAAACGCTCCTGGCGCTCCTGCGAAACAGGTATGCGCTCGAACTGCGAGTGGCCGATGATGACCGCGTCGTAGTCGCCGGTGGCTATCCTGGCGCAGAACTTCTTTCGGTTGGCGGGCTCAAAGTCCTTCTTCGTGGCCACGAGGATGTTTGCGGACGGGTACAGCCGCAGAAACTCCGATGCCCACTGCTCCGTGAGGTGGTTCGGGACCGCAAACATAGGCTTGCTGCACAATCCGAGTCGCTTGGCCTCCATAGCCGCCGCAGCCATTGTGAAGGTTTTCCCTGCCCCGACCTCGTGAGCCAAAAGCGTGTTGCCGCCGTAGAGGATGCGTGCAATGGCGTTTCGCTGGTGCTCGCGCAGCTCTATCTCCGGGTTCATGCCTGGGAACGTCAAGTGCGAGCCGTCGTACTCACGCGGTCTTGTGCTGTTGAACAGCTCGTTATACTTGGCGACGAGCGTCTCGCGGCGCTTCGGGTCTTTCCACAGCCAGTCGCGGAAGGCATCCTTGATGACCTGCTGCTTCTGCTGGGCGAGGGTGGTCTCCTTGACGTTGAGGACCCGGCGCTCGGTGCCGTCCGCGTCCTCGATCTTGTCGTAGATGCGCACGTCGCGGAGGTTCAGGGTGTTTTCGAGTATCTTGTAGGCGTTCATGCGCGAGGTGCCGTAGGTGCTGAAAGCGTTGACGTCGGCTGCGCCGACGGCGCTCTTGCCCTCGATGCGCCACTCGGAGGTGTAGGGCGAGTAGTTCACGCTCATGCTGCGCGAGGCCCAGTATGTGGGCTGAAATGTGTTGACCATGAACTGCTCTATGTAGCGCGGCTCTATCCAGGTCGCGCCGAGACGCACGTCTATCTCACTTGCTGTCAGCTCGCGCGGCTGCGCAGCGCGCAGTGCCTCTATATTAACATTAAAGGACGGGTCGGCTTTCGCCGCCGCTTCTGCTTCACGGAGTTTATCCCTCACATTGCCGGAGAGATATTCGTCAGCGGTTACATAGCGCTCGGTGCCGGGAACTCGGAAGATGACGCCGGAAAGCTCCGCGGCGATGCTGTTGACGGCTCCGTTTTCAGCGGGTATACTGCTGTTAGAGTCAGTCGAGGTATAACTGGCAGCTCCCGGTGACGGGTTTGTGCTTCGCCGCGGCTGGCTCTTTTCATTTGCCGATGATGTGTCCCTGCCGCAAAGCCGGGACATATATGCAATATCTACTCGGCCCAGCTCATTGAGCGAGACGGCAAGTGCCTCCGCTGCCGTTTCGGTGTGTTCCACCGGGCGGTGCGGCTGAATGGTGCGGCGCGTGAACATATCTGCTTTGCGCTCAAGTTTCCCGTCCTCGTTGAGAATTTCGAGCGAGCAGAGGAGGTAGTAGCTCGAATCATCCGAGAACGCGCGCTTGTTCTCACGGCTCGAAATTAGGCCGTGCTTGGCGGTGTAGGCGTCGTAGAGTTGGTTTAAGCGCCGCTGCTCGACGGCTATCTCGGCATCACTCACGTCCTCGGTTTGCAGCTGTATGAGCCGCCGGGTGCAGTCCCGCAGCTCCATCAGGCCCTTGATTCGCTCCGTCATGGCGGCGCTCACGTCCTGGCGCACCATTATGCCGCCCTCGCGGTAATAAACCTCGCCGTCCACGAGGGTGAAGCTGTAATTGCGCACGTCCGGGTCGGCGGGCAGGATGTCCGTGTTCTCCGCTTCCTCAACGTCGCGCTCGGTGTACTCACCGTGTATGTTCTGAACGGCCTCGTGAAGCTGCTCGGACAAGTCCGCGCCCTCAATGGGCGCGACGGTGTAGTCCTGCCGCCCGTACTGCGCGCTCTCGGCGCTGGGTGTGCCGAGCACCATGTCCGGGTTGTCGATGAAGTAGCGGTTGACCGTGAAGCCCTCCGGTGTCGTACCGACGTGTACCCAATCCGGAAGCTCTGTTAAGGGCTGCTCACGCCGCTGCAAAAAGATGATGTCCGAGACGACGTCCGTCCCGGCGTTGGCGCGGAAGGCGTTGTTGGGGAGCCTGATCGCGCCGAGCAGCTCGCCGCGCTCGGCAAGGTAGCACCGCACGCTCTCGTCTTTGGCGTCGAGCGTGTAGCGGCTCGTAACGAAGGCCACAATGCCGCCCGGACGCACCTGGTCAAGCATCTTGACGGCAAAGTAGTTGTGGATGGAGACTCCGAGCCGGTCATACTCCGGGTCGTGTACCTGGTACTGGCCAAAAGGCACGTTGCCGACGGCAAGGTCAAAATAGCTGGGGCGGTTCATCGTCTCGAAGCCCGCGACGGTGATGCGGGCCTCGGGATAGAGCTGCTTTGCTATTCGCCCGGTGAGGCTGTCCAGCTCCACGCCGTAAAGCTGGCTGTTTGTCATGCTCTCAGGCAGCAGGCCGAAGAAGTTGCCTACGCCCATCGACGGCTCGAGGATGCGCCCGCCCTCGAAGCCCATGCTGCCCAGGGCCTCGTAGATGGCCTTTATTACCGCGGGCGAGGTGTAGTGTGCGTTGAGCGTCGAACCTCGCGCGGCCTCGTATTCTTCCGGCGTGAGCAGGGATTTGAGCTCTGCGTCTTCCTTCGTCCTCTAGCTCTTGCTCTAGTCGAACACCTCGGGGATACCGCCCCAGCCGACGTAGCGGGAGAGCTCTTCCTGCTGCTCAGGCGAGGCCTGAAAGACGTTTTCCTCAAGGTATTTGAGCAGGCGTATGGCCTCAATGTGTGCCCGGCATTTTGCCTTCGCCCCGCCCTCGCCGAGATGGTCGTCGGTGATGCGGAAGTTCCGCGCCCCACGCCGCGTCTCCTTGCGGAACTCCTCCAGCGCCGCATTCTGAGCCGTCTCTACGTTCGGAAAGCCCGGCCACTCGCCGTCCAAAGGGATGTATACGGCGGACAGCTGCTCTTGTGAAGGCTCGCTCTGTTCCACGTCAATATTTTCTCGCTGGGAAACCTCCTTGTACGCTGCCGTCAGAACGTCGTTGCGCAGGCCGTTGCGGAACTCGGCGTTGTCGTGGTAGAGCTTCAGGAAACGCATATCCGTGCTCGCGGCAGCTATGCGCCGGATAGCTGCAAAGCCCTCGTCTATGGCGTTTTGAGAGTCGGAATTACGCACCGCGTTAACATAGGCGCTGTCATTTGCGAGGGCCTCCACGAGCTGCTTCTCATACTGCTCACGCTCGGCATCCGAGATGATGATCGGAAGCGTGAGATCAACACCCGCCTCGTCCACATAGATCACCGCGCTCCTTGAGCGCAGCTTCTCAAGGGCATCGTTGAGCTGCTCACTTGGAATGACGACGTAATCAAGCCCGCCCGCGTGCTGCTCCCGCAGAGCAAGCATCCGCGAGACTTGCTCCGCATCCGGGCCGTAGGCGTAATAGCTGCCGCCATGCCTGACAAGCACTATGTCGTCGGTGTGGCTGGCCTTCATGCTTCTATACTGCGCGTAAGCTGCGGTGTGCAGGTCGTACTCCGCAAGCTCCGCCTCCGTCATGTAGCGCTCAGAGGCTATGAGTTCGTCTATGCGCCTTGCAACGGCACTCCACGTCAGGTTCACATCCTCGCAGCCGCGCTTTTCGAGGCGGATGCCTTTGGAGTCGTGCCATTCGTGGCTGCCTGACGCGCCGGAGCGCGCAGGACTATGCCCACCTATCCCGTATAGGTCTTTGAGCACAGCGGCCTTCTCACTCAGAGAGTGTTCCTCGGTGAAATACTTGAAAATGCGCCATTTGCTGCCCGCGGTCCCGCCTCCGTGAGACAGGGAATCTCCTATCTCGTCCTGAGTTATGAAGCTGTTGACCACAGGCACACGCTCCATGTCCGATGTGAATTTGCGCCGTTCGAGCAGCTGCGCGGCGAGGGAGACGAAGATGCCGTCAACGTCGTGGTAGTGGAAGCGCAGCACACTGCGGTCAGCCTTGTAAGCTTCGCGGAAGGCGAGATAGTCGCCCATGATCGCATCTCTACCCTCCGGTTCTAAGAGCTTTGCAGCTATCTTCTTCACGGCCTCCGGAAAAACGCCGTCCACATCGGCAAGGCTGGGGAACATACCCTCATTGCCTTCGCTGAGGTCGTGCTGAAGATTCCAGAGCTTTCGTGCGATCAGCTCGTGCTCGTAGTCCTCGGCTCCGGCGACCTCGTCCTTCGTGGCATAGCGCCCGGCGTCCAGCAGCTCGCCTATGCGCGCAGCGGCGTCCGCCCACGGTATGATCTGCGCTCCGGGCTCGTACCGCGCCCGTTCGCCCTGGGCGACGCGGATGCCGTCATCGGCGTACCACACGGCGTATTTCTCGCCGTCTATGGTAAAGCCATTGCCGCCTCGGTAGACAGTCGGCAAGAAAGCGGCTATTTCATCAATCGAGCGCTGCTTCTCAAACTCCGCGACCACGAGCATACGCAGCTCGTCGGTGTTGCCGCCGAGCCTGAGCTCGTCGTCCATGACCTCCTGCGGAAAAGAGAAAGCGGAGGGCGCTTGCGCGTCCTCCGCTTCGTCAAAGAGATTCAGTTGTAGATCAATTCGTTCAGAACTACTTCTTCGGCCTGAGCCTTGCAGCTGTTCATGAGGCCCGTCCACTTCAGCGGGTCGGCGGCTTTCAGCTCCTCCGTCGCGCCCGCTTCCGCCGCCAGCTTCGGCAGCATCAGGTCTATCCGCCGCTGCGCCGCTTCCTCCGTCTCGTGCAGGTGCGGCCACAGCGTCCCGTTCATCAGGAGCTGGTTCCACAGTATGGACCGGTGCTCTTTGAGGTAGCGCTGCCTCAGTCTCCCATAGCGGCCTATTGGCTCCGTCTTCGGCAGGTTCAGGTTCGGCAGTTGGACGCCGTTCACGGTCGTGTAAGTTATCTCTGTCATGGCTTTGGCTCCTTTCGTAGCCTCGTATCGTGCGCTCGATCTGGCGCAGCACTATCTGTGTGTTCTCGCTGACCGCCGTACCGAGGGCTGTCACAGCCTCGGGCGTGTCCCACTCGAAGACCGCCTTGTAGTCCTGCGGCTCGAAGTAGTTTTCCGGCTCATAGCCGCAGCGCCGGAGCAGTGTGTGGGCTATGCTGACGGCGGCAGCCTCGCGGAAGGACACTCCTATGTTGAAACCATCGTACTCCTCAAGCGAGGAGCCGTCAACGATGCCGAGGATGTCCCGGCTGTTGCCCATCCAATACTCGTCCGCAAGCAGCGCAGCGGCGGTCTCAAGCTGAGAAGCGAGGCTCACGCCGCGCTCAGCGCCGAAGCTGTCCTCCAGCGCCGACGAGACCGCCTCGACGTTCCCGTCGTTTATCTCCCACGGCGAGAACGGGCGCGAGCTGCGACGGGTGCCGGTGTCGGCAATGTCAAAGACGTAGCGCAGCTTCGGCGCGTCGCCGGAGTTGTCCACAAGCGCGATGCCCTTCGCGCCGCGCCGGACATAGCGGCGCATGGTGTCGTTCCACACCTCGTAGCTCGCGCAGGCTGTGGCCTCCGGCCGCTGGGCGTGGATCATGAGCTGGTCGGCGAACGGGTACTTGTACAGCCGCGATGCGGTGTCCAAAAACGCCGTCCAAGCGCCGACACTGCCCGACAGCCCAAGCGCAGTCTCGCGGGCCAAGTCCAGGTAAGTATCCACCTTAGCAGGCATCGCGCCCGCCTCCTTTCTATGTTGATGTGGTTTATCCTAGTTAAAGTGAGCTGAGTTTTACTTTTCCTTCTTCCCAAAATCCAGCCAGTAGATCACCCTCTCACCGTCGTCCTTGAGGATGAGGTCGGCGGGGTAGTAGGTGTCGTGCTTGGCAGAGTAGACCTCGTTGATGTGTGTCCGTCCGTCGCGCAGGAGCTGGGCGGCCTGAGACTTGCTCAGGCGGATGCGCTTGGCGGCGAGGAACTTGTTGTCTGTCCAAAGCGCGAAGCGGCAGATGCTGCTCTCGCAGAAATAGCCGTGTTTGCCCTTGACCACGTTGCAGCCGCAGCGCGGGCATTTGCCTATTACCTCGCCCTGCGTGGGAAACTGCGGCGTGGCCAGCTTAGGTGTGTAACTGCCGCACAGCTCGCGCACCATGCCCTCTATGCCTGCCATGAACGCCTCCGGCGAAAGCTCGCCGCGCTCGACCTGGATGAGCTTCCGTTCCCACTCGGACGTGAGTTCCGCCGAGGCAAGCTGCTCCGGCAGCACAGCCGTGAGCGCAGCGCCCGTCTGCGTAGGGATGAGGGTCGCGTTCTTCTTTGCCTTCTTTCGCTCTATGAAGCCCGCAGCCACCAGCTTCTCTATGATGCCGGCCCGTGTCGCGGGCGTACCCAGGCCCTTGCGCTCGGCTTCGTCGGGCGTCTCCCCGGCGTTCTCCATGGCAGCGAGCAGACTGCCCTCAGTGAAATGCGTCGGCGTCGAAGTCTGACCCTCTTTGACCTCGGCGCTCAGGACGGGCAGCTCATCGCCCTCGTGCAGCTCGGGCAGGGAGGTGTCTCGGCGCTCAGCGCTGTCGTATGCGCGCCAGCCGGGGTCGAGGACGGTCTTGCCCTTGACGCTGTATGTGACGCCGCCGCAGGTAAGCTCGACGCTCGTCTCCAGCCAGCGGTGGGGCGCACAGACGGCCCGGAGCACCTGCGCCGCCATGAGCCGGAGCAGCTCGCGCTCGCCCGCAGGCAGGGCGTCAAGCTCGCAGTCCGCAGCGCTCATGGTGGGAACAAGAGCGTGGTGGTCGGAGACCTTGGCGCTGTCGCAGACCTGTTCAGCGTAGACGGCAAACGGCGGCTCAAGGCCGCAGATGCCCGCCGCGCAGAGGACGAGAGGCTTCACGCCCTCCTCCATGCCGTCCGTGAGAAAGCGGCTGTCCGTGCGCGGGTAGGTGCAGAGGCGTTTCTCGTAGAGGCTCTGCGCATAGTCCAGCGTCTGCTGGGCGGTGTAGCCGAGGATGCGGTTGGCGTCGCGCTGGAGCGTGGTCAGGTCGTAGAGCACGGGGGCGTTCTCGGACTTCTCCTTGGTGCTGACTGCTGACACGACGCACTTGCCGCCGGACGAGATCACGGCTGACTCAGCCTCGCCTCGGTCTTTGAACCGCTTGCTCTCTGCCGAAAAATCTCCGAGGTGCAGCTGGGCGGTATAAAAGGCTTCGGGTACGAAGCCCGCAATGTCCGCCTCGCGCTGAGTGAGCATGGCGAGCGTGGGCGAGACGACGCGGCCTGTGTTCAGGGTGCGGTGGTAGGTGACGGAGAGCAGACGCGTGGCGTTGATGCCGACGAGCCAGTCGGCGCGTTCCCGGCAGCGGGCGGCGGCAAAGAGCCGGTCATAGTCCGCACCGGGGCGAAGGTCTGCGAGGGCGCGGCGTATCTCGGCTTCCTCCATCGAGTTGAGCCAGAGGCGCAGCGTGGGCTTGGTGCAGCCTGTGAGTTCGTAGAGGTTGCGGAAGATAAGCTCGCCCTCGCGTCCGGCGTCGCAGGCGTTTATGACCTGGGAGACGTCGTCTCTGAGCATCAGGCCGCGCAGGATTCCGAACTGTCTGCGCTTGTCCTGCGGCACTCTGTAACGCCAGTCCTGGGGCAGTATGGGCAGGTCGGCTACGCGCCAGCGGCTGAGCTGCGGGTCGTATGCCTCAGCACCGTCGAGCTGCGCCAGATGCCCAAGGCACCAGCCGACGATATACCCGCCGCCCTCAAAGTATCCGTCTTTACGCGCCGGCGCCCCAACCACCGCGGCAATAGCCTGCGCAACGGAGGGCTTTTCGGTTATTATGAGTGTCTGCATATGTTCATCCTTTCGAGAAAAATTAAAGAGGCCAGCTCTCGCTGGCCTCTCGGCGTTGTGTTTGGTCAATATCATATTTCAACATCTGGATCTACTTTTGCTGTATCAGTGCCGGAGTGGTTAGGCGTGTTTTCTTTGAGCGTTTTCAGGCGTTTCAAAATACTGTTT
>ENA-UOJL01002804-UOJL01002804.1-human-gut-metagenome-genome-assembly--contig:-P47-NODE-2804-length-13361-cov-4.859161_pt1 | contig 13361 bp, 13 predicted proteins | sample MGYA00242347_ERZ723894 | MGnify/ENA metagenome assembly ERZ723894
GGAGTGGATGTGGAGAAGCACACCAGGGAGCAGGGAAGGAGCGGTGTTGCCCGGTTCCTCCCGCAAGTCTGAGAGAGGGCGGTGCTGGTTTGGTGCTGAAAGCAAAGTTTAGGGGGAAGAAAGTGCGCCAGGAAGCCCGACGCCTATTTTCCATCCCGTTCTTCCTCCTCCCGGTAGGCCATGGTGCGGTAGGCTTTGGGCGTAGTCCCGGTAGCCTTTTTAAAGGTTTGGATAAAGTGGCTTTGGGAGCTGAAAGCCAGGATGGAGGCGATCTCATCGTAGGGAAAACTGGAAAACCGCAGCATGTTTTTGGCGGCCTCCATGCGTTTTTCCATAACGTATTCCGCCACCGAGCAACCCAACTCTCTCTTGAAAAGGTCGGAAAGGTAGTTGGGGGAAAGCCCCACCTCTTCGGCCACCCGCTTGGCTGTAAGCTTCTCGTGCAAATGGTAATAGACGAAATTCATGGCGTCTACCACCGGTTTGGAGTAAACATTCTTCTTCTTTGAGGCAGCAACTTCCTGTACATAAAAAGCGAACATATCCTCATGCAGTGCGGTGATCTCCTCCAAAGTGGCGCACCGGTCCACCCGCTGAATGTACAGGTCGCTGATATCGTAGGAGCGTTGTTCCTCCAGGCCCCCTAGAATGGCAGCCCGGCAGGCTAAAGTGATGGAAGCTACAAAGAGATACTTCCGGTTTTTCAAGGCATCGTCGTTGACCTTTCCCACTAGGCCAGAACTCCACATGCGCTTGCTTTCCGGCACGGCGGCTGGGTTCCCTTCCCGCAGCAGATGATATTGTAGCATCTCCTCGTCATATCGGTGGTGGCGGTAGGCGTCCTCCCGGTGAATATATTCCAAGTAACGCAGCTGAGTCTCTTTTACGGCAGGCATGAACAGAAACTCCTTTCCCGGTGAGCTTATACTGTAAATTTTATCATAAACTGGGAGATTTTGATATACTCGAATTGCAAAAAGAGGTACGATAAAGGCGTTCCCGAAACGGCAACGGGAACGTCTTGACTTTTGTTCTTGCCCCCAGGCCTCGTGACGGTTTCAGAAAAGATTGCAAAGGGGCCTGAGGGGACAGAACAAAAATTTGAAAAGAGGGATACATTTGAACCTGATTTATTCCAAAGAAGATCTGGCGAAATTGGTGGAGCAAATGGGGTTCCTGCCTTTTCTGAAAAACAGGGTGGCTGGTTTTTCCGTGGAGGAACATACACCCCCAGATTTATGGTTCGCCGATGATGTGGAAGGGCCTTGGGAGTGGAAAGGGCCTGTTATTCATCTGACAGGCTGCGCCTATGGGAAGTTTTTTGGCGGCAAGGCAGGGTTTATCAACCGGGGATGGTTTCCGGATTTCGCCAACTACCGCCGGGACGGCTACGACCTTGACGCCCGCTATGACGACGGCCTGGCGCGGAGCCGGGACAAACAGATCTTCGACGTGCTGGCGGAACACCAGCCCATGCTCTCCAAGGAGTGGAGAAAGCGGACGGGCATAAAAAAGCGGGGCGAGTTTGACGCCGTTGTCACCCGGCTGCAAATGCTGGGGTATGTGGTGACGGTGAATTTCGAGTACGCTACGGACAAGAACGGGAAACCCTACGGCTGGGGCTTGGCCCGTTATGCCACTCCGGAGGCTGCTTTTGGCGAGGACTTCACAGGGGCTGCATATCAACGTTCCCCGGAGGATTCTTTTCAAAGGATGAAAGCATATTTGTCCGGGCTGCTTCCGGAAGCGACCGAAAGACAGCTTCGGTGGATTTTGGGGTAATTTTTCATATAGGACGTTATAAGAAGGAGAGATGCGCATGGAAAATCAACGCCTGGCTACCCAGCCGGTTCCCAAGCTTCTGTTGAGTTTGGCGGCGCCGGCGATTTGCGCACAAATCGTCACACTGCTTTACAACCTGGTGGACCGCATTTACATCGGCCGCATGGAGGACGGGACCTTAGCCATGGCTGCTGTGGGAATCTGCGCACCCATTGTCACCGTGGTCACCGCCTTTACCGGTCTGCTGGGCCGGGGCGGTTCTCCCCTGGCGGCCATCCGCATGGGGGAGGGGGACCACAAGGCCGCCGAACAGTATTTGGAAACTAGCTTCTCCATGCTGGTGCTGTCCTCCCTGGCCATTATGATGGTGACGCTGCTGTTTCAGGATCCTTTGCTCACCCTGTTCGGAGCCAGCGAGAACACCTTAGGCTATGCCCGGGAGTACTTGACCACCTACATGATAGGCACAGTATTTGTGCAATTGACGGTGGGTATGAACTACTACATCACCACCCAGGGCTTTGCTAAAACAGCCATGGTCACCACCATGCTGGGGGGAGTGCTGAATATTGTTCTGGACCCTGTGTTCATCTTCGCTCTAGGAATGGGGGTGCGGGGGGCCGCCTTGGCCACAGTGCTCAGCCAGTTCGCCTCCTGTGTGTGGGTGTTAGCCTTCCTTTTTGGCAATCGCACCCATTTGAAGATCCGCAAAGAGAACCTGCGCCCCCGGTTTTCCGTTCTCAAGGAGATCGTGGTGCTGGGCTCGGCTCCCTTCTTCATGAGCCTTTCCGAGGGGGCGCTGAATATCTGTTTTAACAACCAGGTGCGTCACTTCGCCGGGGACGCCGCCGTGGGGGCCATGACCATTCTCTTTTCCCTATTCCAGTGCATGTTGCTTCCGGTGGAGGGGGTGTCCCAGGGTTCCCAGCCCATTATTGGCTACAATTACGGAGCCAAGCTCTACGGCCGGGTGCGGCAAACGATACGCATTGCCGTCACGGTGAATTCCGTGTTTGCGGTGGTCACTACGGCGTTCCTCCTGTTCTTTCCAGAGTTCTTCATTCGCCTGTTCAACAACGATCCGGCTTTGCTGGAGGTGGGAGCGCCCATGCTGCGGGTGTATGCCGCAGGAATGTTTGTCCATGGTGCCAACTCTACTTTTCAGCAGACCTACAACTCTCTGGGAGAGGGCGGCAAGGCCTTCTTCTTCGCCTTCCTGCGGAAGATTATCCTGCTGATCCCCCTGCTTTATCTGCTGCCCGCCCTGGTGCCCTGGGGTGTGCTGGCGGTGATGATGGCGGAGCCTATCTCCGATATTGTGACCGCAGTTTCCAATGCCCTGTATTTCCGGGGGTTCTTAAACCGCAAAGTGCCTAAACAAGAAAACGAAGGGAGAGTTGTCTATGACGGAGCTTGAAAAATTGGACGCTGGCTTAGAATACGATTTCTGGGACGAGGAGGTCAATGGGAGAAAGCTGAGGGCCATCCGCGTGTGCCAAAAACTCAACGCCATATCCCAGAACGACGAAGCTGCCCGCGAGCCGGTGATCCGGGAGCTGCTGGGGACTGCCGGGGAAAATCCCAGTATCGGCCCCAATTTCAACTGCGACTACGGGCTGCACATCACAGTGGGGAAGAATTTTCTCACCAACTACAACGTGACCATTCTGGACATCGCCCCGGTGAAGATTGGAGATTATGTGATGATCGGTCCCAACACCCTGATCACTACCGTGGGGCATCCCCTGTCTCCGCTAGGCAGGAGAAAACATCTGGGCAAGGCGGAACCCGTCCTCATCGGGGACGACGTGTGGATTGGCGGCAATGTCACCATCCTGCCAGGGGTGACCGTTGGCAGCAATGTAGTGGTGGCCGCCGGGGCTGTGGTCACCAAGGATGTGCCAAGCAACTGCTTGGTGGGCGGTGTGCCGGCGCGGGTGATGAAACGGCTGGAGAACGATATCCAAGGTTAAACTAAAGAAAGTAACTTGTTTGCGAACGGAGGAAGATGAAATGAACTATCGAACACTGGGTAGGACGGGATTTCAGGTCAGCGAGATTGGCTTGGGCAGCGAGGCTTTTGTGGACCGGGATGAAAAGACTTCCTTGGAGATTTTGAACACCGCCGTAGGGCTGGGGGTCAACTATTTTGACCTGTACAACCCGGAGCCCTATGTCCGTGACGTTTTCGGCAAGGCCATGGCAGGCCGCCGGGAGAAATTTATCCTCCAGGGGCATCTGTGTACCGTCTGGGTGGACGGCCAGTACAAGCGCACCAGGAATGTAGACGAAGTGAAAGCGTCCTACGAAGACCTGTTCTGCCGCTTGGGGACGGATTACATCGACGTTGGGATGATCCACTACGTGGACGAGCAAAACGATTTCGACGAGGTGTTCGGCGGGCCGGTCATTCAACTTGCCAAGAAGCTGAAATCCGCCGAAAAAATTCGAGCCATCGGCATGAGCACCCACAATCCCAGAGTGGCCATCCAAGCCGCAAAGTCCGGGGTAGTGGACGTAATCATGTTCAGTGTCAACCCCGCCTATGACCTGCTGCCTCCCACCGAGGACGTGGACTCCATCTTTCAAAAGGAGACCTATGAGAACGCCCTTTCCAGCATCGACCCAGAGCGCCAGGAGTTGTACAGTCTGTGCGAGAGCCAGGGTGTGGCCCTAACCGTGATGAAGCCCTACGGCGGCGGGGCGCTGCTCAAGGCGGAGGAATCTCCCTTTGGAACGGCTATGACCGTTCCCCAGTGTCTGCACTACTGCCTGACCCGCCCCGGGGTGGCCACGGTACTCACCGGTTCTCACGATGTGGAGCAACTTCGCCAGGCAGCAATTTACTCGGATCTGCCCGATGAGAAAAAGGATTATTCCGCTGTACTCAGTTCCGCTCCGGCCCACCGGTTTGTGGACAAGTGCATGTACTGCGGTCACTGCGCTCCCTGCACGGTGGGCATCGACATCGCTAGCGTGAATAAGTTCTACGATCTATGCCAAACTCAGAACATGGTGCCGGAGACTGTGCGGGAACACTACAACGCCTTGCGGGTGAAAGCTGGCGCTTGTATTGCGTGCTACGCATGCGAATCACGCTGTCCCTTCGATGTAAAGATTGTGGAGCACATAGCGAAAGCTAAAGAACTTTTTGGAGAATAAAAAAGGAGAGAAAACCATGAGTGAAAAGAAAGCGATCCCCGGCACCGGCGGAAACCGGTACATTCCCTATGAGGAGCGCGCTGGCAACCAGTCCATTGTCTACTTTACCAGGAATTTGTCCGCCGCGGGCCTGCGGAAAATCTACAAGCGGGTGAACGGCACCATCACTGGCAAAGTGGGGGTCAAGCTCCACACCGGGGAGAAGAACGGCCCCAATATCATCCCGCGGGAGTGGGTTAAGGAACTGCTGGAGCGAGAGCTGCCCGGGGCCTCCATCATCGAAACCAACACCTATTATGAGGGCGACCGCTACACGACGGAAGCCCACCGGGAGACCCTGCAAGTCAATGGGTGGACCTTCTGCCCTGTGGACATTTTGGATGAAACAGACACCGCCAGGCTGCCTGTGCAGGGAGGCAAGTGGTTTGAGGAGATGTCCGTGGGCAAACATCTCCTCCAGTATGATTCCATGGTGGTGCTTACCCATTTCAAAGGCCACGCCATGGGGGGCTTCGGCGGCTCTAACAAGAACATCGGCATTGGCTGCGCCGACGGGCGTGTGGGCAAAGGGATGATCCATTCCTTTGCTGGCTCAAATGACCCCTGGAGCGCTACCGAGGAGGCCCTAGCCGAGCGCATAACAGAGTCCACCAAGGCGACCATCGACCACTTTGGGAAGCAAGTCACCTATGTAAACGTGCTGCGGAATATGTCTGTTTCCTGCGACTGCGAGGGGACGGGGGCAGCCCCAGTGGTTACCCCTGACGTGGGCATCGTGGCTTCCGTGGATATATTGGCGGTGGACCAGGCCAGTGTGGACCTTGTGTACGCCATGAAGCCAGAGGACCGGCACGATCTGGTGGAGCGCATCGAGAGCCGTCACGGCCTGCGGCAGCTCACTTATATGAAGGAGCTGGGCATGGGCAATGATAAGTACTTGCTGGTGGATATCGATAACGGTGATCAGTTGCTTTCTTTACAGGATGCTGTGAAAGATGTTCGACCTTTTGAGGGCTGATGTAAATGAATGTTTATGCGAAGGCCGGGAGTAATCCCGACCTTTTTTAACCCCAAAAACAGATGAGGGGCACCTGAAAAATTGCGGGACAGTAAGCAAAGAAATGGGCTTCGCAAAAACAGTTTCGAGGAGAGCTTGCAAGAATATACCTGTGAACGAAATGTAAAATCCAATTTCTCTATGGACATAGGCCAAAACATAGGTGTAAAATCTTGGAAAACATTTTGGAGGTAATACCACGGACATCGGAAACACTTACACTAAGCGAAGCCCATTGGGGCATTATTTTCTTCTGCCCAATGAAATTTTCACTTTGGGATTAAGCCCTGGCGAGCTGTCTGTCTACGTTTACCTGATTTTCTGCGAGGACAGGGAAACCCATCAATGCTGGCCCAGCATCGGGAAGATCTGCCAGCATACCGGCATGAGCGCCAACACCGTTGCCAAGTACATAAGACAGCTGGAAGAGAAGCGACTGATCGATACGGAATCCACGAAGGTAAAAACTAAGGCAGGCTTGGTGCGCAACGGCAATCTGCTCTATACGATCCGTCCTATCCAAGAGGCGGTGAATTACAAGCTGGAGCGAGATTTGGCAGCCTTGCCGGAGCAGAAACGCACCAAGAAAAATGGTAAACCCAAACTCGGCCCCGTGTGGCCCTGTGTGCGGTTTTGGGAGCCGAGTAGGGACGGAACCAGCGATGCCCCAAACAGGCCCTGTTGGAGCCGTGTGAGCCAGTTGCGGGCGAATCCGAGGACGGCGGAAGATCCAGGTGTGAGAAAAGCCAGCCCCGCAGAGGGAGGTAAGGCAGATGGGCAAAAGGAGGTAGAAAATGCAAAAAGCAGGCCCAGACGGGCCTGCACAAGCAGCACCTTGAAGCAGGAGTTCGATAAGGTTAGGGCCGACTCACATTACCCCAATATTAAGCAAAGAATACGGGGTGTGATTTATGAGCAGGTTAAAGGGTGTGGGTCGGTGAACCGCCCCACACCCGGCTCACAACGCCCGGCAGAGCCGGTCGCTACGGGCTTTTTCGGAGGTTCCAACAGGGCGGAAAAGTGTGGGTCGGTAAAAGGACTTCTGGGTCAACATGGGTGTCGTGGGTAGCGAGATTGCCCAGCGCTGAGCCATTTTGTACGGTGTCAGGATAGGCGCTGCAGAAATTTCCTGATTTCGGCAGAGCAAGCAGAGCGCCTGGCTGTCCAGCCTGGCGCAAAGTGCGGGGCTAAGCCCCGCGCCCCGTCGAAAAAATCTTTTCTTTTCCTCTGAATTAAGGAGGGTGCCCCACCTCAAAATTTGTGCCGCAATAAACAAAGAAAAGGACTTTGAAAACTCCCCGCCCAAGGTAGGTGTAAAACCACCAAAAGGCAGGGCGCTTTTTCTCCACATGGTTCAGAACATACGGCTGGACATAAGGAGCACATATCCAGTAGTGTTGGTGGTTGATAAAACAACCCGAGGGGAGGAACCACCAACTATGCCAAAGAAACGACTAACAACGAACGGCAACGTCTTTCGCCGTACCGATGGCCGCTGGCAAAGCGTCATCTGGTACTTTGACGAGCAGGGAGAAAAGAAACGAAAAGTGTTCTCCAGCAAAACGAAAACCGAAGCCCAACATAAGATCACCAATTACATCGCCCAATTTAACGAGGAAATTCGTAATTCAGATGAAGCTGAAAAGACACTTAAGGATAGCCTGACCCACTGGATGGAACAGGGCTATGCTTACACTACGGTGAAGAAAGTGCATATCCTCCTGAACGAGTACTTCCGCTACTTAACCGAGGAAGGATTCATCCAAAAGAACCCTATGCAATCCGTTCCGATGATGAAGAAATCCAACTTCTTTGCCGCCCAATACAAAGAGTGTTTGCCTGAACAGGAGCAGGTGACAGTGTTTACCCCCACGGAGATTGCAAAATTCAAGCAAGAAGCGTTCTCTACGTTTGCAAACGGCAAGCGAAAGTATCAGCAGGCGGCAGCCTACATCCTCATGCTGAACACCGGCCTGCGCACAGGCGAATTGCTGGGTCTCATCAATAGCGACATAGACTTGGATCGCCGGGTTCTCCACCTGGAGAGGGGGGTGAAAGAAGTGTGGAGAAGGGACGGTCTCCAAGCTGAACCGGGTAGAGATGTGAAGGTGGGCAAGCTAAAATCAGCCACTAGCAAACGCTCAGTACCCTTGAACGACACAGCCATTGCCATGATTCAAGACTTGAGGAAAGAAGCGTACTTTGGAGAGGATACACCCTTGGTACCAGATGAACATGGCAACTTCACCCGACCAGTGAACTTCCGAAAATGCTACTACCGCATCCTGACAGCTGCAGGAATCGAAAAGAAAGGTCTCCACAGTTTGCGGCACACCTTCGCTTCCAACTTGGTGAATGGCGTTAAACAAAGGGACGGCACTATAAAATCACTGATGCCTAGGCAGGTAGCCGACTTGTTGGGCCATTCCACCTCACAGATCACCGAGCTGTACTATGTCAAAAAGGACACCTCTCGTCTAACTGGTATCACCAACGATTTCAATCTGTGAATGCTATGCGACAGAGTGCACAAAATCGGAGCTGAAAATTTTGCACGTTCAAAACAGCCAAAAACGAGGAAACGCACCCGAAAAAGCCTGAAAAAGGCAAAACCGGGTGCGTTTTGGGTGCTGGAGGGGTTGAGAGCGGTTGCAGGCAGGTGCAAACGGATGCAAAAAGTCGCTGTTTGAACCAGTGTGAACACCTCAACCATACAACACATGTAAAAAGAAAACCGGCAGAAACGCAGTGTTTCCGCCGGTTTTTGGCAGGGGCAGAAGGACTCGAACCCTCGGCACGCGGTTTTGGAGTGGATGTGGGGAAGCACACCAGAGAGCGGGGGAAGGGCAGTGTTGCCCGGTTCTCCCAGACAAGTCCCGAAACAGCGGTGCTGATTTGGTGCTGTGAGGAAATTTTGAGGGACAAAGATGGAAAAAACAAATTTTTTCTCAGGACAGTAGTGCTTTCAAACCCGCAATAATCTCAAAAGGTATCCTTTTGGTGCCTATCCAATTGTTACCCACAGGTGCCTACGCCACAAAAAAGTGCGTACTTTACGGGTTGAAAAAGCAGGCTTATAATACAGACAAGAGCTGAGGGAACCGGCCGGTTCAAGGCTTAGACAACACAGAGTAAAAGTTTACAGGAGGAACATACCATGACCAACATCGAGAAAGCCTTGAACTTGATCAACACCTTCGCCACCGGTGACACGGAAACCGCCAAAGGTCTACTGGCAGAGGGCTATATCCAGCACAACCTGGCATACGGCAACGGGCGGGAAGCCTTTGTAGCCTCGGTGGAGTACCTGTCCTCTGCCCCTGTCAAAACCACAGTGGAGAACATCCGGGCCTTTGAGGACGGAGATAAGGTGTTCCTGCACACCATTTACAACTTCGCTGGCGCTGGCGAGCAGGTGGCTTTCGACATCTTCCGCTTTGATGAAAACGGTTTGATTGCCGAGCACTGGGACAACTTGACCGCCAAAGCCGGCCCCAATCCCTCCGGCCGCACCCAGATCGATGGCACCAAGGAAATCAAAGATTTGGACAGGACCGAGGAAAACCGCAAGCTGGTTGAAAACTTCCTCGTGGATGTGATGCAGAATCAGCATCCGGAAAAGACTGTCAGCTATTTTGATGGCGACACATACCTGCAACACAACACCGGCATCGCCGATGGCCTTTCCGGCCTGGGTACGGCCCTGGCGGCCCTGGCAGAGCAGGGAGTGCAGATGATTTACAACACCATCCACCAGGTGCTGGCCCAGGGTAACTTCGTCCTGGCTGTCAGTGAGGGTACCTTTGGCGGAGCGCCTACCAGCTACTACGACCTGTGGCGTGTGGAAAACGGCAAAATCACCGAGCACTGGGATGTGATGGAGACCATCGCGGACCAGTCCACCTGGCAGAACCAAAACGGCAAGTTCTGAGAATGTTTGCGCAAGAACCGGGGCAGCGTTGTCTGCCCTTTTTTTGCGCAGAAAGGCAGGCTTGTTCCCAGAAAACTGATCGTTACTTCTAGGTAACTAAGGCACGTTTTTGTGCGTACTTTACAGGCAATGTTTCCTCCCTTATGATAGAGTCAACAGAAGAAACGAATAAAATACCAGGAGGAAAGTGTAATGAACCCTATGATTGAAAAAATGACCACTCGCCACGCTATCCGTCGTTTCCAGAACCGCCAGGTGGAGGAGGAAGCCCTGCAGGAGATTTTGACTGCCGGGCTTTACGCGCCCTCTGCGGGGAACAACCAGTATTCCCGTATCGTGGTGTGCCAGGATCCGGATGTGAACCTGAAGCTGGGAAAACTCAGCCGTTATATGCAGTTTAAGGGGCAGGACCCGGCCAAGACCGCCCGCTCTATCTCGGCAGACCAGCCCAGTATCCAGGACGATTTCACCATTCTGGATGGCTTTTACGGTGCGCCCACAGTGTTGACCATTTTCACCCGCCCCGGCCAGTATGCCCACGATGATGCGGCCATGATCGCAGAGAACATCATGCTGGCTGCCCATTTTCTGGGGGTAGCCTCCTGCTACATTGGCCGGACAGGGGAAGTGTTCGCCACGGAGTACGGTATGGAAAAGCGCCGGGCGTGGGGCGTTCCAGAGGATATGGTGCCGGTGTGCAACGTGCTGTTGGGCTACCGGGAAGGCCCGGAACCCCACGCCAAACCCCGCAAAGAGGGGCGTATTCTTCGAGTAGGGAAGTGAGCAAAGTATGACCCAGTCCCAGCGGAGAAGCTATCTGATAGAGAAGCTGCTGCAAGAGCGGCGAGAGTACATGGGAGTTTCCCTCCCAACAGAGGAGGAGCAGCGCCGTCTGCTGCGCGGTTTGATGAATCTCCGCCCGCCGGCCCCCGTCAGTGGGGAATTTCTGCAGGTGCAGGACGCATATTTTCAGGAGCGGTTAAAAGAGCGGGGCGTCACAAAGTTGGAAGCGCTGACGCCGGTGCAGCCGGGGCTGTACCTCTGGCAGGGGGACATCACCACCCTGGAGGTGGACGCCATCGTCAACGCCGCCAACAGCGGCATGACCGGCTGCTATGTCCCCTGCCACGGCTGCATCGACAATGCCATCCACACCTATGCCGGGATGCAGCTTCGTTTGGAATGCGCCGAAATCATGCGCAAGCAGGGACACGAGGAAGAAACCGGCCATGCCAAAATCACCGGGGGCTACAACCTGCCCTGCCGGTACGTACTCCACACCGTGGGGCCTATCGTTTCAGGAACCTTGACAAAGGAGCACGAACAGCAGCTGGCGTCCTGCTACCGCTCCTGCCTGGACTTGGCGGCGGAAAACAACTGCGAAAGCCTGGCTTTCTGCTGCATCTCCACAGGTGAGTTCCACTTTCCCAATGAAAAGGCGGCGGAAATCGCCGTGGAGACAGTGAAACAGTGGCAGGCACGGCATCCTCAACAACTGGAGGTAATCTTCAATGTATTCAAAGACAGCGACCGGGAAATCTACGAACAACTCCTTGGATGAGTTGTGCAAGGCCCTGGATCAGGCGGAAGCTGTATGTATCGGGGCAGGGGCAGGGCTGTCCGCCTCGGCGGGATTTGTTTATGATGGGCCCTGGTTCCGCCGGTATTTCTCCGACTTCGAGGAAAAGTACGGCTTCCACGATATGTACACCGGGGGCTTCACCCAGTTTACTTCCCTTGAGGAACAGTGGGCCTACTGGAGCCGGATGATCTTCTTAAACCGCTACTGCGACCCGCCCAAGCCGGTGTACCAAAATCTATTAGAATTAGTAAAGGATAAAGACTATTTCGTACTGACGACCAATGTGGATCACTGTTTCCAAAAGGCAGGATTTAACAAGAGCCGCCTGTTCTACACCCAAGGGGACTATGGCCTGTGGCAGTGCTCCAGGCCCTGCCACCAAAAGACCTATGACAATGAGGCGAATGTCCGCCAAATGCTGGAGGCCCAGGGGTTTGCCATTCGGGAGGACAGAGCTTTGACACTGCCCCTGGGTACATCGCCAAAGATGGCTGTTCCCACGGAGTTGGTTCCTCGCTGCCCAAAGTGCGGCGCTCCTATGAGCATGAATCTCCGGGCGGACGCAACCTTTGTGGAGGACGATGGCTGGCATATAGCTGCTGCCCGGTATCAGAACTTCATGGAAGAGCATCGGGACAGCGCCATCCTGTACCTGGAGCTGGGGGTAGGGCTGAATACCCCCGGCATCATCAAGTACAACTTCTGGCAGCAGGCCTATGAGAACCCCAACGCCGTGTACGCCTGCGTGAACCGGGGCCAGGCTTTCGCCCCCCGGGAGCTGGTGGGCCGCTCCATCTGCTTAGACGGGGACATCGCCGCCGCAGTGGAGGGCCTGGGCAAGGGGTAAGTTTATCCGGCAATGTGGCCGGCCTTGAAATCCTCGCCCCAATGCTGCATGGCGTCTAAAATGGGCTTCAGGCTCTTCCCCAGGTCTGTCAAAGAGTACTCCACCCGGGGAGGAACCTCGGCGTAGACTTCCCGGTGAACCAAGCCGTCGGTTTCCATCTGGCGCAGCTGCGCGGTGAGCACTTTTTGAGAGACATTGCCAATGGATTTTTTCAATTCCCCAAAGCGCTTGGTTCCGGGAAGCAAGTCCCGGAGAATAAGGACTTTCCACTTGTCCCCAATGAGCATCAAAGTAGTTTCCACCGGGCAGGCCGGTAGTTCTTTGCTTGGCTTTTCAGAAGCCATACCGCACCATCCTTTCCTAATCAGGCGGTAAGAGAGTATTTCGGTGATTTCATTATAGAGAGAACAAGAAATGAAATCAAGGCTTACCCAAATGCAGTTGGGAGGAATCGGGTGTGCCGGAGAAAAGCCGGATTTCCAGAGAACAACCGCCTGTACTCATGCTGCCAGCTTCCTGATGCGGTTCGATTATAACCTGGCAGAAAATTGAATATCCATGCAGAGACTGGGAGCAATCTCGGCCATTTGTTTACCCTCAAGAGTAGCCTGGGCCACCTCAAAAATTACAGAGCAGTAAACAAAGAAAGGGGATCCCCCGAGTGAGTTTTGAGAAACGCTTGCAAGAATATACCGTGAACAAAGTGTAAACATCGATTTCTCTATGGACATAGGTGTAGAATTTTGGAAAAATTACTGGGGAGGTAAAACCACGGAAATCAAAAACACTTACACCAAGCACAGCCCTTTGGGTCACTATTTCCTTCTGCCGAATGAGATCTTCACCCTGGGGTTAAGCCCCGGCGAACTGTCGGTCTACACCTACCTGATTTTCTGCGAGGACAGAAAAACGCACCAGTGCTGGCCGAGCATTGGACGCATAAGTCAGAACACGGGGATGAGCGCTAACACCATCGCTAAATACATTCGGCAGCTTGAAG